>Ga0209483_1000651_pt1 | contig 28956 bp, 22 predicted proteins | sample NGEPerA_FD_184508 | JGI IMG/M metagenome (GOLD analysis project Ga0209483, IMG submission 184508) | Arctic peat soil microbial communities from the Barrow Environmental Observatory site, Barrow, Alaska, USA - NGEE PermafrostL2-A... | ecosystem: Environmental > Terrestrial > Soil > Wetlands >... | reverse complement strand
GGCGCCGGCACAGGACATGGCGACCGGACTGCCTGCGGAAGTGCTCGCGAAGCTGCGCGAGATCGTGCGCAACACCGAGAACGTCGGCGAGCGCTTTGCGGAAGAGGCGCGCAAGATCCACTACGAAGAAGTCCCGCCGCGCGCCATCCGCGGCCAGGCGACGCCCGACGAAGCCGAGGCGCTGCGCGAAGAAGGCATCGATTTCGCATCGCTGCCGGCATCGATCACGTCCGAAACGCACTGACTCGGCGCGCTTCGCGCGCAAACAGCTGCGCTACAATGATAGGTTGTCAGGGGGTCGTTAGCTCAGCTGGTAGAGCAGCGGACTTTTAATCCGTTGGTCACTGGTTCAAGTCCAGTACGGCCTACCAAGCAAAACAAAGAGTTGCGTTATCTGCCGACCCTTTGCGTTTTCCGACCGTGACAAAAACGTGACAAATTAATCACGTTTTTGCCGCGTCCGCGCTCAATTCGAGCAGCGGCAGCCGTCAAATGCTCGGTCCCGAACTTCGCGTAGCGATCCACCATCACCCGCGATTTCCACCCGCCAAGATCCTTGAGCTCATCGCAGCTCGTACCGGCCTGGCGGTGCCACGATGCCCACGTATGTCGGAGATCGTGAAACCGGAAATCCGTAATGCCGGCTTTCTGTATCGCCGTATGCCATGCGCTGTTGGTCATCTCCCACGCAATGGGCTCACCACGATACGTAAAGCAGAAAACCGGATGCTTGCCACGCTCAGCGTCCAACACGTCCACTGCGTCCCTGTTGAGCGGCACGCCTCGCGGCGTTCCATTCTTGGTGTGGTCGAGCCAGGCAGTCCCACGCTTCAGGTCCACCCGGTCCCACTCCAAGCCGGTGATCTCTCGTGCCCGGCATCCGGTCGCCAGCGCAAAACGAATCAGCACCTGTAAGTGCGGTGCCGCGGCGGCAATCAAGCGATCCGCCTCGTCCTGCGTCAACCACCGGTCACGTTCCTTCTCGCCGGACAGCAAGCGGATCTTCGGCATCACCTCGATCCATTGCCACTCGTCACGCGCGATGCGCAACAGGTTGCGAATGGTGGCGAGGTAACGGTTCACGGTCGCCGGCACGTTGCCGCGCTTCAACTCCTGCTGGGTGAACTGCCAGATCACGTCCCCGCTGATCTCGCGTAAGCTCAACTGCCCCATGTAGGGGTCGAGACGCCGGCAAATGCGCTGGACGTCCGTGAAGCTCCGAAGCTGCTGCTTGCCTGACAGATACCGGACCACGGCCTCTTGCCACGTGCGTGTGGGCTTGATGCCGAACTTCGCTTCGCGGAACGCCTCGACCTTCAACTGGGCGAGGAGGGCTTCGGCTTCGGTTCGGTCGCAAGTCCCAGCGCTTTGGCGTATGCGCCGGCCGTTCGGTAGCGTTGATGCAATCCACCAGAGACGGGAATCGTCCCTTCGGTAGATCCCGGTTTCACGGGCCATTGAGTCTCCTTTCCGGCCCGCCCTTGCTGCTTATAGTCATCCAGCCACGCATCGAGGTCAACCCGGTCGTAGAGACGTCGGCGGCCGAAGTGAAGCGCTGGAACGTTCAGGGTTTCGAGCAGCGTGACGCCGACACCGAGGTACTCCGCGGCTTCCTGGCGCGTGAGGCAACGCACGATCGGGCGTGGCAGGGCGGGTTGGTCCATCGCAGTGCGAAGGAAGTGGACGAGCTCATAGCGTGCCCTCCACGTCACAAACAACCAACCTGCTGTGGAGTAGCAACGCGTAGCCGATCGTAGACGGCACGCGGCAAAGCCTATTGGAGCGCAGATATCAGCCTTTACGTGGCACCAGGACCGCCCGTGCGGGTGCCGTGAAAACCCATGTGCAGACCAGCCATTTGCCGCCGCGGCGTGCCGCGGACTTCAATCTTGCCTAGCTGTTTCGGGCGGGAAAAACAACCGCCCTTCACAGCTCGTCGCCTTCGGCGCCGCCCGCGTCTGCACAAGGGAGCGACACTCGCGTTGCGTAGCGTTCCGTCAATCGTGGTGTCAGCGATCAGGTGGTTCATGCGCAGCTCCCTGCTCAACCCGAGGGTCGGCACATGCTCGGGTCAGAAGAGATCGCAACGGCGCAAGCACTCACGGCGTGCTCTCGAAGGAACGTCTGATCGACATCCCGTCCGCACCGGCAAGATAGCGCGCTCGTTCCGACCCACGACTCCACTCAGGACACTTTCGTTGCACGTTTGACAGCCTCAACGCAATTGCTCGCATCTACTTTGCAGCGGGCACCAAAGCCGGCACCGAAGCATCTCTGCTCCAGCGAAATTCGCTGCCATCAAGCCACATCCGGTGCATGATGACTGCCAGCTTTCTTGCCACTGCCACGGTGGCTTTCTGGATCCCGCTGCGCTTCATGATGCGCAAGCCCCAGGTCCGTAGTGCGCAGGCTTTGCGACAGCGCCGTAGCAGTGATCCGGCTGCATCGAAGAGCGCCTGGCGCACGTCACGATCGCCGCATTTGGAGAGCCGGCCGCTGTAGTCGACCTCTCCAGACTGAAAGCGCCGTGGTGTTATCCCGAAGTGCGCCGCGACGGTTCGCGAGCGCTTGAAGCGATGCGGGTCGTCGACGCCGGTACGAAACACCAGCGCGGTGATCGGACCGACGCCAGGGACGGTCATCAGCCGTCGACACACCGGATCCACCAAGGTCGCCTTGACCACCAACAGGTGCATTCGGCGATACTCCACCAGCAGCGTGCCGCGGATGGCCAGCAGCCGAAGCACCAGCTCCGCGATCAGCGCATCGGCCTGCTCGGAAAGCGCAGTGGCCCGGGCGGCAAAGCGGCCGCGACTGATCTTGCTCACCTTCAATCCGAACGCGCGCAAGGTCCCACGGATCTCGTACTCGACGTTGACCAGCTTGCGGCAGCCCAGCTGCATGCGTAGCCGTTGCGCTTCCAGAGTCTTGACGCGCACGCCCTTGTACCAGCCCAGGCGCATCAGTTGCGCGATACCGCGAGGGTCGTTGCGATCGGTCATGTTGCGCATCGTCGACAGCGCCACGTGGGTGTGGCACGCCCCGATCAGGAGCGCGTCAAAGCCGCGCCGGTGTCAACGGGCCGGCTCAGGCGATCGAGGAGTGAAGGCATCGAACCGTCCGGGCGGATCTCCGCACCCGGGCATTTCTCACTATGACCCGGTCACTTGTTTATCACCGGGCGCCTTTCTGCCGCTCTCGCGTTCCGGGATGCATTCAAGCGCCACCGCTGCCTGATTCCTGCGACAGGCTTCTATGAGTGGAAGAAGGTCGAGGCGGGAAAGCAGCCGTCCCACATCGGTATGATCGACACCTACACCAATTTTCGAACTCCCAATCAAACCGCTATTAAAAACGGCGATCACGTCGGCCAGGCGAACACGCGATAAGAGTCGCGGTACGCAGGACCGGTTCAAAACCGCAATGCTAGCGCAAACTTGGTATGGAGCCCAAGCTCACGTCGATGCGATAACCAATCCTGAGTAATGCTTCTTCAGATTATTCTCGGCTCGCAGGAGTGCGCCTTTCGAACCAAAGAGACCGAAAACGGTGGGGCCGGAGCCCGTCATAAGCGCTCCGCGTGCCCCAAAGGCGAGCAACGCCTGTTTGATCTCCTTTACCACGGGGTGTACCTGCTCGACATATGCTTCAAAATCGTTGAATAGCGTGGCGGCAATTTTTGCCGTGTCCATCGTCCGTATGGCCGCTACCATAGCTGCCGAGATATTCGTCCGATCTCCGTTTGACATAAACCAAGCGCTTCGGGTAATCGCCTGGTAGGCATCGGCCGTCGACACTGCCACTCCAGGATTGACGATCAAAAAATGGCTTCGGGGAAAGTCCCGGATCGGTCGAAGTGTCTCCCCCGTCCCCGAAACGTGGCAGGCTTTTCCCCCACCAAGAAAAAAAGGCACGTCTTTCCCGATTGTTGCGCTTAGTGCCTCAAGCTTCCGCGGAGGCAGTTTGCCTTTGAAATGCGTGTTCAGCGCCAGGAGAACCGCCGCGGCATCCGAACTGCCTCCACCCAAGCCGGCGGCGATCGGGATATTCTTTTTGATGTAAATATGGGCGCCCGTCACCTCTCCGATCGCTAAAAAATAAGCAGCCGCTGCGCGATAGCAGATATTGGATTCGTTCGCGGGAACGCCTTTTGAACTGCTGGCGACGGTGATGGCCTTTTCGCTCTCCGTAACCCTAACCTCGATCGTATCCGAAACGTCATCAAGTCGTACCAACACGGAACGTATCGCGTGATACCCGTCGCGAAGTTTCCTGATGACTTCCAGGGTCACGTTGACCTTGGCCGGCGCTTCAAGCCTGATCACTCCACTCATCGTGTCGAAACTGTTGCCGCAATGATGCTGACGATGGCAAAGACCTGTATACCTTCCCCTTTTCCGAACGGTGTCATGTGCTCGCCCGAGGTCGCGTTGACGCCGATAGCATCTGGCGCAATATCGAGAATTTCAGCAACCACTTTCTTCATTGCGTCGCAAAACGCGTCGACCCTCGGCTTGAGCGCTTCGATGCTCAGCCCGACATTATTCACGCGATAGCCGGCTTCCTCAACGTGGGTCTTTGCAACTTTGACGTACTCGCGACTGTCGTTTATTCCGTTGCGGCTCATCTCGTCCGCATAGTGAGAGAAATCTTGTTTCCCCACCGCCTGCTCGAGCGCTTTGCACAAAGCATGGAGCACAACATCCGCATCGGAGTTGCCATCAAGCCCTCGCGCATCGGGAATGAGGACGCCCCCAAGCACCAATCTCCGGCTTGCGTCGCTTGAGAAGCGGTGTGAATCCTGCCCAAATCCCACCCTAAACGTTTGCGAGCTAGAGTTTTGCATTGTGGAGAAGTTTATACACAGATGACACTTCGAGGTAAAGAGATGCGTACCTTCCCTGACCTATCACACAGAATGTTCCCGCATTTAGGAACATTTCAGCGACAACGACCGTATCGACGGCATCGATCAAGGTCCGGCTGGAGCACTCGGCTGGGACGGTGGCGTGTCTTCGGCTCATGAGCAGGCGGCCATTCCGCTCCTGTCGCCGTTCGAAATGGGGAATACAAGTAGCAACGAGGTCGTGTTTCGGCTCAAGAAATCGCAAACCGCGGACCGCCGTCGGTCGGCCTTAGCGATGGGGCGTTTAGCAGTTCAGCACTTGCATGGAGGGATCGCTACTCGCCCTGGAAGTGTTGCAGCAAAGCCCTCTATCCTTACTCCGGCAAGTATGACGCGTACCTGCGCGGAATCGCCGCACTTTCGCCAGCCGAGCAGCGCGGCCTGGCGCTCCTCAACGATACGGCCAAGGGGAATTGCGCATCGTGCCACCCGAGCGCCATTAAGCGCGGCGCGTTTCCGCAAATCACCGACCACGGTTTCATCGTGACGTGGTCCCAAAATAGTTAGGCAGTCAGAACTAGAGTAGGGTCGCTTCGAGGCACGCGCGAAGGCGCCAGCAGAAGCGATGAAGAAGTCGAGGTTCACTGAAGAACAGATTGCGTATGTGTTGAGGCAAGCGGAGGCTGGGACACCGGTCGCCGACGTATGTCGCGGGACCGGGATCTCCGAAGCGACCTTCTACGTTTGGAAAAAGAAGTACGCCAGACTGGGCGTCAGCGAGCTGCGTAGGTTGCGGCAGTTGGAAGACGAAAATGGGCGTCTGAAGCGGTTGGTGGCGGACTTAACGCTGGACAAGCACATTCTTCAAGAGGTGATCGCAAAAAAACTCTGAAGCCGTCACGCCGCAGGGAGATGACGCAGTGGATTCGTGATCAATTTCAGATCAGCTGCGTACGGGCGTGTCGGCTAGGAGGGTTCAGTCGCGCGGGGTGGTACAAGAAGAGCAAGGCGAAGGATCAGACGGCGCTGCGCATGCGTATTCGGGAGATCGCCTTGAGTCGACCGCGGTTCGGATGCCAGCGCATTCATATCCTGCTCCGGCGGGAAGGCTGGAAGGTGAATCACAAACGCGTGCATCGTCTATATCGACTAGAGGGGTTGCAAGTGCGAATGCGCATGCGACGTCGCAAGCGCCTGAGCCTTCATCGCGGGCCGGCACCACGGCCCACGTCGCTGGGCGAGCGTTGGAGTAAGGATTTCGTGCACGACCAACTGGCCAATAGGCAAGCGTTTCGGGTGCTCACCGTGGTCGACAACTGGAGTCGCGAGAGCGTGTTGCTAGAGGCTGGGTTTCGGCTCACAGGCGAGACCGTCGCTAAGGTACTTTCGCACGCATCCGTACGGCGTCCGTTACCGCGTTCGATCACAGTCGATCACGGCACTGAGTTCACGTCCAAAGCACTCGATCAGTGGGCATGGGAGAACGGCGTACAGCTGGACTTCACAAGACCCGGCAAGCCCACAGATAATGGCTTGTGCAAGTCGTTCAACGGAAGGCTTCGCGATGAATGTTTGAACGTGAACGAATTCGTTTCAATCGAGCACGCGCGGCAGAAGATCGAAGCCTGGCGAGTCGACTATAACGAACATCGGCCACACGGCGCACTCGGCCATCTGACCCCGAGTGAGTACGCCAAAGCAGGTCAGCAACGAAGCCCCGAAATGGCCGATTTGTAGTTCAGAACTGTCGACAAACGGGGGCTACGTCATCATCTACATCACCAACGCCATCGAGTCGGTGCACATGCGGCTACGCAAGATCATCAAGACGCGCGGCCATTTCCCGACCGACGAGGCGGCGACCAAACTGATCTGGCTCGCGCTGTGCAAAATCACCGCCGACTGGACGCGTCCGACGCGACAATGGAAAGCTGCAATGAATCAATTCGCAATCATGTACGCTGATCGGTTCAAGCCAAGTGCGGCGTGAAACCCAAACCGCCTCACACACAGAAATCTGACAGGCCCCATTAGATCTATCATTATTGGCCTTACCCGGATAGAGAGGACGACGTGAAGTCAAACGAGACAAGAATCGTGTATGCGCAGTTAGACTCGCTGAGGCCCACGCAAATGACGGTGGGCCGTTTGCTCGTGCAACAGAAGCGGCGGCAATGGCGTCGATTCAGTGCAAGGAAGCGAAAGCTCCTGTTGAAAGATCATTGGTTCCCCGCAGTACTAGGTCCAAACGAACAAATTTACATTATCGATCACCATCACTTGGGATTGGCGCTAGCTGAAGAAGGCATAAGCTCCGTTTCAGTTGTAGTTTTGCAGGATTACGACTGGCTCGACATACCAACGTTCTGGAATATCATGGAATATCGTAAGTGGGTTCATCCCTACGATGAACTTGGGGTGCGCCGTGATTTTGCCGAGATTCCCGAGTACCTGAGTGGATTGACTGACGACGTATATCGGAGCGTTGCCGATTCCGTGCAACGGAACGGCGGGTTTGCAAAGGATACCGAGCCTTATAGCGAGTTCCTTTGGGCTGACTACTTCCGCGCAGCGATAAAGCTAAATATCGCGACGAATAAATTCAAGCTCGCGGTAAAAAGGGGAGTTAGGATTGCTTCGGAGCAGAATGCACGGTACCTCCCTGGTTGGACCGGCGAGTTTGCGAAGTAATCACGTGTGGAGATGCGTGCTCGAATACTCTGCGATAGAACGCTACTACACTAGCGAAGGGGAGAGACACCGAGAATGCCGCGCGCTACCTTGCCTCGACACGTGCTGAGGTTTTCGAGCTCCGGTAGAGCCACGCGGGGCCTACCAGAACAAGATCGCGGAGTTCGAATGAGGATTTTCTGAAAAATGCGTTATCCAATTATCAGGGTAGCGCGAGTCATCTCAGTGGTCTTGGCGGCACGCGCCAATGCAGGCCGGTGCCCGGGTCGCCGATCTTCGCGCCGGTGATGAGCGGCGGGCCGCCGTCGAAGCCCGTCGTGGGAAAGGTGCAGGCAGTGCGATTGCTGAAGCCTTAGCAACTGTTGGGGCGACATACCGATACTTCATCTCCGGCCGCCGGATAGTTTTTCCGGCCACGGTGGTCCGGCTGGGATTGTGTCCAAAAGCGAGCTCGATAGCGTCGGAATCTCAAGGGCGATTGTGCGCAGATTTGCGCCTCTACAATTGCGCTCCTTGAGTGGCCGGCAGCGTAGCGCAATTGCCTCACCGCATCGCTCACGATGCCATACAGGAAGTAGCCTGGCATTGTGCACATATTGGGAAATGCAACGGGATGTTCGTGTCTCGGCACAATCGTATCGCGCTTGTAACTTGACGCCTGCCGGAAAATTGGCTTCATTGCCACGCAGAAAGGCCGTGCTGTAATAATTCTGCAACGCGAGCCAGTTAGAATCGCCCCTGCGTTCCGCAGGGCCCACCGTTGTCCATGATTCCATCGCGAGTCAGTTCGAATTCTGCCGTCGACAAGACGCACGCGTCGTCGCGTGACGCGCGTATCAATCGCGAAATGTCCCTAATTGCGTTCAATCGTCGGGTTCTAGCCATGGCGATCGAGCCAGCCGTACCGTTGCTTGAGCGCTTAAGATACCTGTGTATCGTTGGCAATAATCTTGACGAGTTTTACGAGATACGAGTTGCGGGACTTCGACAACAAATATATCTCAAGGCTCCTCTAGATGGAATGTCGCTCCCGGAAGTACGTGCGTTGTACACGCAAGTGACCGATGCAGCGCGCGAACTGATTGACCGGCAATATAGTGTTCTGAATGGTGAAATCCTGCCCCTCTTGGCCGAGCGCGGAATTCGGCTGCTCAATCAAGCCGATCGCTCGCCTGCCGTGCGTGATTGGGCAACCGAATACTTTCAAACCGATGTAAGGCCGCTACTGACACCGATAGGCCTCGATCCATCGCATCCGTGGCCACAGATTGTCAACAAAAGTCTCAATTTCATCGTGCACATGTCGGGCCGCAACGCGTTCGGCCGACCAGCCTCCTTCGCGCTTATCAAGGCGCCTCGCGTATTGCCTCGCGTCATCAAAATCCCACCGGCAATTGCTGGTGCCGATCACCAATTCCTGCTGCTGTCATCAGTCATTCATGCGCACTTGGCCGACCTATTTCCCGGTCGCGAAATTGTTGCCTATTCGCAGTTTCGGCTAACGCGAAATGCCGATCTCGCGATCGATGAGGACGACGTGACGAACCTTAGGCAAGCGCTGCGCGGCGAACTGCCGCAACGCCAATTCGGTTTACCGCTCCGGCTCGAAGTCGCCTCGAGCTGCCCGGATGAGCTCGCCGATTTCTTACTCGGCCAATGTGGATTAACCGACGACGACCTTTATCGTTGTGCAGGCCCTGTCAACATCATGCGGTTATCGTCAATGGTCGATGAAATCGACATCGATGAACTCAAGTTTCCGTCATTCGTACCGGTGCGCTCCGCGCGTATTCCCACCGGAGCAGATATCCTAGGTTGCATACGCGCGGGCGACATACTCTTACATCATCCGTACCAGAGCTTCGACCCGGTTGTTGAATTTATCCGCCGCGCGGCAGAAGATCCCGCTGTCGTCGCGATCAAGCAGACGGTATATCGCACGGGTGTCAACTCTCTGCTTATGGAAGCGCTGTTGGACGCTGCGAGGCGCGGCAAGGAAGTTACCGTTGTTGTGGAGCTGATGGCGCGCTTCGACGAGGAAGCCAACATCAACTGGGCGGAGCAACTCGAAAGCGCAGGTGCACACGTCGTGTATGGGGTCTTCGGTCTAAAAACGCACGCGAAACTTGCGCTGATTTACCGTCGAGAGAACGGAACACCGGCGGTAACCAAGCTCGTTCCCTATGCGCATCTGGGCACGGGCAATTACCACCCGCACACGACCAAACTCTACACGGACTTTGGGCTCTTAACCGCCAATCACGAGGTCTGCGCCGACATTAGCAATATCTTCGCGCACATCACGAGCCTCTCCCGTGCGGCACCGCTGGCGCGCTTGCTGATCGCGCCCTTCACCATGCATAGTCGCGTTTTGCAGCTGATACGTCGTGAGGCGCAGCACGCGCGCGAAGGACGTTCGGCTTGCATTCGCGCAAAGATGAATGCATTGCTTGACAATGCCACTATCGACGCGTTGCAGGAGGCGTCACAAGCGGGCGTCAATATCGAACTGATCGTTCGCGGTGCCTGCGCATTGCGACCGGGTGTTACCGGAATATCTGACAATATCAAGGTGCGTTCAATTATCGGGCGCTTTCTCGAGCACCATCGCGTATGGCATTTCGACAACGGTGGCGCAGATGACGTATGGCTTTCGTCGGCCGATTGGATGAGCCGCAATTTCTTCCACCGCATAGAGGTTGCGTTTCCGGTCGAGGATCCGGAGTTGAAGGCACGGGTGATTGACGAAGGAATCGAGATATATTTGCGCGACAATTGCAATGCGTGGAATCTAGACTCGCAGGGAGAGTGGAGCAAATTGGCTACGGATAAAAGTCCCGCCATTTGCGCGCAGCGGGTACTCCTGGAAAAATTTCGCGACGAGGGGGCGGCCGCGGTGCTGAACAAATTGCAATAATGTTTCGAGCTTCGACGATGTCAACGTCGTCGTCCGTCAACATTGAGAAAATGCCCTGGTCAAGGGACATTACGCAGGCGCTGACGATTACGGCGCGATCCCGATACAAGTGGCCCAAAGCGCAGCGAGCTACTGCTCGCTCGCACCTTCAATCATTCGCTTCCTTGCAGGCGGGCTCCGATGCGTGAGCGTGTAAGCCGCCACGAGTAACCGAGCGACTGCCATTCTGCGCGCTCGTGCTCGATGAGGTTCAACGTGAGAGGATGTGCCGTGAGCCAATGCCCGGATATTGTAAGGTGAATCGTTTTGCCAATTTTCAGTGCAATCCCCAACGGGTCCTCTGCCGATCGTGCGTGATTCAGCAGTACGGCGAGGCGCAATGCGAGGATCTGGGCACGCATGTCGGGGTCAGTCAGCACCTTCGCCGCATTGGGCAGTCGGCCGCGGCAAGTCAAAACCAAAATCGCCAGCAGCCGTTGCTCTTGCGCCGAGAATCCCGGCATGTCGGCGTGATCGAGAATGTACGCGCCGTGCTTGTTGAAGCCCGCGTGAGACACCGAATAGCCGATTTCGTGCAATAGGCCGGCCCATCCGATGTGTCGGAGCGATTCCTCTGCAGGGTGCGCGATGGCCGTGGAATAGAGCATTCGCGCCATCTCCGCGACGCGTCGGCAATGCAGGACATCAATACGGTATCGCTTGGCGAATTGGTGGACGCTTGCCGCGCGGACGTCGCGCGCCGCGCCTCTTCCCAGCATGTCAAACATCAGACCCATCCGGAATGCGCCGCCAACTGCGTCAATGCGTTCGATGCCAAGTCCGGCAGTAACCGCTATCATGATCGCGAGCCCACCTGCGATGACCGGCGCGCGGTCAGGCTTCAGTCCGCCAAGGTGTAGGCGATCGATGTGGCGCGCCCGGATCATCCGCGCACGTAACGCCCGCAGGCCATCTAGAGTGATACCGACAGTCGAGATGTCATTTTGTTTAAGGATATCCGCGAGGGCCAACGCGGTTCCGGACGACGCGTATGCGTGGCACCAATGTTCGCGATTGAAATCGCGGGCAATTGCTTCGATTTCGACGGAAGCGTTGGTGTCTGCCGCGTCGAAGGCAGACGTTGAAAGGCGGCCGTCCCCGAAAAAGCGTTGCGAATACGTTAGACAACCGAGCGAAAGGGACTCGAGTCGCATCGATTTCCGACCCCGGCCAATAATTAGCTCCGTGGAACCACCGCCAATGTCGACAGCCAATCGTGGGGCATCGTCGGGCGGCAGCAAATGCGCAATGCCCAGATAAATAAGCCGCGCTTCCTCGTGTCCCGATATGACCTCGATGGGAAAAGAAAGCGCGCTTTCCGCCTTGGCGAGGAACACGGACGCATTGGTGGCCACACGAAACGTGTTGGTGGCTACGGCGCGCACTGCGGATGGATGCAACGCCGCCAAACGCTCGCCGAAACGTGCAAGACACGCCAAGGCAGCACGTTCGAACGCTGGCCGGATTCGTCCTTGAGCGTCCAGCGAAGCGCCCATGCGCAAGGTTTCGCGCCAAGTGCCGAGGCGAAAGATCTGTCTCCCTTCAACGCGCCCGAGTTCGAGTCGAAAACTGTTCGATCCCATGTCCACCACCGCCAACGTGGCTGAAGCACCGGGGAACGGGCGAGTGGGCTGAGACACAATTCAACGAGGGGCGCTGATAACGAGAAGTAGATTGTATCGCCGGACCTAAGGTGAACTTGTCCCGACGCGTAACACGGGGCGGATTGGTAGATGGCGCACCCGTTGCTACGGCACGGCCAATCACAGAACGTGTAATCGCCCACTCTGTCGAGTCCAGCCTAAGCTGTTGTACCCAAATGCGGAAGCCGGAGACAACGTGATTCGCTGACTTGGCTCGCGATCTTGAGCGTACGCTACTGGCGTGCGCATGTAGGCTGTCTCAGCCATGCCGACGTCAGAGTGAGCGATCCGCGAGCAGTAACGAGCGACGTGCACCTGCGGGCGCTCAGGGCGGCGTCTTTCAAGGCAACGTTTCCGACGCGAAGCCAAACCTTCACAGGCATTGGCGCTAGCGTTGGATCACTGATCGTGCGCGCACAGAGGAGTTATGTTCCGTGTGTCGTGCACTCGCAGCGAGTGCCGCCGATTTCTTGGGCCGACGCATGGGGTCGGCCCAAGGCTCGATCCTAGCGACGCTACCGTTCCATCCGCTCCCGTGCCTTCTCCAACGCATCGATGAAAGCACTCAATGCCGACTTGTCCAGACCTTTCGCATCGGTAGCGAACGCAATCAACAGCCGTTTCCTGTCTTCGGAAATGTGTAGCGTGATGCTTCCACACGGACCTAGGTCAAATTCTTTGTCTTTCCACAGTCTCATGTTGTCCCTTATCGGCAATTGACCCGTTGGACCATTCCCGCGCGTCATAGGACATCATGCGGCGGTAACAAAACTTAAATATTACAAGGCTAAATTTCGCTCAAATGCGCGCATGCGGGTACGCTGGATCGTCAGAGAAGTTCGCGCAGAAGGTGGCGATCGTGCGTGAGTGCTTGAGGTATGCGGCGGCCGTTCTACACAAGGCATTCGGATTGAAAGCCTCAGCTGAACTGCAGGCCGCCCAGGACCGGCACGTCAGTGTGAGTCGCCACTTCGACCGCAACCGAATCCGACGAATTGCGAGTGATCCAGTTGTCCTCGCTACGTCTGTAAGATCATCTCGGGTGGAGAACCTGCCAAGTGCAGAAATCGCCACGCTTGCCTCGCGCTCGCGTCATAAGTAGCGAGTTGGTCTTGGTCAAATGCCCAGTTGCCGAGTCAGCGGAATCGCCATTAAAAGACCGGCGACGATGATCGTGCGCGCGAACTTGCGACGCAAAGCCCACGAAGCGGGTCCGTCGACGCGCTTGCGGACCATCTCGTAGCGTATTGCCGATGCCACGCCTATCACGAGCATCGCCAGCATGAAGGCCCGACGTTGTTGCGGTCTGTGGATCCAAAGGTAGCCACTGGCTGCAATCACATACGCGCTAATGGCGACGGCCGGCAGTCTCATCGGGGTCTCGGGAATCATGTCCTCGTTGAACGTCCTCTCCGGTCCCTGGATTCGTTTGTTGACTGTGGCGCGCGCATTGACGCCAGTCTACTGCTTCTGGTCCGCCTGTGGCGCCACAAGATCCGTGAAGCGGGCGCGTATTGACATTTCCAAACCCGCGGCATCTAGGCCGAGCTTGGCGAGCAGCAGGGCCGGATCGCCGTGATCGATGATCCGGTCAGGCAATCCGAGCTGGAGTACCGGGATCGCTACCCCGGCATCGCACAGGGCTTCCGAGACGGCGCTACCGGCCCCTCCGGCAATGACATTTTCTTCCACGGTGACCAATGCATCATGGTTGCCGGCAAGTGAAAGAATCAATGCGGTATCGACCGGCTTGACAAAGCGCATGTTCGCCACCGTGGCATCCAGGCGCTCAGCAGCGACCAACGACGACGTGAGCATCGAACCAAACGCGAGAATCGCAACCTTGTGCGAAGCGCGACTCGAGTGGCGTCGGACTTCGCCTTTGCCCACGGGTAGCGCCGTCATCGTGGTGTCCACGGCAACGCCGCTACCGGACCCGCGAGGGAATCGGACCGCTGCAGGCGTGGCGAGAATGACGGCCGTGTACAGCATCTGGCGGCACTCGTTTTCGTCCGCGGGCGCCATGATCGTCATGCCGGGTATGCAGCGAAGGAACGTCAGATCGTAGGCGCCGATATGCGTTGCGCCATCCGCACCGACGACACCCGCACGATCGACGGCGAACACCACGGGAAGATCCTGCAGCGCGATGTCGTGAATGATCTGGTCGTAGGCGCGCTGCATGAACGTCGAGTAGATGGCGACCACCGGTCGCATCCCCTCGCAAGCGAGGCCGGCAGCAAACGTGACGGCATGCTGCTCGGCGATGCCTACGTCAAAGTAGCGCGACGGAAATTGCTGCGAAAACGCCACCAGGCCGGAACCTTCACGCATGGCCGGCGTGATCCCGACGATTCTCTCGTCCTGCGCCGCCATGTCACAGAGCCAATCGCTGAAAACCTGCGTGTAGGTCGGTCTCGCAGCGGGCTTGGGCACCAATCCGATTGCGGGGTCGAACTTCGTGACCCCGTGATAGAGGATCGGATCCTTTTCAGCCAGTGGATAACCGTAGCCCTTTTTTGTGATCACGTGCAGGAACTGCGGGCCCGGCAATGCACGCACTTTGGCGAGCGTCCGCGTCAGCATGTCCAGGTCGTGCCCGTCGATCGGACCAATGTAGTTGAATCCGAACTCCTCGAACAGCGTTCCCGGCAGCAGCATGCCCTTCAGGTGCTCCTCCCAGCGCCTGGCCAGTTCGTGCACGGGCGGTACTTTGGACATGAGCTCCTTGCCGCCGCGACGAACCGTGTTGTAAAGGCGCCCCGACAATATTTTCGCCAGATAGTGGTTGAAAGCGCCGACCGGCTCGGAAATCGACATTTCGTTGTCGTTGAGCACGACCAGCAGATCCGCGCCTTCCGCGTTGTTGAGCGCCTCGAAGGACATCCCGGCACTCATCGCGCCATCACCGATGACTGCTACGACGCGCCGCGAGTCGCCCCGAAGCTTGGCTGCCCTGGCCATGCCGAGTGCCGCCGAGATCGAGGTCGACGAATGCGCGGTGCCGAACGTGTCGAAAGGCGATTCGACGCGCCGCGGAAATCCGGACGGACCTCCGAATTGCCGCAGCCGCGACATGGCTTCCCGGCGCCCAGTCAGGATCTTGTGGGCGTACGTCTGGTGCCCGACGTCCCAAACGATGCGATCATCCGGCGTATCGAACACGTAGTGCAACGCGATCGTCAGTTCGACGGTGCCGAGGTTGGAGGACAGGTGACCGCCGGTTTGCGCTACCGACTGCAGCAGGAATGCGCGCAATTCGCGCGCGAGTTGATGCAGGTCCGCCGGCGCGAGCAGGCGCATCGCCGCCGGGCTGTCGATGGATTCAAGGACCGGGAACATGGTTTGAAATGATCATTTGACCGGAGTTGCCTGCAGCGACATGATTGCCGCGGCCAACGCAAGATCGTCGGGAACGGTGATTTTAAGGTTGAAAACGCTGCCCGTCACGATGCGTGGATGCTCGCCGAGCAATTCCACCCCGTGCGCCTCATCGGTCCAGGCGCTGGCTGCATGGTGCGCGAGCGCCTGACGCATGATTCCACACCGGAACATTTGCGGAGTCTGGGCGCGCCAAAGATGGTCGCGCGATGTCGTCGAGACCATTTGACCATCGGCAGTCGCCAGTTTCAGGCTATCCGCAACCGGTATTGCAAGCAGGCCACCCACGGTTTCCGTTCGCAACTCGGATTTCAAACGCAACACACTGGCCGAATCGATGCAGGGGCGCACAGCGTCGTGCACAACGATCCAATCGTCTTTTGGAGTGTCGGGCAAGGCGCCGATCGCGTTGCCGACCGTTGCCTCCCGGCTGGGACCGCCACATCGAAGTACCCGGACGTCATGCTGCGGTTCGATCAGGCGATCGAACCAACGGTCGTCAGGTGCAATTGCCACGTAGAGACTTGCTCCAGGGAAGCCCAAGCGCATGCGCTCGATAGAATGCTGCAGCACCGGCTTGCCCAGAAGGAGTGAGTACTGCTTGGGAAGCGCCTCGCCAAATCGCTGGCCGTTCCCGGCGGCGGGAACAATTACGTGATAGTTCAATGGCGACGCAGGGAGCGAATGTCACCCGTATTCCATTGACGTACCGCTTGCTCGAAGCTCGTGCAACCGGTCGTCGGCGAAGCTGGTGACCGACAGGCCATGCAGGCAATGCGCCAACGAAATCCGTTGTCCGCGTCGACGAGCTCAGCGTTTGCCGACAATTTCCCGCATGCTGGGCACGGACGCAAGTCGGCCATGACGATGCTGGACCAGTGCGTGCGCAGCACTTTTTTCATCATTGGCGCCGTGAAATGAGGCGCGAAACGACCGACTCCCGCATGGCCCGCCAAATCGGCGGCGGTGCCACGAGGTCTGGAGCGACCGCCTCGCATAGTGCAGTGTCGCAGCGCCATATGACAGCCCGATGACAAGTGAATGACGCCGCGTGGCTGCCTGGGTAGATCCTGCGCGCAGCCGTGACCGGCTGCACAGCATCAAAGCTGCAGCGAGTTGGTGAGATCACCCATCGGCTGCCCGCCGCTGGCCTTGAGCGCGTCGTCGCGGGCCTTGAGGCCCGGAATCGGATCGAGGTCGAAGCGTCGCTCGATTGGCGGATCATCGAAGCCGTGTCGCACTGCGTGTGATCGACCACGCCCCGCTTGGCGAACGACGAAATGATGATCGCCGGTACGCGTGTTCTGGGGCCCAGCAGATCGGCCTTGGGAGATGCAACGTGGTCCCGAAGCCGCCGTTCTCGTCATAGATCACGACGTGCAGCACTATAGGGTTCATTCCCGAGGGTGCCCTGCCCATTCGCATGCGCGCGGCCCGTTCCGTGGTTGACTATGATACCGCCTTTGCCAGTACGGCTGGCATCTCTGCACCGATCTCCGCGCTCGTCGTAGAGGCGTGACGCATTCTCTGCCGCACGCACGCGCGTGGTATGTCTGCCGTGCTGTGCTGTGTCACCTCGTGTGTGTCGCCGGCCGAATACACAGGGTGCACGGTCCCACCGAACTGACCGTACGGCGTCCGGCAAGACAATATAAAACGTGACAAAAACGTGACAAACCGGGCGATCATCTGCGTGCTTCTACGGGCAAGGGCGGGCCAAAACACGTTAAAAATCACCTATTTTCGAACTTTTAATCCGTTGGTCACTGGTTCAAGTCCAGTACGGCCTACCAAGCAATACAAAGCGTTGCGTTATCTGCCAGCCCTTTGTCTTTTCCGACCGTGACAAAAACGTGACAAATTAACCACGTTTTTGCCACGTCCGCGCTCGATACGAGCCGCGGCAGCCGTCAAATGCTCGGTCCCGAACTTCGCGTAGTGATCTACCATCACCCGCGATTTCCAGCCGCCAAGATCCTTGATCTCATCGAAGCTCGTACCGGCCTGGCGGTGCCACGATTGCCCATGTATGACGGAGATCGTGAAACCGGAAATCCGTAATGCCGGCTTTCTCAATCGCGGTGTGCCATGCGCTGTTGGTCATCTCCCACGCAATCTCGGACGCTGCGTCCGCATGCACGCGTAAAGATCCCTCAGGACCGGGCCAACGTCAAACCGGTTCAGTCGCTTGACACGGGCTAGCGGCGGGTCTCGCTACCCCATGCCGGGTTGGCGCCGATCTACGCGGCTTTGGCCGCCGAGAGCGCATGCAAGTCTGAGGCTTGTAGCGCCTTACCGCCGATAGCCCAGTCCCCGCCTTCGAACTCATTGATTCGTACCCAGGTAACTGGGCGCAGGTTCTCGCCCTCCACCTGGACCATCGCTTCCGTAACTTTGGCGATCAATTCCTTCTTCTGTGACGGGGTGAAAACGCCTTTGATGACATCAATGGTAACGAGCGGCATGTTATCTCCTCGCATTTGTTTGTGCGGCTACGGGCCAATCCCTGAGCCGGTGAGCCAAGGTTCGCACGATCACCAAGGTGAAGCTTGCAGATTCCTTGAAGATGTTCTGGAGATTTGTAGTAGATAAGGACGCCGTGGACTAAGATAGATCGATGATCTACCAATTCGGCCAATACGAGTTGGACATTGCCACGGCCGAGCTGCGCGCGGAGGGCAAGACCTTAAGCATCGAGCCACAAGTTTTCGGGCTTCTCGCGCTATTAGTCGAGAACCACGACCGGCTCGTTTCGAAAGAGGAGATCATCGAAAAGGTGTGGGATGGACGTACTGTCTCAGATGCGGCTGTGGCCAGCCGAGTGAAGTCCGCGCGTCACGCTCTGGGCGACGACGGCAAATTGCAGCGATTTATCAGAACGATTCACCGCAAGGGGTTCCGCTTCGTTGCGGACGTAAGAGTCTCACGGGGCCCAAGGACGCCCGTAGCTACGGCAGCCAGTGACTCCACGACGGCGGGCGGTGCTGTCGTAGATCAACTCTTGGAGCAGCATTCGCGACCCTCACTAGCGGTACTGCCGTTCCGCCTGATCGGTGACGGCGGAAACTATGCGGCGCTGGCCATCGCTTTGCCTGGTGAATTGATCACCGAACTTTCCCGGCTGCGTTGGCTGTTCGTTACCGCTCGCGGGTCGTCCTTCCGCCTGCGGTCGTCCGATACCGAGCTCAGTGACATCGGTCGCTTGCTCCGCGTGCGGTATTGTCTATTGGGCACTCTCGAAGTGTCGGACCGACGCGTTATGGTCAGCGTCGAGCTTGTAGACACTGCGGACGGAGGCATCGTTTGGGCCGACCGATTTGCGGGACAAATTGACGACGTACACGCTATGCGAGAAGACATTCGTGCACGGGTACTTACGGCGCTCGAGATTCAGATACCGGTCCATGAGGCTGCACTCGCGCGTCTAGGCGCGTCGGAAAATCTGAGTGCTTGGTCCGCATACCACTTGGGCCAGCAGCACATGTATCGTTTTAATCGCGTGGATAACCAAGCCGCCGCCGTCCTGTTTCAGCGGGCGGTAGCTCTTGATCCGAACTTCGCACGCGCTCATGCCGGCCTGTCATTCATCCATTTCCAGACCGCTTTCATGCGATACACGGATGACTTTGCTGGAGAAAAGGTCCAGGCCCGTCGATGCGCCGAGCGAGGGCTGGAACTCGATCCACTGGACCCCTTCGTCAACTTCACGATGGGACGCACGTTCTGGCTCGACGGAGATCTACAAAGCAGCCTCGGCTGGCTCGAACGATCTACAACTATCAGTCCGAACTTCGCTCAGGGAATTTACGCGCGAGCGTGGACCGAGGCGCTGGCATCAAAACCCCGAGAGAGCCGGCTACACGTGGATCTGGCAATGCGGTTGAGCCCGCTCGACCCGCTCTATTACGCAATGCTGGGAACGCGCGCCTTTACGCACATGGCGGTAGGAGAAGACGCGGCTGCAGCCGATTGGGCCGAGCGAGCCGCGCGATCGCCAGGAGCCCACGTGCTGATAGCGATGATCGGGGCTGCAGCACACGCGCTTAACGGAGATGCGACGCGAGCCCGCTACTGGACCGCGAACGTACGCGAACGGAATGCGTCGCTCAACCGCGAAGACTTCTGTCGCGCATTTCCGATGAAGTCGGACCAAATGCGGATGCGCGTAGTGCAAGCGCTAGCGCAGCTCGGACTTTGAAGTATTGGGTTGTGCGGTCGAGCTACGCTCGGGGCGACCGCCCGGAACTGGGTGAATGCAGACTCGTCTCACCGTAGGACTTTGGAGGGGCGGGGAGGGGCCAAGTCGCCATTGGCGAGCACGGAGCGGACAACGGCGATAGCGGCGTCTAGTTGATCGTCGGTGAGGTCGTTCAGCGGGCGGGAGACGCCCACCTCTCTCGGGTCAGAGACGCGACGATCCGGAGTAGTCGGCTGGCTTCGACTCACGAGAGCTGACAATAACTGGGTGCGGGCACCATCCCAGGCGGTGTCAGAGCGCGGCATTGCGCCACGCTGCCAAGGCGGCTACCCTCGCCGCTTTGATCGGCAAGGACGCAAGATGGTGAGCGGCGCGCCTCAGAACATACCGTTCGGCGCACGTAGCGCCACTGCGCCATCGGCAGTGGACCCGGCGGCACGGTGCCACTGCGCCACTGCGCGCGCGTTTAAGCCCGTCACTACCACGCCCTCCAGTTCGCACATGGGCGGATTTTGCGCTTGCGTCCTTCGCGCAACACAAAGCGTAGCTGTCCTCGTATCGCAACGAGATCGTTAGATAGACTTCCGTCTCAAAGCAAAGGCGTTAGTTCGAATGAACACACATCACCGGGCCTTCGGAAATCCAGCCTTGCGCAACCATCTGGTCAATTACGGTGGGCTTGGTTGTATAGCGATGCTCTGAGTCTCCAAACGGGCGCCACGCTCGATAGAGCGGCTGGAGACCGGTGGGACAAGAGCCATCGGAAGCGACTTCGGCAGCCCAGAACGCAATCCCTTCATACAGCCACTGTTTCGAGCGATCGACTATGTAACATTCGTTGCGGCTGATCGTGAGGAAGTGCGTTCCCGTGCCGACCACAGGCAAGCCATAAAACCGATAGACAGCGGCGGGATTGCTGCTCGGGTTGCCAAGACAACCCGGCCCAGTCGTTACCCGAAAAGTCTCGCCGGTCTCACTCCATCCCGCGATTTCGCCACTGTCCAACACGGCCTTTTCATCGGGATCACTCGTATAGAAGTAGTGCTGCAATGTCGCGTTGAAGAATTCGGTTGCGAGCCCGGTTTCGATCGGGGGACCCAGCCCGCAGACCATCCTATTTTCGCTGACTTCGCTGAATTGTCCGGTGTCCTCGAGATTGGCCCGCAACTCAGTTGGATTGATCAGAGGTGGATAACCGAGGGTCACGAAATCAGATCCCATCTCTACGATCGGATTGCCCAAGAGCGCTGCGTACGAGGGGTCGGTCAAGACGTGCTGCTGGAACTGAGATGGGTTGCCTGCAGCAAGTTGCGCAATGATTTGTGGAACGATCTCTGGATGCGCGTTGCATCGCCCCGCGACTGGCAGCACCGTCAATGTCGTCTCCGCGTCCGCAACGGTTTCCCCATGATCGTCGGCGAGGTGCGCTGTCACCAAATACATACCGACGGGGAGTGGCCCGACAGTTACCTTAGCGCGGCCGTAGCAAGGCGCTTGCGGCTGATCGCCAGCCTTAAGCCTCAAGTCGAAATGGATCGTCGAGCCGAGGAATGAAGTGGCGATTGCGTTACAGTCCAGGACGAGACCGACAGGAGGCGACGGAGGGTAGCCAGTGACCTGGGCCTTGATTGTGACGGGGCCTCGGTCGACGATTTCATCGTACGAACCAGTCGCGGAAATGTCCACTTCAAGCGGCCAGCAGAATTGCATGAATCCCGCCGTCAGGCTCGCAAGAACGGCAACGGCCAATCGCCGAATCCAATTGCGATCAATCGGTTTCGTTCCCGACATGGTCTTTGTCCCCCTAGCGCATCGCGGACCGCACAACTGTCGGCAGTCACCACGACAGTCTATAACCTAAATGGTGCCGGGTGCGGCGGAGTGCAGAAGACAGCTGAATGAGAACTTGATTATTGGGATCTCACACGCACGACGGAAGTCGCGTCCACTGTCCCGACCATTCCGTAGTTCGACGTGCCCAGGTGGCGATACGTTTTCAAGTGAGTGGGTGCGTGGGCCGACTATTCCGCGAAAGTCGAACAACTTGCGTGACGCAGGTCGGCCGCGTCGTTTTCCGTTGCGTTCGCCCACCGTGCACGTCGCAGCCCGGGGAAAAAGCCCGCTCGTCGGCGTAAAATCGGCATCACCTTAGTGTTGGAGCCGACATGTCCAATGTTCGCGTGATGATTTGGCTAATGGCGGCAGCGATTGCCGTGGTCGCGACTTGCGCCCGGGCGGACGGCACCTGTGTCTATGGCCAGGTGCTCGCCGACGACGGCAATGTAATTGCCGATGGAACCACGCTCACGGTCCTCGTCGCGCTGACGCAGGGCGACCTCGCGACGTGCACACCGTCATTAACGTCGTCCGTTCCGTGGATCACCTACTTCGGTTCAGTCGTCATAGACAGGCCACCCGATGCGTTCATCTATCATGGCTATTCGGTTACCCTCGTCGTCGCGCCCAATCCAGATCCGGCGCGCGAAGGTTCCTTTCAGCTCGCCGGGAGTTCTATCGAGATATCGCAGCCTGGAACGACGCAGCCGGACTACCGGACCACCGTCAAGGAGTACTACCACGCGCAATGGGATCACTATTTCATGACGGCGGATCCGAATGAGCAGGCTCTGTTGGGCAAACCACCGTTCGAGGACTGGCAGCCGACGGGAAGGTCATTTGTTGCGTATACCAACTTTCCGCCACAGCTGCACAGCCCCGTCGATGGCCCAGAAACCGCCGTCTGCCGCTTCTTCAACGATTCGTTCGCGCCCAAGAGCACGCACTTCTACGGCTTGCCCGACGTGTGCGATCAAGTGACCGAATTCTTTCCAGACTGGCAGCTCGAGAGCCAATCGGCGTTCCGGATGGGTGTGCCCAACGAGGACGGCACATGTCCTGCATCGACACCCGTGCCGATATACCGCCTCTACAACAACGGGAGCGGCGGCGCGCCCAACCACCGATTCGTCGCGAGTCTCGATGATCGAGCGGCAATGCTTGCGCATGGTTGGATTGCTGAGGGCTATGGACCGTTGGGTCTGGGGTTTTGCGGTCCGACCGCGCAATAAGCAACAATAAATGTACCGACTACTGCCGATCCGCTTTCATCGCGTGTAACGCCACCGCGAGGTCTAGACAATCCGTCCCCGCTAAGCGGGCATGCTCGACAGAAGATCGTTCGCTTCTCCCAAACTTGCCGCATCGAATTCAGGTGGCAACGTTGCGCACAGCTCACGTAGCATCGTGAGCCCCTGCACAGGACGGCCAATCGCAATCGCCGCGCGCGCGAAGCTCAAGGCGGCTCGCAACTCGAGCATCGTGGCACCTTGCTGCCTCGCGACGTCGACGGCTATACGCAGCGACGCCATTGCTGCGTCCGCATTTGCACCTTGCTCGGTGCGCAGCAGGCAGATGCCCTGCAAGCGATACAACTCGGAAATGTAAAAGCCCACACCGGGCTCGGTTACGGTCTCGATTGCTTTTACGAGCAGCGTGAGTGCTTCCTGGACGCGGCCGGATTTCTCGCGAACCTCGGCCAGCAGTGCCGTGTAGTACCGAACCATCGGTGCGACGGCGATGGCTCGCGGAAACTCGGCTTCCATCGCCGCCATGCCCGCATCGAGGTCGATCGTATAGGCATGTTCGTATGCCGAGAGGAACACGGCGTGAGCGTGAGGCGGCGGCAGGTTGTACTTGTCCGCGAGCGCAATGAGCTGCTTCCCATATCGACCGATGGTCTCGTAGTCGCCTCCGACTTGAGCCGCGATCATGGCGCTGATCAGCGCGTGTGCGTGACTGTTCGGATGCTTGAGCTCTTCCCCCAACACCACTGCGCGTTGATGACAGAGCTTCGCCTCGGCGTAGTGGCCCTGCAAACTGCATGCGATCGAACAGACGACGTGTGCGCATACGCCCGGATCGTGGCCGCCAAAGACCGGCCCCATCCAGCCGTGCCTCTTGCGGTCGTAGCGTTCGATGCCTTCCCGGCAGCTCTTCAGCGTAGTGCCAACGTCTCCACGAAACTGGGCGGTGGACCAGAGACAGTGAAATCCTTCCAGAAGGTAGTCATCATTGCCCGAGGTCCGCGCCAACGATATCAGCGTATTCGCCTGGTCCCGCGCAAGATCCAGCTGGCGCGCATGAATGCGGTTGATCCATAAACCCCAAGTCGCCTTGAACAGCCCATCTTCGTCGCCCAATGCCACGGCATGCCGTTGGGCGCCCTGATACACCTCGGCCACTTCCGCGTTCTGGTAACCCTTCATCGCCGCTTGGGGCGGGCCCAACTTGAGCAGCAGGCCGAGCTCCTGTCTCATGCGATCCGGTCCTTCCGCGAGTCGTCCCGCCTCGGCCAGCGCAGCGCTGAAATGAGCGATTGCCTCGGCAAAGGACGACCGCGCCACCGCGCGATCACCGGCGCGCTCGCGATAGAGAAGCGCCAACTCGAACCGATGCGCGTGGTGAAGGTGATAGGCGAGCAGCTCCGGCTCGGATTCCGCAATTGACGTGAAGCGGTCGACCAGCGTGTGGCCAATCCGCTCGTGCAAGTGCTGGCGGCGAACGCGCAGCAGGTTTTCGTACGCGACGTCTCGCAGGAGCGCGTGCCTGAAGGTATAGGTCGTCGCCGCCGCGTCGCCGCTGCGATCGGTGATTCCCGCGTCGACCAGGCGCTGAAGCGCTGCTGACAGCTCATCTTCGGGAAATGGGACAACCGCCGCCAGCAACTCGGGCGAAAACTTCTGCCCGATGACGGCGGCAATTTGCGCAACATCCTTTGCGGGCCCAAGACGATCCAACCGTGCCATCAGCGAATCGTGCAAGGTAGCGGGCACGACGGGCCGATCCGGCGTCGATGACTCGAGCACAGACTTGGTCAGTTCTTCGACGAAGAGCGGCACGCCATCGCTCTTGGCCACGATATCGTCGACGATCGCCGTATCGAGGACGCGCGGTGCGGCGATCTCGGCCGCAAGCTGCGCCGCCTGCGCGCTCGTCAGCCGCGCAAGCTCGAGCGACGCAACGTGCGCGCGTCCCGTCCACGGTGACACGAAATCCGGCCGCGCCGTCACGAGGACCAGCACGTGCGCCGCCGCAATGCTGTCGATGAGTCGCGTCCACAGCTCGGTGGTCGTTGGATCGATCCAGTGCGCATCCTCCAACATCAGCAGCACCGGAGCTTCGGCGGCCGCACGCGTGAGGACTTCGATCAGCGCCAACAGCGTCGCGACCTTGCGTTGAGGTGGCGAGATGTCGAGTGTCGGATAGCGTTGGGTCGGCAGCGAGAGCAGATCCGCGATCAGGCTGGTTTCTGCGGAAGCGCGGCCGAAATTGCAGGCGCCTAACATCGTTTCAAGCTTCGCAAGCTTGTCGTCGTCGTCGTCCTCCGACGCGAATCCTGCCACACGCTCCAGATGTTGAATGACGGGGTAAAGCGCGCTGTTGGCGTGATAGGGCGAGCACTGACACGTCACTCGATAGTGGCGCTTGTCGCCCATTGACTCGGACAGCACGTCGGCCAGCCTCGACTTTCCCATGCCGGCTTCGCCCGAGATGACCAGTGCCTGCCCGTGGCCTTGCGCCGCGTTCCGCCAGCGATCGAGCAGAAGCGACAATTCTTCGCTGCGGCCGACGAACGCGCTTCGGCTGGCGGCACGCGCGGACGCGAAACGCGTTTCCGCGGCGGCCGCACCCAGCACGCGCCAAACCTGCACCGGCTCGGTGAACCCCTTGACCGAGCGCTCGCCCAGATCCAGGTAGTCGAAGCGTCTTCCCAGCAACTGGTGGGTCCTCGCACCGATCATTATTTCGTTTGGCGCGGCCAGAGCCTGAAGGCGCGCAGCGAGGTTTGGCGTGTCACCGGCAATTGAGCGCTCCCGCGCCGATCCTGCGCCGAGCATATCGCCGACCACCACGATGCCCGTGGCGATGCCGATGCGCACGGCAAACGGATGCCCGTCAGGATGCTCGAGCTCACCTACCGCAGCGACGATGGCGAGTGCCGAACGAACGGCTCGCTCGGCCGCGTCTTCCTTGGCCTGTGGATAACCGAAGTAGGCGAGCACGCCGTCACCCATGAATTTGGCGACGTAGCCGTCGAAGCGGGCCACGGCGCCTGAACATGCATCCTGGTAATGGCGAATCAGTGCGTCCACGTCCTCGGGGTCGAGCGCATTCGCGAGTTCGGTCGAGCCGACAAGGTCACAGAACAGGACGGTGATCTGGCGGCGCTCCGCGACATGGGCCTCGGCCGAAATCGAGCTGGACGCCGGCGCACCGGCAATCCCGCTCCGGACAGATTCCCTTCGGCCAGCTTCGAGCGCGCTCAGGAGCTTACGGCGATGGCCCAGCGAAAGCCCCAGCTCCGCGAGGTCGGCGTCAGAAATGCTGCCAAGGACATCGAGGTCGATGTCGTTATCGGCAAAATGTTTCGCATACTGTTCCCGACCGTGCGCACTGAGCCATCGCTCCAGATCGGTCATGGAAGCTCCCCGAAATGCGAATGCGGCCTTGTTCGGTCGGAACGTGGCGAGTCTATCGCGACGTCCGCCGTACCTTCATCGAGCTACGCCATCGACGGATGGAAACGCAACATACTCCCTCCCGCAGGCGGGCTCAATCCCTTGAATCCCACGCCCTTGCGTCCAGGAACTTGCGGCGGCGGGCGTGTCCCCGCACCGACGATCAGCACGTCACAACGCGTCATGTCGACCTCCCGTCGCCGCCTGCCTGCGCGGCTCAAGTCGAATGTCGCGCCGGATTGTAGAATTCGTATTGATCAACGGGAGAACTGCATGACAAAGCGCGCGGTGGGCACGTTCGAGGTCTCGGTGAAGCCGCTGGATTCGGCGGACGAAGCCGGCGCCAGCTCGCTCGGCCGCATGTCGCTGGACAAGCAATTCTCCGGTGACCTGTGCGGCGTGGGCAAGGGCGAGATGCTGACGGCGATGGCGCCGACGAAAGGCTCGGGTGCCTACGTGGCCATCGAGCGCGTCACGGGCACGCTGCACGGCCGCAACGGCGGATTCGTTTTCCAGCATGCGGGAACGATGCAAGGCGCCGCACAGCAGATGACGATTAGCGTGGTCCCCGATTCGGGCGTTGGCGAGCTCGCGGGCATCACGGGCACGTTCGACATCACGATTGCCGAGGGCAAGCACTCGTACGTGTTTGACTACACGATGCCCGCATGACGCCGCGCCGGGTGCGGGCACCGTTCTATGCGTAAAGCGAAAGTCTTGGGAGTTGCGCGGACCATCAGATCCTGGCGCGCTCGGCACCAAAGCGAACGCGGGCGTTTTCAATAGCGCACGGCGAAGACTCCCATCGCATGAGTGCCGAGAAGGACAAGATGCTCGCGGGACTGCTGTACGACGCGAGTGACCCGCAACTGGCGGGCGAGCGGCGGCGGGCGCAGGCGCTGTGTCACCAGCTCAACGCGACAAGCCCCGACAATCCGACGCGCAGGGCGCAGCTCCTCAAGGCGTTGCTCGGAGGCTCGGTCAACGCGCGCATCGACTCGCCGTTCTTCTGCGACTACGGGTACAACATCGAGTTTGGCGACAACGTCTACTTCAACGTCAATTGCGTGGTGCTCGACGTCGTTCGCGTGACGATCGGCAGCAACACGATGTTCGGGCCGGGTGTGCAGGTCTACGCGGCGACGCATCCGATGTCGCCGGTCGAACGAGCGACAGGGCTCGAACTGGGCAGGCCGGTGACCATCGGCGCCGATGTGTGGATCGGCGGTGGCGCCATCGTGTGTCCGGGCGTCGGCATCGGCAAAGGCTCGGTGATCGGCGCGGGGAGCGTTGTCACGCGCGACATCCCCGCCGGCGTATTCGCCGTGGGCAATCCTTGCCGCGTGTTGCGCACACTCTGATGCGCGCCGGAGATACCCACGGCGCGTGAACACCGGCGCATCGACGGTTGGCACCGCGCAACGGCCTTACATTCATGACGACATGAGGGAGACATTCATGGACGCGCACGCAGCAGGCACATTCGAGGTTTCTGTGAAACCTGTTTCCACGCCGGACGAGGGGGACGGCAATTCGCTCGGCCGCATGTCGCTCGAGCGCGGGCGCGCAACAGCTCACCATCGGCGTCGTTCCCAATTCCGGCACCGGCGAATTGCGCGGCCTGCAGGGAACCCTCGCGATAACCATTGCCGATGGAAAGCACAGCTACGCGTTCACCTATGCGTTGCCGCAATGAGCAGCGCGCATTCGGACGAGAGGCCGGGAGAAGAAACCGATGATTCGCATCACGCGAGCGCGCGCCGTCAATGAAAATGCCGGTGCGAGTGCCGCAGGCCGCTCGCGTGCTGATGCATGTGTCCGTGGGCGGACAGATACCGCAGCTTGCCGGAGACCTGCCCGATCCGGCCGAAATGCCAGATGGCGACGGCAATGATCCACGTGGCCATGAACAGGCCGACGATCACGTAGCCCAGCACGCCGAAGTCCAGCGCCGCGACGCGGTCGAAGAAGGCGCCGTGGAGGTCGAGCAAGCCCACGTAAACCTGCAGCAATTCGATCGAGCCGATCACCAGCGCCACCGCCAATGACAGGCTGGTCGTCGCGAGATTGTAGAAAACCTTGCGCAAGGGATTGACGAATGCCCAGCTATAGGCCTTCGACATCAGCACGCCGTCGGTCGTGTCCATCACCGACATTCCCGCGGCGAACAGGATCGGCAGAGACAGCACCGCCGGCATTGGCAGGTTGCTTGCGGCGGCACCGGCACTCATCGCAAGAAGCCCGATTTCCGACGCGGTGTCGAATCCCAGGCCGAACAGCACACCGAGCGGGTACATCTGCCAGCTGTGGCGGATGAGCTTCCGCAGGCGGCCGCCGAAAAGCCGGTTCATCATGCCGCGGCGTGCGAGCAGTTCGTCGACGTGCAGGTGATCGTGCTCGCCGCTCTTCGCACGCCGCCACGCACGCAGCATGTCGAGCAGCACGATGAGGTTGAGCGCGCCGATGATGATGAGGAACACGCCCGAAACGCCGGCGCCGATGACGCCGCCCATGCTTTGCAAGGCCGGCAGGCTGTGCTTGACGGCGGAAGCGGCCAGCGTCACCGCGGCGGCCAACGCGAACACGATCGTGGAATGACCGAGCGAAAAGAAAATGCCGATGCCCAGCGGCTGGCGGCCGTCCTGCAGCAGGTAGCGCACGGTATCGTCGATGGCCGCAATGTGATCGGCATCGAACGCGTGACGCAATCCGAACATGTAGGC
>Ga0209483_1000650_pt1 | contig 28957 bp, 26 predicted proteins | sample NGEPerA_FD_184508 | JGI IMG/M metagenome (GOLD analysis project Ga0209483, IMG submission 184508) | Arctic peat soil microbial communities from the Barrow Environmental Observatory site, Barrow, Alaska, USA - NGEE PermafrostL2-A... | ecosystem: Environmental > Terrestrial > Soil > Wetlands >... | reverse complement strand
AGTGGTTTTTTATCCAAACTCACTTTATCGAAAAGGCCAGCGCCTTTGTATTCCTACATTTGGTTGTGGCCGAAGCGCAGCGAGGCCACGCTGAGTGTCTTCGTGACTTCGTGGTTAATCATGCATTTTCCGGGTTAGTGAGGCGCATTAGCGTATTGCGGTATGATCCGCGCGGCGAAGCGGTCGGTGAACAGTTATCTGTGCTGCACCAGCAAAATCACCAACAGGACGATATTGATCAGCAGCGACAACCCCGCCGCCCCGGCGGCGACGAGGAAGGCGGGCTGGCTCCAGAGGTTGGAGTTGGGGCCGGGGGAGGGGGCGATATCGACGGTTTTGCCGGTCTCCTCGATCTGGCCCAGCGCGTCGAGATCGACCGTCCGGCGGGCGTGGAGGGGAGCTTGGCCGTTGCGGACGGCCTTCAAATCTTCGAGCATGTCTTCGGTGCGGGCGTAGCGTTCTTCGCGGTTTTTGGCCATCGACACTTCGATGATTTCGCCGACGCCGGCGCTTAGGGCGGTGTTGATGTGATCGGGCGGTTTGAGCGGCGTCTTCAGATGCTTGTGCATGACGGCGGTCGGCGAGTCCGCCTCGAAGGGGGGCCGGCCGGTCACCAGGTGATACATGGTGGCGCCCATCGAATACAGGTCGGCGCGGAAGTCGATGTCAACGTCGCCGCGAATTTGCTCGGGGCTGATGTAATACGGCGTGCCATACGCGCGCCCGGCCTCGGACTCGGCGGCGGCCTTGTCGTCCACCGCGCGGGCCAGGCCAAGGTCGGTGAGCTTGGCCACATGGTCGGGCGTGAGGATGATGTTCTTGGGTTTGACATCGCGGTGAATCAAGCCGCGATTGTGGGCGTGGGCCAGGGCATCGGCCATCTGGATCATGATGTCCAGCGCCTCGGTTTCGCCGAATGTCCGGCCTTCGCCAACCGGCGGGGGCTGCATGATGTCGTAGAGGGTCTTGCCTTCGATGAACTCCATCACGAAATAATGAAAGCCGTCGGGAGTGGAACCCACGTCAATCGCCTGCACGATATTGTTATGCGAAAGTTTGGCGGCGGACTTGCCCTCGTAATAAAACCGCTCGACGAACTCCTTGTTTTCGCTGAGCCGCTTGGGCAGCACTTTGATGGCGACGATGCGGTCGAGGGAAAGCTGGCGGGCCTTATAAACGCTGGCCATCGCCCCTTTGCCGACTTTGCTGATGAGTTGGTAGCCGGGGATTTGGGTTTTCTGATTGTCCTCGACCCGGCGCATGACGCGCTTGGCCTGATTGGGCGTGATGAAGCCGTTCTCTACGAGCAGATCGCACAGGCTGCGCTGATTGGGATCGGAGGACTGCTTCTGCTGCTCCCGGCAGAAGTCCACCTCGGTTTGCGTGGCCATCCCGATGTCAACCACAAGCTTGGAGACATCGGTTTCGAGGTTGGCCGCGACGCTGACGCTGGTGGCGGTATTGGGGTCGTAAGCCATCGGGATTCCATTGGGGAATCTACGCGAACGTGCCAAATCTGTCAAGGATTTTCTCGCGTGGCGACGGGCTGTGCGAATCGCAATCGAAATAGGCGCGAAGTTACCCAGCGCGCACGCAGCCGAGGAAAAAGGGAGCCACGAATGGGCACGAATCAACACGAATGAAGACGGATTATTCGTGCCGCGCCTTTTGAATTTCCCGTTTTGCCAGATTTTGAATTTGTTTCGGATTTCGTGCTTCGGATTTCGGATTTTCACCTTCACTTGGGTGTCGGCCCACCCTACCCGGAGTGTCGTCGGGTTAATCCTCCCCTTTGGCTGTCGCAAACTGGGTAAGCACCGCCTGCACCTGTTGAAAGTTGACGGGCTTGGTGAGATGCGCGAGAAACCCGGCATCGCTGGACTCGCGCAGATCTTCCTCCATGCCGTACCCGCTGATGGCCACGCCTGCCAGCCCGTGGTTGTTCTTTAGCTGCCGCATCAAATCCAGCCCGCTGCCATCGGGCAACCCAAGGTCGCTGAGTACCAAGTCAAACGGCTGGGTTTGTACCACGCTTAGCGCACCGGCGATGGAGTCGGCTACCGCCACGTCATGGCCCAGGATTTTCAGGAGGCGGGACATCACCGCGGCGGTATCGCGGTGATCCTCCACTAAAAGGAGCCTCAACCGCCGGCGGCGCTGGGCGGCGGATGCGCGGCCGTCAGGCGCCGCCTGCGCGCGGGGGTTGGGAACCGTAGCCAGAATCACCGACAAAACCGCTCCCTTATCCTTTCCCGCGCTGGCCGCCAGCAGTTGCCCGCCATGCGCATCGACCAGTGATTTGGAGATCGCCAGGCCCAATCCCAATCCGCCAAAACGGTGTGTCACATCCGGGCCGGTTTGCTCGAATGCGTTGAAGATTTTCGACAGGAACTGCGGCTCAATGCCGATCCCGTTGTCGATCACATCGATCGCAAGCCGCCCCTTGTCGTTGCGCGACACGATTTCCAAACGCCCCTGCGCCGGGGTGAATTTGACGGCGTTCTTGAGCAGGTTCCAGAGCACCTGTTGAAATCGCGTGGGATCGGCATGAACGTGATGATCCGTGGCCTCCAATCGCACTGCCACGGCCAGCTCCTTGCGATAGATGTCGCTCTGGCAGATTTCCAGGGTTTGGCGGATCAGGGTGTGCGCGTCCACGACCGCGAGATTTAGCGGCATCTTTCCCTTGGCGACGCGCGTCAGGTCGAGCAGGTCGTCGATCAGCCGTGCTTCGAGCTCGGCATTGCGATGGATCATCTCCAGCGCCTCGCGCAAGTCCGGCGGCAATTTTTCGTTGGCCAGCAAGGCGGTGGCGGTGGTTAGCACGGGACCCAGCGGCGTGCGCAATTCATGGCTGAGCACCGCCAGGAACTGGTCCTTGGCGTTGTTGGCCGCCTGGGCCTTGGCCAGCGCTTCGTGCAGGGCTTTGCGGGCGCGTTCCAGGGAATTTGCGAGCAGCTTAGCCTGACCGGCGGCCTCGCGCGCGACGGCGGCATGGCCCTGCGCCGCCAGCATCGCCTGCTCACCGCGAAACGCCGCCGCCAGCACGGGAAGCATTTGGCCGATCGCGGCTGCCGCGTTCACACTCGGCTGGCCGCCGAGCAACACGAGCGCCGATCCATCCGATCCCGCCACGCCCAGCGCCGCCACGTCCGTATCGCGCCTTGGCCAGGGCAGCACGCCTGCCCGCGGCGACTGCTGAATCAGTGTCCGCAAAAATCCCTGCCAGCGGCGAGAATCGGGCAGGGTTTGGCAAAAACCCGGGGCCGGCAGCAGCACGCCGATCTCCGCATCCGGCACCAAAATCATCAACTCCGTTGCCCCGGCGTGGGCCGCCAGCGTGAGCGCGGCGTCGGCGCGGCGGTGAGGATCGGCCAATAGCGCGGCCAGTTCGTACACCTGGGCCGGCGACTGGGGCCAGCACTCAGCCGGGGAGGATGCAGACGACTGCCGTGCAGTTGTGGAATCCACTGAACTGGCCTTCCGCGCGGGCGACCTGCCCGTAGGTGTTACACCCGGCAAACCGTGCCGGCCCCAATACCTGCTCGACCGCCTTGAGTTCCGATCCAAAATCCCGCCCCAGCCGAAGCCGCGTTGCAACGCAGTCGAAAAAAAGCGCGACCTTCGGCTCGTTTCCGTTTAGCCGTTGCAGCGCTTCCCGCGTCGCGCTCGCCGCCGCCTCGCTGGCCGAAACGCTGTCGGTGCTCATGATGCAGACGGTGGCCCCGGTCGGTATTTCGGCGGCACAGGAAACAGACCCGTCTTCATGCACCGCCAGCGGCACACGGAGCTTGTACCCCTGCCCGGTGTCGATGCCCAGGATATTATGCAGGAAAAAGGGCATCGGGTCTTTGGGGTCGAACGATTGGCCGGTCGCGCGGGCATGATCCTCGAAAAGTTCGATTGCGGGGATGGCGTTCATGCTCACCAGGCGGCCGCCGACGGATTCGGTGACGCGCATCGGCTTGCTGGCCGGGCTCCAGCCATGCCGCACGCCGACACCCACCGGCTTGGTTGAGAGAATCTCCAGTGCGACGGCGGCGTCGGATGCCACCTCCGTACCGCAGAAAACCTGCGTGCGCCGGAAGTTGGCGTCATCCCCGGCGCCGCCGCCGAAGAACTGATAATTCCCGCCGGTGAGAAGCGTCAGGTCCTCGATAAGGTCATCGGCATGGCCGGCCAGGGCGTCAGTGAGTACCAGCGCGGAGCTGTAACCGGCGGCATTCTTTCCGGTTCCGTCAAAGGCGCCGACAATTTTCCTGGCCACCGCCGCCCGGTCGGCTTGCAACCCGCGGCCGATTCCGCAGGCGAAGCGCATTTCCGTGGATCGGATGGCCACCGCCGACGCCTGGCCCACGCCCTGGCTGTCGCTGGTGAATTCACCGGCCGATGAGCAACCCATCATTACCTTCGGCCGGCACGCCGCCTGGACGGCTTCAAGAAGCTGGGTCACATCATACTTTGGCGAAATGAACAGAATCAGCGCATCGGGCGGTTGCTGCTTGAGCTCCGTCGAAATCTGCTCGCCCAGCGATGCGCCGGCATCGCGGCTATCGTCCTTGTCGGTCCAAACAACGGCAGTTTCTGTCACGATCAACTCCCATCAGTGTGTCGGAGAAGGGTACACGCCAATCGCCTGGATTGCTGCGCTAATTTAAGATTGACCCCAAACGCCAAGACCCGCAATGACGTATCTTATGATGGAGACAGGTGGCAAGCGAAGGAACGAGCAAACTGATGCGAATAAAACAAAGATCGAAAATCGCGGGCGCGGCGGCCATAGGGCTGCTGTCGATTTGCCTGGCGTGGCTGGGGCACCGGGGCTACGCGGCCGACGCGCAGTCGCCAGAAGCCCAGGGGCCAAATGCCGCGGGGGCGCCGGCGCAGGCCACGCCGGATTCCGATGCCGCTGACACGCGCCAGGCGATCGCGGCAGCCGATAAACAATGGGCCGGCACCGTTAAGCTGTTTCTTTCGCAAAACTGCTTCAAATGCCACGGCAACGGCCATCACAAGGGTGGCGTGGCGCTCGATAAGTTCACCACGCTGGCGTCCATTCAGATGGACCATCGCACCTGGGGAACCGTGGCCGACATGCTGACGACCAAAACCATGCCGCCCGATGATGAGCCCCAGCCCACCGCCGAGCAGGTGAGCGCGGTGGTGGGGTGGATCGGCCAGGCGATGGAACTATGTGATTGCAGCGGCCCGCGCGATCCGGGGCGGATCGCCATTCACCGTCTCAACCGCCACGAATACAACAACACCATCCGCGATTTGGTGGGCGTTGATTTCAAGCCCGCCGACGATTTCCCGACGGACGATACCGGGTATGGCTTTGACAACATCGCCGACGTGCTGAGCATGTCGCCGCTGCTGGCAGAAAAGTATCTGTCCGCCGCCGAGCAGGTGATGGACAAAGCCGTTGCATCCGACGGCGCGAACAAGCCGACGGTCAAAAAATACCAGTGCGCCACCCTCGATTCGACAGGCAACAACACTGGCGGCGATCTGATGGCCAACGGCGAAGTGTATGGCACCCACAATTTCCCAGTAGCAGGCGATTATGAATTTCGGCTCAAGGCCAGCCAGGACCGCTTCGGGAAGGAAAACGCCCAAATGGTCCTGAAGCTCGACGGCACGGAATTGAAAACCTTCGATGTTCCCAACCCTCGCCGCGCGCCGCGGGTTTATAAATTTCGCGCCGTTGGGATCAAGGCCGGCAAGCATAAATTCGCCGCCGCCTATACCAACAACAAGGTGGATCGCGACAACCTCGACCCCAAAAAACGCGGCGACCGCAATCTGTACGTGGACACCATTGAGATCGAAGGCCCCTTTAATGCCGCTCCGGCGCCAGCGTCCCAGACACAGAAGCGGATTTTCTTCGCCGCCCCCGGCCCCAAACTCAGCGAGCCGGCGGCGGCGCGGCTGATCCTCACCCGCTTCGCCACCCGAGCGTTTCGACGGCCCGCCAGCGTCGATGAAGTCGAGGCCCTCATGCGCGTCTATCGAGCCGCTTTGGCCGATGGCGAGCCCTATGTCGGATCCGTGAAATTGTCCCTTGAGGCGGTGCTGATCTCGCCGCAGTTTCTCTATCGCATTGAGGCCGATCCGAGCCTATCGGGCCTGAGCACCGAGCAAGTCCGCAATGCACCTGCCCATCCGATCACCGATTACGAATTGGCCACGCGGCTCAGCTATTTCCTGTGGAGCTCCATGCCCGATGAGGAGCTGATGCGGCTGGCCGGTGAGCAACAATTGCACAACACGAAGGTGCTTGAGCAGCAAGTAAAAAGAATGCTCGCCGATCCCAAAAGCGATGCCTTCGTCACGAATTTCGTCGGCGAATGGCTGGAAACCCGCGCGCTCGATGACTTCAAGCCCAATGCCAAGGTATTTCCCGATTTCGACGATGATCTTCGCCAGGCCATGAAGAAGGAAGTCTCGCTCTTCTTCCAGAGCATCCTCAAGGACGATGGCAGCGTGTTGGAGTTGCTGGACGCGAAGTACACGTTCCTCAACGAGCGGCTCGCCAAACTTTACGGCATTGATGGGATCAAGGGCGATGAGTTCCGCCGAGTGCAGCTTTCCGAGTGCGGCGAAGCGGGCAAGCGTCGCGGCGGGATCATGGAGATGGCGGGCGTGCTGGCGGTCACCGCCATGCCCACGCGCACCTCGCCGGTGCGGCGGGGTAAATACGTCCTCGAACAGATCCTCGGCACGCCGCCGCCCCCTCCGCCGCCCAATGTCCCCTCGCTCGATAAGCCGGGTCAGGTGGAAGCCGGCACCGTCCGCCAGCGCTTCGAGCGCCACCGTGCCGATCCGGTTTGCGCCTCGTGCCATATGCGGATGGATCCGATCGGCTTTGCAATGGAGAACTACAATGCCCTTGGCGCGTGGCGCGAACGCGACAACGGCCTGCCCATCGATACCGCCGGCAATCTTCCCGACGGCACCGCCCTGGCCGGGCCCGGCGACGTGAAAAAAGCCCTGCTGGACCGCAAGAAACTGTTCGTGAAGTGCATGGCCGAGAAGATGCTCACCTACGCCCTGGGCCGGGGCGTGGAATATTACGACACCTGCACCGTCCGCGACATCGCCGGCAACGTCAAACAGCACGATTACCGGATTTCGGCGATGATCGACGCCATCGTTCAAAGTGATGCATTCCTCAAGCGCAGGCCCTTCGCCGAGCCGAAAGTAACCAGGGAGAAGCCCAGGGCTGTGGCGGAAAAAACGTGAAGGTGTCCGCGCGGGTGAGACGCCCGTGATACATTGACGGGATTGATTATCCAATCACCCATTGGCGTACATCATATTGCGCATGCCGATCCAATAGGTCTGGAATAAATACGCCGCCGCTACCACCACTTCACCGCACAGCACGTATAGATAAGTGGGAGCCCAGAGGGCATCGACCCAATGCCGATAGAGCAGAAACCGGTATCCGAAGATGGTGATTGAAGTGAGAATTGCCACCGGCAGATAATGAGCGGCGTGATAATCCAACGCCCGGCGGACGATCGGAAGCGGCAGGCGCAGGCCGCGATACGCCGCCTCCCACGCCGTCAGCCGGGCCGCGATGCGCGTGATTCCATCGAGCAGCAAAAACGTGAGGGCCGATAGCACAAGGATCGCCGCGAACGGAGCGCGCAATAGCGACGATGCGGTGGTGTTGATATCCAGCGACCAGGCGAAATGCACATATGCACAAGTTCCAATCAACAGCGAAACGATGATCCAATGGACGCTGGCAAAGGTGCGCGATCGGTTTCGGGGACGGCGGGTGGCCAGCGTCCGATAAAACCGGGCGGGATGAAACAACACCAGTGCCGTGGTCGCCAGGAAACCGGCCAGACCGGCGGAAGGCCGCTCCCAGATCGGGCCGTTGCGCAATTCCGGGAGGCTTTGGACGATGGGCTTGCCGCACTCTGGGCAATTCGCGTCGGGCGGCAGGCCCTTGAGAACGTACCCGCACCCTTCGCACAAAAGGTCTGTCCGGGCCGGGATGTTTTGCAGCGCATTTGCCATGGAACCATGGTATAATTCGCATTGTCTTGTGCGAGGAGAATCCAATGAATAACAGGCGATGGCTTGTGGCGGCTGGCTCGGCGATACTTCTGCTGGCCGGTTGTGATCGTAGCGACACGCCCGCGAAGCAATCCTCTTCGACTGACAAGGCGGTTACGGTTGCGCCGCAAACGCAACCCGCCCAGTTCGCGCAAGCAGGGCCGATCGCCAATGCCCCGGCGACTCAACCCGCCGCGACACAGCCTCGCAAATCAAGCCTGGAGATTGTCGAGAATTATGTCGTACGCGCGTATGAGTTTCCGCGAGCGCGGCTGCATATCAATCGCGGCGACAAAACCGCCGTCCTATACAGCGACGATCCCAGGAACGCGATCGAGCCCGGCTACAGTGGCAATAGTTTTTATCTGGTCGTGCCGCTGGACGATGCCGCGCTGGAAAGGCTCAACGGCTACGCCTGGCAGTTCAAATCGACCAGCAGCGAACACCATGATTCAGCCGACGGCGTTTTCCTGGATGGCCAGCACTTCCATCTACAGCCTTCCAACATCATCGTGGCCTTCCGCGGCGAAGGACCAAAGCTCGAGGTCGGATTGAACGGCTCGTTCTTCAAGTTTGATTCAACCGATACCAGCCGGCCGGGGAATCTGGTCAACCTGAACGGCATCCTGAGCGCGAGCGTGGATGCGGGGAAGTAAGCGGATTCAACCGCAAAGATACACGGGCGAGACGCCCGTGATACGTCGACAAGCCTACTTCAGTTGAGTTTTTGGCTTTGTTCTGGAATCCGCCGCTTGGGGTTTCCAATACGCTGGCAGATCTTTTTTCGTATCCCATAGAATGGCGAGAATTGCGGCGCGATCTTCATCGATCAGGTGAGCATAGGCGCCGGTGGTGTCGTCGCCGTTGAGAATTTCCCACAGCCGCCGATAGATGTATTTTTTCGCCTCCGCCGGCAAGCCATCGAACTGCTCGGAGTAGATCAAGTAGCTGCACGGGTATTTGAACAACCGGCGGTTCAGATCAAACTGGCGGAGCGAGCGGCCCTTGCCATCCATCGGCCCTCGGGCGGCAAATTCGCGGGCGAACTCGGATGTGCCTTTCACCAGGTCCGTCAACCGCGCTTCATGGCTGAACAGCAGCCCCTTCACCACCGGCTCGCAGGTGCTTTGGATGCGGTGCAAGGTGCTTTCGGAGAACTGGTCAATCGGCTCGCCCAGCGCCTTGTTCAATTCCCGCGAATCGCGCACGGCCAATCGCACATCATGGGCCGCCTGCGAAAGCAGGTTGTGCATGTTCTGCTGGTGCTCGAGCACCATGAGCGCGACGATGTCGCTCGTGCCGCGCAGGTAGGGGGCGGTGTCCACCTTTTTCGCCAGACTGGTGACATTGGAGCCGCGCGAAAAATCGGTTTGGTCGGCGTGGTCTTCGTCCTCGCAGACGGTGTTGCCCATGTGGTGTTGGCGGCCGCTGGCGCCGGTGACGTACCAGCCGCCCCAACGCTGGGAAAGCGGGCTGCGATCCGTGGAGACGAACGTGCCGGCGGGGAGGATCGGCTCGCCGTCCATGTCCGGGTAGACGCTGCGCATCAATAAGCCGGGGATGTCCCTGGTCACGGAGGACTGATGGCATTGCAGGCAGTCATCGGTTTGCAATTTGAAGCGCGGCTTTGCCGACTTTTCCTGTGTGAGCGTGTAAAAAACAGTTCCCTGTTTGGAATCGATGGTGGCGATTTCCAACACTGGGCCGCCGTGCACGAAACCAACGTACACATCGTCATTGAAATAGAGCGCGCGCGGCGTGCGCGGGCCCAGGAGCGACCGCTGAAAGCTCGTCTTGGAAAAGACCAGCATTTGCGACGATGCGGGCATTTCAAGATGCTCGAGGACCGATTCGAGATAGCCGTGTTTTGCATCGTAGTCGAGTTTCACCGCGCCAGAGTCGATCCGTTTTTGAAGCCGGGCGACTGGATCGTCAAGGGGCGGAGCGTGATCAGCGGTCAGCGAATCATCCGCGGCGGCGTTTGATGCCGCCGCCAGCGCCAGCGCCGCCGCGCAGACCAAAATCGCCGCGCATCGAAGGGCGGAACTCAAGGCGAGCCGAGCATTAAAGGCATGTGGAGGAGATCGCATTAAAAACACATAACACTTCAGCCGTGCGCGGAACTCGAGCAAGAAGAACGCCAGTGTATCACGGGCGTCTCGCCCGTGCCGACGGCGTTGTAGTTGAGGAATCACGGTTCAGCCAATCGCAACACACTCTACACGGGCGGGACGCCCGTGATACGATGAGGTTCCTCTCCAACATATACTGCCTGATCCACTACAAGTTCTACATCGACCAGCTGCAATTTCTGCCAAACCAATTGTGCATTCGCTGGTCTGATAACTGCATCGTTGAGGTGGCTGCGCCATGACTCAGCGGGACCCGAAATTTTTCCCGATGCGTTCGCGCGCCGCTACTATCATAATGCGAAGCCTGCCGCGGACCCTCGCGTCGTGCAGCGCGCGACGTGGGATGAAGCGGCACTCGTAGGGTTCGCTTCAGCGAACGCGGGCGGCGCGGATCGACGTTTTCCGCGTTCGCTAAAGCGAACCCTACGATTGGATTCGTGCCGATGGCGCCAGCCGGCGGGATTTTGGATCGGTTGTACTTATGCCTTCAGCCACTCTCGACGCCACCAACAAGGCCTTGGCCTTGCCGATGACGTTTTCGCCCGTTCAACCCGCGGCCGTTTCGCGCGGCAATGGGGGGCGGCAGCGGCAGGTGCAGATCCCCACGGACCGCGTCCGGCGGGATGGGAAGTTCTTCCGCCTGGGCGCCGAGAAGTTTTACGTCAAAGGTGTCACCTACGGTCCCTTCGCGCCCAACATCGAAGGGCTGTTCCTTCCCGAACGCGAGCACGTGCGCTGGGATTTTGAGCAGGTGCGGCGGTTGGGCGCCAACTGCCTGCGGATTTATCATCTGCCGCCCGAATGGTTCATGGATCTTGCGGCCCAGATGGGGCTGAAAATCTTTTTGGATGTCTCCTGGCCCAAAAACCTCACGTTCATCGGCGACCCGGAAGTGGCCGGGCAGGCCCGGGCCGCCGTGCGCGAGGCGGCACGCGAATGCGGACGGCACCCGGCCGTTTTCGCCATCAGCGTCGTCAACGAAATTCCGCCCGACATCGTGCGGTTCTGCGGCGAAAGAAAGATCGAGGAGTTTATTGATGAACTCGTGACCCTCGGCAAGGCCGAGGCGCCCGATTGCCTGTTTACCTTCGCCAACTTCCCGACCACCGAATACCTGCGCCCGCGCAAGCTCGATTTCGTCTGCTTCAACGTCTATCTCCACGAAGAGAAGGCGTTCCGCAATTACCTGGCCCGGCTTCAGATGATCGCCGGCGAATTGCCGTTGATGCTCGGCGAATATGGCATCGACACCTTCCGCGAATATTCCGACGAAAACCAGGCGAAGATCCTTGAAACTCAGGTGCGCGCGGTTTACGACGAGGGCGCGGTCGGAATCTTCGTCTTCAGCTTCACCGATGACTGGTTCGTGCATGGCTGGCAGATCGAGGACTGGGCCTTTGGCCTCACCCGCCGGCAGCGCGATGACGCCGGGTATCGCGTTGCGAAGCCGGCCTTCGCGGCCGTGAGGGACGTCTTCGAGAAGGCGCCGCAGGGGGCCATCGGCGTGAAGCTGCCGAAAATGAGCGTCGTCATTTGCTCGTACAACGGCGCCAGCACCGTCGAATCGTGCCTGGCCTCCATGCGCAAGCTGCGCTACCCGGATTTCGAGGTCATATTCGTAGACGACGGCAGTACCGACGGCACGCAGGAAATCCTCGCCGGGTTCCCGGAAGTAATAAACATCCGCCAGAGGAACATGGGTCTGAGCCACGCCCGCAACGTTGGGATGAATGCGGCCACGGGCGATGTCGTCGTCTATACCGACAGCGATTGCGAAGCCGACGAAGATTGGCTCTATTTCCTTGCCCTGGCGCTGGTGCGCAGCGGACACGCCGGCATGGGCGGCCCGAATCTCATCCCTGACGAGGGGAGCTGGGTCGCTGATTGCGTGGGCCTCTCGCCCGGCGGCCCGACGCATGTGATGGTGGACGATCGCACCGCCGAGCATGTGCCCGGCTGCAACATGGCGTTCTACACCGCCGTCCTCAAACAGATCAACGGTTTTGATCCGCAATACCGCAAGGCCGGCGACGATGTGGACGTCATCTGGCGCTTGCAAAACCTCGGCTATTCCATCGGCTTCGCGCCCGCGGCCCAAGTGTGGCACTATCGCCGCAACACGATCAAAGCCTACCTCAAGCAGCAGCGCGGGTATGGCGAAGCAGAGGCGCTGCTCAAGTACAAGCACCCCGAACATTTCAATTCCCTGGGCGCCAGCCATTGGCGCGGAAAAATTTACGGCGCCGAAGACCTGGGAATCCGCATCGGCGGCAACGTCATCTACCACGGCCTGTTCGGCACCGGATTGTTTCAAACCATCTACCGCCGGCCCGCCTCGCTGCTGGTGATGCTAATGACCAGCATCGAGTGGCATCTGCTGGCGGGATTCGTGACGGTGCTGGGGCTGGCGTTTACGCCTATGCTCTGGGTGGCGCTGCTGATGTTTTTGACGCCGATCTTCTGGGCGGCGGTGGCCGGCGCGCACGCGCCCCGGCCGCGCCATAGTCATTGGCTTTCGCGCCCGCTGATCGCCTGGCTGCATTACCGCCAGCCGATCGTGCGCGGGTGGGCGCGCTATTCGGTGCGATTGAAGAACAAAGTGATGATCATGCGCAAGGAGGCGCGCGGCTACCAGCGCGAGCATCGCCTGCCTTTCGATGCCCACGACCCCAACACCCTCCGCTACTGGAGCGAGGAGCATGGCCGTTTCGCGCTGCTGGATAAAATCACCGAGGAAGTGCGCACGGCGGGATGGCGCTATCGGCTCGACAGCGGGTGGAATGGGTGGGACATCGAAATTTACGCCTCCCGTTACGTGAATCTTCAGATCACCACCGCCACCGAGCATCACAGCGGCACTGGCCGCCTGACGCGCGTGCGCGTCAAGCCGATGATGAGCAATTTCTGCCGGATGCTAACGCTCGGATCGGTCGTATTGGGAGGCGTGTTGTTGCTCGATCTATATCCGCTGAGCCGGATCGCGGTGCTGTTGCCACTCACGGTCTGGGCCATGTACGTCATCAACCGATGGCGCGTGTCCAATCCGGTCCTGGGCATGATCGACGAAGTAGCCGAGAAGACGGGCTTTTATCCGGTGTTCCCAAGCAAGCCGGCGCGGAAAAAGAAGGTCGTTAAGCCAAGATTACGGCCCGCGCACAAACCCCGGCAAAGCGAACATGCCGGGTTGGATGGAATTGAGATGGACGAGGGCGAGCCGTCGGTGGCGTAGTTTGGATTCTCCTTCTCCGTTTTGTGCGAGCCTCAATCGTGACACGGGCGTCCCGCCTGTGCGTATTGCATGGAACTCCCGAAAAATCCTGTTTCGCGAACTATATGCGCTAACCGCACGGGCGAGACGCCCGTGTCACGTTAGAGATCGGGAACCCGGGCACAATCCGCATGACCGTCACTCAAGCCTACGCCCGCGCCGCCCGCTACTTTCGGCCGGACCTCGGCAAGATCATCTTTTCAACGCTGTTGATCGGGTTAACCACGCTTGCCGGCCTGGCCCAGCCCTTCCCGCTGGCGATCCTGATTGACTCGGTGCTCGACCACAAGCCGGTGGTCCCCTGGCCGCACCGGGTTTTCCTTCACTTCGCGCCGCATTCAATTCTCGCGCAGATTATCGTCCTTGCGATCATCACGCTGCTCCTGCGGCTCTTCCAGGAACTCATCGGCTTATGGCAGGGGTACTACAAAATCGTCATCGGCTACAACGGCTTGCTGCGCGTGCGCTGCGATTTGTACCGCAAGCTTCAGGAACTGAGCCTCGCCTACCATCGCGCCCGCAAGCAGGGGGATGCGATCTACCGCATCAGCTATGACACCAACGCCATCCTCAACGCCTTCAATGTTCTGCAAGGCACGTTCGTCAACGGCATCATCCTGATCTGCATGTCGGGCATCATGCTGGCGATGAACTGGAAGCTGGGGCTGATCGCCATGTCGGTGATGCCGGTGCTTTACGCAACCATTAGATATTACGGAAAGGTGCTGACATCCACCGCATTAAGGGCGGCCCAACTGGACTCGGATCTCACATCCACGGTCCAGCGGTCGGTCTCCTCCATCAGTCTGGTGCAGGCGTACGGGCGCGAGAAGGATGAATACGCCCGTTTCCACGATTCGGTGCAATCCAGCAACAAGGCGTGGGTGCGGATGCACCTGCATTCCATGATCTACTGGCTGGTGATTGGCACTGCATTTGGCATCGGGCTCGCTTTGATCTTTTCCGTCGGCGGCTACCTGGCCTGGAAACATCCGCGCGAATTCACCATTGGCGAACTGTGGATCTTCCTCCAGTACACGCTGGTTAACTTGTACGACCCGCTGCACAAACTGTCCGGCAGCGGCGCGCAGATGCGGCAAAATCTGGCGGGCATGGAGCGGGTCTACGAAGTGCTCGACATGCCCACCGAAATCCGCGACGCCCCCGATGCGATGGCGCTTCCCGTCGAGCCGCGCGCCTTGAAGCTCGATCATGTGAGCTTCGCGTACGGAGACGGTCCGCCGGTGCTCGAGGATCTAAACGTGGTGATCCGGCCCGGCGAGATGGTGGCATTTGTCGGGCCCAGCGGCGTCGGCAAGTCCAGCCTCCTGAGCCTCCTGCCGCGCTTCTACGATCCCACCCGCGGCGCGATCGTCCTGGGCGACTACGACATTCGCAAACTCAAGCTGCGCGACCTGCGGCGGCACATCGCCCTGGTATTGCAGGACGCGCTGATTCTCCCCACCAGCGTAACCGAGAACATCGCCTATGGCCGGCCCGATGCGACAGCCGAGCAAATCAAAGCCGCCGCCCGGCTGGCCGGCGCAGACGGTTTCATCGACTCGCTCCCCCAAAAGTACGAAACGGTTCTGAACGAATCCGGCAACAACCTGTCCGGCGGCCAACGCCAGCGCCTTAGCATCGCCCGCGCCCTGGCCACCCTCGCCCCCATCCTCATCCTCGATGAACCCACCAGCGCGCTCGATCCTCAAAACGAGCAGATGATCACCGAAACCCTGGCCGGCTTGAAGCGGCATCGCACGCTGATCCTCGTCAGCCACCGCCTCAGCACCGTGTCCGATTGCGATCGTATTTATGTGATGGAGGCGGGCCGGATCATCGAGCAGGGAACGCACGAGGAGCTGATCTCTAAGGGCGGCGCCTATTACCGAATGGCCCGCCATCAACTAAAAATCGGCGAGCCGGCCGAGACGTAATTTTTGCAAATTATGAATCAGGATAGATGACGGTAACACTTCCCTCGCGTGCGGAACTCAAGGGGAGAAAGGCGTCACCGTATCACGGGCGTCTCGCCCGTGCCGAGGGCGCAGTAGTTGAAGAATCACGGTTCAGCCAATCACAACGCACTCTGCACGGGCGGGACGCCCGTGATACGACGAGCACTTTACAGGACGCCGCTTTTCAAACCACATGAAGGTCCGCGTCCGCTGAAGCGGACCCTACGATCGGAACCGTATGGTTGGAACCCTGCCGATGGCCCTCTATAGTCGAGTCTCTTTCGCCTACCGTGAAAGCCTACGCATGAATCCATCCCAAATACGCGCATCACGGATTACTCTTATCGCAACGGCGATTATCGCCGCCGCCCTGGTATTGCCTCGCCACGCCCACTGCGCCGATCGGGAACATCCGATGGACGCGAAGTCCGCGGACGGCCACTTTCTTTACAATCGCCTGGCGCTCGAAAAATCGCCGTACTTGCTTCAACACGCGCACAATCCAGTGAACTGGTATCCGTGGGGCGATGAGGCGTTCGCAAAGGCGCGGAAAGAGAACAAGCCGGTCTTTCTCTCCATTGGGTATTCCACCTGCCATTGGTGCCATGTCATGGAAGCCGAGTCATTCTCCGACCCGGCGGTGGCGAAGCTGATTAACGACAACTTTGTTCCGATTAAGGTGGATCGCGAGGAACGCCCGGATGTGGACCGCGTTTACATGACGTTCGTGCAGGCGACCACCGGCGGCGGCGGGTGGCCCATGACCGTTTTCCTCACACCCGACCGCAAGCCGTTCTTCGGCGGAACTTATTTCCCGGCGGAAGATAAAGATGGAATGACGGGGCTTAAAACCCTATTGCCAAATGTCGCCAAGGCGTGGGCGAAGGATCACGAAAAGATTGTGGCCTCCGCCGACCAGATTACCCGCGCCCTCAAGCGCGCGACTGCCGCGCCCGCGACCCAGCCCGGCGAGGTCAATCCCGCCGCCCCGCGATCGGCCTTCCGCCAGTACAAGCTCGAGTTCGATCCCGCCCATGGCGGCTTTGGCCAGGCCCCCAAATTTCCCGAGCCCGCGGCACTCGATTTTCTCTTTCGCTATTATGCCCGCACCGGCAGCGCCCCGGCCCGCGACATGGCATTGCAAACCCTGCGCGCCATGGCCGCGGGCGGCATTCACGATCAACTCGGCGGCGGGTTTCATCGGTATTCCACCGATGCCCGATGGTTCCTGCCGCACTTCGAGAAGATGCTGTATGACCAGGCACAGTTGGCCGACGCGTATCTCGATGCCTGGCAAATTACCCACGACCCGGCCTTCGCCGGCACGGCACGCGATATTCTCGACTATGTGCTGCGCGACATGACCGGCCCGGCGGGCCAATTCTACTGTGCCCAGGACGCTGACAGCCCCATTGCCGCCGACCAACCCGACAAACGCGCTGAGGGGCGGTTCTATGTCTGGACAGCCAAGCGGATCGAGCAGGTGTTGGGCAAGGACGCATCGCCAGTGTTCGAGTATTGTTTTGGTGTCAAGCCCGAGGGCAATGTCGTCGTGGATCCGCGCGGGGAGTTTACCGGTCGCAACGTCCTGTTCGCCGCGCATACGGTTGAAGAAGCCGCCATGCAGTTCGGCAAGACGCCGCCGGCAACAGCCGTGATTCTAAGGGAATGCCGCGAGAAGTTGTTCGATGCCCGGCGGGCCCGCCCGCATCCGCGCCTTGATGACAAGACGCTGGTCGCCTGGAATGGGCTGATGATTTCCGCGTTCGCGCGGGCCGGAGTTGCCCTCGACGAGCCGCGCTACTCCCAGGCGGCTGCGAAGGCGGCCGGCTTCATTTGGTCCAACCTGTACGATGCCAAGACCCATCGCCTCACCCGACGTTGGCGCGATGGGCAGGCACAGGTGGGCGGCTTTCTCAGTGACTATGCCTTCCTCATCCAGGGACTGCTCGACCTCTATGAGAGCAATTTGGATATCCGTTGGCTCAAATGGGCGATCGACCTTCAGACCCAACAACACGCACTGTTCTGGGACGAAGCGTCCAACGGCTACTTCGATTCCGCGGGCGGCGACGCCAGCATCCTCCCGCTCCCGCGGACCAAGGAAAACAGCGACAACGCCGAGCCCGCCGGCAATTCCGTTGCCGCCCTCAACTTGCTGCGCCTGTCCCAGATGACCGATGACAAGGCGCTACATGAAGAGGCGGCCAAGACGATGCGCGCGTTTGCCGGTCGCATCGGGCAATCACCCACGGCATTGCCGCTCATGCTTGCGGCTTACGAGTTTTCAAAGGCAAATCCCAGGCAAATCGTGCTGGCGGGAAAGCCGGATGCGCCCGACACGCGCGCCATGCTCCATGCCATTGGCGGCCAATTCCTGCCGGACAAAATTATCCTGGGCGCCGACGGCGCGGCCGGGCAACAATTCCTGTCGGCAAAGATGGACTTCCTACGCGGCGTCAACCCAATCGACGGCAAGGCCACCGCCTACGTCTGCCAGGGATACGTCTGCCAACAGCCTACCCACGATATCGAAACGATGCTCCGCCTTCTTGGCGTCGGCGCGGCAATTAATGCGGACCAGCCTGCGACGGAGCCCACGCATCGGTAAACCAGTGCCATAACAGATGGTTATTTCCTATACGCAATGCACGGAGGCGTGACACGCTCGGCGGAATCGGTTGCAGCGCCCCCGGGAAGCGACGAGGACGTCGCTTCTACGTATGGCGCGCGAGCCGCGTTGGGGAGCGGTCAAGCTGCTTTCGGGCGAACCGTAGAAGCGGCGTCCCCGCCGCTTCTCTTCTTCTTCGACAGACCCTACGCAGGAAATCGCCGAACCGATCCCGAACCTACACCATGCGGTCTACCGACCTTGTGTTTTCTGACGTGATCGGCACAATTCGCCTCATAGCCAAGGCCAATTTAACAGGAGGACTTCAGATGCGCGTTTCTTTCTTACATGTTTCGAAGGCCGTCATGGGCGGCGCGATGTTGTTTGCACTTTCGGGCGCCGCCGAGCAGCCGGCTGATCCCAGGCCCGATCAGGACGGCTTCATCAGCCTCTTCGACGGCAAAGACCTCGACGGCTGGAAGGTGGGCGACAAGGCCAGCGCCTGGTCGGTGAAGGACGGCCAGATTGTGGTGAACAATGGCCCATCCCATCTGTTTTACGACGGCCCCGTCCACAATCATGACTGGAAGAATTTTGATCTGAAGGCCGAGGTGATGACGCACCCCCACGCCAACTCCGGCATCTATTTCCATACAAAGTATCAGGAAAAGAGCTGGCCCGACCAGGGATTCGAATGCCAGGTCAACTGCACCCATACCGATTGGAAAAAGACCGGCAGCCTGTACGACATCAAAAATCTGCGCGACCCCCATCACGAAGACAACAAGTGGTTCCTCTACGAGATTATCGTGAAGGGCGATCACGTCACCCTCAAGATCGACGGCAACACCGTGAATGAATGGACCCAACCGGCAGGCTTCAAACCCCCCGCCAGCCACCCCGGCCGTTTCCTCCAGCACGGCACCTTCGCCCTCCAGGGCCACGACCCCAAGAGCGAAACGCATTTCAAGAGCATCAAGGTGAAGGCGCTGGATTAGTACCCCCGACAGGATTCGAACCTGTGACCTGCGGTTTATTGAGGGCGCCCACGGGAGGGGCGCCCAAGGAAACCGCCGCTCTATCCAACTGAGCTACGGAGGCCTGTTTCCAGCATAATATCGGGGTTTGGCACTTTTGCAAGGCCGGACGTTGCCAGTGAATGACAATCAGCGTCAAGTCCATTGTTCTCCAGATACTTACCGCTCGATTGGCCGCCTCGGTGGGATGAATTATGGTTGCCGGACGTTGCCGATGCGGGTGCAAGGTTTGTCCTGTATTTGTCCTGTGGATGCAGAATCTTGCTAATGGGGGTATCGTCGGTTCCCGTCCGGTGCTGCTCCTGGTGGACTGCAAGGGCGGGGGCGGGCAATCGCTTCACCGCCTCATACATTTCCGCCAGGTGGGCCAGCGTGTAGCCGTCGGTTTGATCGCCGGCTCCGTGCCGCATGAGCGCCCGCCTTGTGGCATGACTGCATCCCGTGGCGTCAAGGCGCTTGGCGAACGTGTGCCTTAATGCGTGGAAGTCCGCACGGCGTCCGCTGGCGTCGGCCTGGGGGATGCCCATGCGCTCCAAGTCCTTCCTCATCGTCTCACCTTCCGGCAGAGACGCGAATAGCTTGGCCTGGGGCATGCCCGGCGTCATTACGGACAACTCGGACGCGAGAAACGGGTGAAGGGGCAACACAACCGCCTCGCCGGTCTTGGTCTGCTCACAACGCAACTGGATGTAGGGAATGACCGACTCCAAGTGAAGATCGCCCCAAACCACCTGTGCCAGTTCCTTGCGGCGCAGGCCGATGTAGGCGGGAACCGCATACTTGAGTCTACGATCCGCCGCGCAGCCGTTTAGTAGCTTGGCTAATTCATGCTCCGCCAGTGGCCGGCGGGCACGGCGCTTCACCGCCTTGCGGATATTGCCGCGCTTCAGCTTGGCCAGCGGGTTGACGGGCAGCTTGTCGGGGATGCACCAATTCAGGAACGCCTTGGCGCGCGTCAGGTACTGATTGCAGTAGGCGACGGTCTTTCCGCTCGCTTCCAGCGCCGACAACACGCGGGCCGCAGATTGTTCGTTCACGTCCGCCAGCGTCTTCCACTTGGCCAGCTTCACGAACCGATCGAGCATTCCAATGGCAATCCGGCAATGGGCATCCGTGGCCGTGCGTTTCAAGCCTTCGTGGTAGGCGTCCATATGCCGGCGGATCGGCAGCTTGGCCGCGTCCATAGTCGTTGTAATCACACCGGCCTGCCGCTGCTCGCATTGGCGTACCAGTTCATTCCAACGCGCTTGGCTTGCCCGCTTGTCGGTGAACAGCTTGTGCCACTTCCATTTGCCGTTGACGGGCATTCTCCCATACCAGCACGGATACTCCCGGCGGATGGTCTGCCCCTGGGCGTCTTTGATGGTGTAGGTTCGGCGTTGAACGCTCTGACGTGCGGATTCGATTGCCATGATTCACCTGGTAAAGTTCGGGCCGGCCCGCGGGAGAATCGCCAGGTGAAACGATTCGCCCCGCGTGGCCGGCGGCGCGGGGATCAATCCGCGCCTTGTCCGATTGTTCAGTGATTGTACGGATTGTCCATTGTCTCAACAAACTGCCGGTTGCCGTGCGCCAAAAGAGACGGACGCGCCTTTCGACGCGCCGCCCCTGGGGATGGACTACGCCACAAGCTCGGCGACTTGCCGGCTGATTGCCCCCGCCGTGGTGGACGTGGCCGGCACGGTATGAGATGCCAGCACGGTTCGCACGGCCTGCCGCAGATCATCATGGAAGCATGATGCGAGCATTCCCGACTCACGGTGGGCGAACACGGAAAACTGAATCACGCTGTCGCCCTGGGCCGTCTCTGTCACTTCGGTTTGCACGGTGAACCGCGTACCGGCGGGAAGATTCTCACGCAATTCGGCCAAGGCTTGCCGGATGGTCATGGCTTGCACTTCGCTTTCGGATTCCTGCCAGTGCTGGAAGTGCGCCGCCTCTTCCTCGGCAGTGGGCATGTACTGGGCATCGGACTCCCACGGGTAGTATCCGGCTGCCAGTTCATCGGGAAAGCCGCTGCCGCCGCGTTGCTCAAGCTGTTGGGCAAGATCGGGAACCGCAAGGGCGGTGGGGGCATGGTTGTACGCCGCAAGATCGGAAAGTACGCTCTGCATCGCAGACTCCTTGTGAGAGGGGTTTGCCACGGGCCGGGGTGTTTTCAGCACCGCCGGCCCAACTTGTTTCATCAGTGACGTTCACCGATGATGGATGTATTATAGCCTACGCATCAATAATTGCAAGCGCAAACTTGAAATAATTTTTGCTTATGCTACAATCGTCGCATGAACGCGATGAAAACAATGCGGCAGGCGGCAATCGAGGCGGATGTGAACCGCAATACCGTTGCCCGCTGGCTCAAGGCCGGGAAGCTCAAGGGCAAGAAAACAAAGGTAGGCCATTTGTCGGCCACGTTGGTATCCGTCGCGCAGGTGCGGGCGCTCAAGGCGGCCCAGCCGCGGGGCCGGCCACGGAAAAGGTGAGCCTGTTTCCAGATATTGTAGATCGGCGGCGTCCACCGCGCGTTGCCTTCATCGTCGGTGCCGTCGTTGTGTTGCGAGGCCGCGAGCTGCGCGGGGGTGAGGCGGAAGGTTGCGGAGTCTTCAGAATCGTCAACTTTACCGGAATCGGCAACTTTGCCGTTTCCGGTAAATGTCTTCACTATGTCTGCGGTTGCTTGCTGACTGCATCCCACTTCCTTGGCGATTTCCTCTTGCGTCCAGCACGCCAGCCATAAATCGAAGATGCGCTTGTCACGGCTCAATTCTCGATTCCGTGCGACTCGTGGAACCTCGCGGCCAGGCTGGTCATCTCGTTTTCGTAGTATTCGCCGACTTCCAGCAAATGCCGCTTGAGGGTGGCAATGTCGCGCCCGCGATTCTGCAATTCGGTCAACGCCTCTCCCAAAAGCTCATGGTCAGGAATCACCATGCGGTCGTTCCTGCCGCAGGCTTGCAAGAGGACTTGACGATGCTCATCTTTCATGGCGACTCCCTTGAACAAACCCGACGGCCAGCCTTCGCCAGCCGACGGGGGTGCGATTCATTTTTTGGGCAGCCCGTGAAACTGCCTCAGTTTGTTGAGCGACGCATGATCCTCGGGCTCCGGCGGCGGGGCGTTTTGCTCACGCCACAGCCGGCTTACTTCCGCCTCGGTGACCGTCGGCGCATACTCCTGCTCCCGCCGACGCTGCCAGTCGCCGGCGTCATTTTGCCGGGCGTTGTGGCCTGTATCAGCCGCGAGGGCTTCAAATTGCGCTTTGGCCTCTGCCTCGACTTCTTTATATGTTGCCATTTCAAATCCTTGCCGGAAAACCGGCGGTTAGTGGGTGCTTTTGCTGGTCGCTCGTTTTCGAAGCGCCTCCTCCAATTCACTCATGGCGCTTTCGTAATCTTCTTTTGCCGAATAAAGCGCATAGCCATGCGCCTTGAGGCGCTTTTGCCGCTCGCCGGATTCCTGCGAGCTCAACTCGGTCTCGCCGGCCACATGCAAATCGGGACGCGCGTTTTGCAAGTCGTGATACTTCTCGCTCGCGGCTCGAACGCGCTCGGTCTTCGCCGCGACAGCCGCCGCTGACGGGACGCCTCGCGCCTCGTGCTCGCGCTTCAATTGCTCGATTAGCGGATGCTCTTTTTCGCCGTACATTTTTTTGCTCGATGCGGCTTGGCCGCCGTAAATGGACTCGGAAAAACCCGGCAAGGCGGCGCTTCCGCGTGAAAGCGCCGCGATTGCCAGGAGGAGAGTTACTGCCGGCGATGATGGCGTGCTTGACGCGCCCGCGCTCTGCCGGCTCACGCGATGCGACCGCTACGGGCCGCAATCATTCGCTCATCAAACCGCCGGCACAGTTCCGCGATCGCCGGGCCGTCCTCCGGCTCGCCGGCTTCAACGGCGTCACAGACCTGCTCAAGGATGGCGTACGCCTCGCCGTCGCGGCGCGCCAGGACCTCGCCGACAATCTCACGCGCACGCAGGCCGCGTAGACGGGATTCATCAGTGCCGCCGATTCGATCCTCGATAGCCTGTAAACGATCTTTCACGGTTCGCATTGGTTCTCCTTGGAGATGTCGATGCCGGCGTAAACCTTGACCGGCTTGCGGGGGTTGGGGTCATGCTCCCTTGGCCCGCCGCAACGCAGACACGTTGCCTTGAGGGAGCAATCGGGCATCACTTCCAGCACGACGCTGCCGGGCCAGTCGGCTTGGCACCGGGGACACCTGGTGGATGGCGCTCCGGCACGACCTTCAAGCCGGGTGAGACGTTGACGTAATGGCTCACTCATGTTTGCTCTCCAATGCTTCTTCCAGATCCGCGATTCTCTGCTCCAGGTCCATCGGAATTGGCTTGCCGCAAATCCTGTCGGCCAGTTCAGCAAACGCCTGCCTGTCGCCTCCCTTGGCCTGCTCTAGCAGCGCCTTGGCCGCCAGGGCCATATCCGCCGGCTTGACCGCCTTGATGATGGCATTGCGGATCAATTGCGCCCGGCGGTTGTTCGGATTTCCCTTACCGGCCTTGTTGCCGACGGCGAACCTGCCGCCGTGGGCGCGATCGCCGTTACCTGCGGGGGTTGACGGCTCTGTTTCATCGGGGGTGTCGGTCATGGGTGTTTTACCTCGCTGCCGATTGCCGGGCCGCATTTGCCGTTTTCCGGCGTTAATCCGCCAAGGGGTACATCTGATGCGACCTCGGCGAAGTCGATGCACCGTAGTTGCTCAGAACGCAAAGCGTGCTTGAGTTCACGCCGTAGCCGGTACTCCGCCGGTCGGTCGGACGCGAGCGGTCTGTAGCGGACGATGAAGTCGGTAGATTCTGACACTTTGAAACTTCTAATTCTTTCTGAAACTTCGTTTTTGAGCAAATAATCGGGTTTGGCACGCGAAGGCACGCGGTCCAGACCTATGTACCTATAGGTATATTTTTCTTGCCTCATGTGTGCATTGCTTATTCACGCGTTCCAACGCGTGCCAAACGTCCTCAAAGTCTCAATGAGACCCCCTCGTAAACGCGAGTTCGTTCACCGCTCTTGAGTCTCGGCTGACTCATTTCCACCGACGGAATTGCCGCGCGTACATCGCGCCCGAACGTCTGAACCGTGCCGGCGTGTTCGCGCCCTTGCGACTTGGCCCAGGCACACCACGCCTCATAGAGCGCGGACGCCTCAACGCATCGACCGGCCCCGACTTCACACCGCTCGTTGAAGAATGCTTTGATGGGACTCACAAGCTCCCTCAGTTCCTCCATTGCGGCGTCGGCGCTGGCGGGGGTGAAGAACCGGCCGCGCTGGTGAAGGCGGCGTAGACCTTCCAAGCTCCAAAGTAGGATGCCTGGAAGTTCGGCGGATAATTTCTCTGTGAGGTTGACATCCTCCGCGCCCAAAAAACTGCGCTTCAGAACCAGAATCAAGAACCTCTCGGCCAGCGCGCCCGATGCGTCCGACAGTTTTGGAAGCTCGTTGCTCAAAAGCATGATGCGCGTCGGAAGTCTCAAGGTGACAGACTCCCTGCATTTGCGGTCCACCGTGAGTGAATCCTCTCCGCTCAAGCTCAATAGCCGCTCTGTCACGACGGCCAAGTCGCTTCGACCGCTCAGCCGCGCGTCCGAAATGATTGCCAGTGATTTTCCCAGCAGGGGCGACAAGCCGAAGTTGCCGCCCAGGCCGGCCAGCGTCGGCGCGGCGATGTTTTCCGGGCCGATTAACTTTGTAAGAATCCGCGCGATGGTTCCCTTGCCGGACCGTGGCGGCCCGCACAGCATGGCGATTTTTTGCTGGGCCGTGTTTGCCGTCAAGCAGTAGCCGAACCACTCTTGCAGCAGCCCGGCGGCTTCCTCATCGTCGGCCCAAAGCTGGCCCAGGAAGTTCCACCATGCCGCGGGTGCCGGTGCATCCTGCGTAAAGTCGAACGGCAACACATTCGTCGAAAACCAAAGCGGATTAGGGGGCATCAATCGCACCTCGCCGGCAAGGTATTCCGCCAGGTCAATCAATCCGTTTTGAAAGGCGATTACATTCCCGACCTGCGGGCGCGAATGGGGATGATCCAGCCAGGCTGGAAGTGAATCGACGCGAACCTGCGCGAGTGTGCTCATGGCGTCGAGCACATCGTTGATGCGGGCGGCGTTGGGGATGTATCGTTTGGCGTTCCCTTCCCTGTCGAGCGTGAAAACATCCGCCAGGAAGTCGGCCACTTCAGCGCGTAATACTTCCCGTTCCTCGCGCCGGTAAACCGCGCGATCGCGCTGGTAGAAGTCGCCTCGGAAATGCCGCTCATGCCGGCGATGGGAAGCGATGAAAGCGCCGGCCAGCGTGCGCGGCGCGGCGTTCGGCAGCGGTGCCGGATCTTCCGCCGGCGTCAATCGAAGTGGCATCGCGCTCATGCCGCCTCCCCTCTCAACAACCGCCGGGCATGGGCCATATGCTCGTGCGCGTCGCGCTCGGCGCGGTCGATCTCTTTCAGCCGGCGGGAGAAATATCGAATAGCTGAAGTGGAGAAATATCGCGCCTCCTTCAGGAGCAGCAGATTCGCGTGATTCCACGGGCCGTAGGGCGGCGCGAGCGGCGCTTCCGGCTGCCAGAATCCAGCATTCCGCAGGGCGATAGATAGGCAGTGGTGGAGCTTCCGCCAGTCCGCGCCCTCCTCGGCGGCGACGGCCACGCCAGAAGCGATGATCCGCAGGTCATCCCGATGGAACAGGTCCACCCGCGCCCCGGCGGCCAGCGCGACCGGCCAGCACTTCGCGGAATGATGGAACACTTCGGACAGAAGTTCTAGCTCGATTTCCTCGCGGCGCAGGACGTGCGCGAGTTCGATTTCATCGTCGGCGGTAGCGGCGGGGGGCGGTGCGGTGGTATACTGGTGTCTCATCGTCTTTCGCCGGCGGTTTCGGGTTCGCGCCCTGCCGCCGGCGTTCCTATTTCGGGGGATCAGTCGGTTCGGGTATTCGCGTCGATCCACTCCTCGATCCGCTCGGCGCGCCAGCGGACTACCTTCTCGCCGATTCGCACGTCGGGCGCGGGAATCTTCCCCTCCGAAAGCCAGCGCCAGACCGTCCGCCGGCCCAGCCCCAGCGCATCGCACCACGCCTCGATTCCGATCAGGCCCGCCGTCGCCGGGGGTCGCTCTACTGCCGTCGCCGTCGCCATACCGCACCTCTCTGGTTCGTTTTTCGGGCCACGCGACCCGTACATAGTTACGCGCAGAGTCCGAACGATTCGGGGCGTTTTCGGACTTTAGGAAGTGAGTGCGCGCATAAAAAAGCCCGTGAAAACACGGGCGGCACGCAACGGCAAAAATAATCTTGTCCGATTTTCGCGGATGTATTTTCGGACTTTTGCGGGCGTCGGACTACCTGCCGCGGCGGGATGGATTTGCTTCGTGAAGGGTGTTGGATTTCGCCCTCACGCTACGCCGCCGCCCATAAGGGAAGGTCGGGTCTTGCTTGGCCGCCTTGGCCAGGTGCTTCTTGATAGTGCTTATGGATTTTACTTCGCGCTCAAACTCGGTCTTCAATTGCGCGTAGACAACGCCCTTTTTAGGAAAACGCCTCTCGTCGGAAAGTAGCTCAAGATACCGCGCGGCGATGCGCTTCTGCCGCGCCGCAACGATTCCGCCGTGTGCGACGGCCGATGCAAGCGGCATCGCTTCGTTCGCCTGTGCCTGGTTTAGGGGCGCCGCCTCGCCTTTCTCTTTCAGCATTTCTTCCAGCCGCCGCTCCACCTCGTCAATGGTTTTCTTCAACTCCACAGCGCGATCCTCGTTTAGGCCGCCAGCGTCGAAAAATACCTTTTGAGGATCGACGGCCATTGCCGAGATCCATCCCGGCTTAATCCCGTTCACGTTACAAAACTGGGTCAACTCCAAATTGACATCGGCGAATCTACGACAAGCATTTTCAAAAGTGTCGAATGACCGATCCATAAAGTCTAAAACATCAGCGGAAGCTGGTTTTCCCGGCGGCATGAATTTTTCTCGGTCGGCAAGAAGCTTTGCAAGCGCATCAAAATATGCGCCCGCTGTATTTCGCCATCGCCCCAAGATTGCCAAGCCAACATAGGTATTTGGGTTCATTGTTCACCTGTTGTTGCGGGCCGATCCTGGGCGACGTGGCGCAGGTGAAACGCCGGCCGCCGCCAGGATCGTGAGGGCGGTAATTACTCCGCCGTTCCCGTGGGTCATTCTACCATTGTTCGCGCGAGCAACGAAAGTTGCCGCCGTTGCTTGACGGATAGCCTCGGCCATGCTTCCATGAGCGCCGCAAGATCGGCGTCCGGGCTGGTTTGGCCGCTGGATTTGTCCTGTATATGTCCTGTGGATGGAAAACTTGTTGTTTTCCCCGGTGTTTTTTGGGTATCCGCGTAGCCAACTGAGCTACGAGGGCATCGTCCCAGACAGTATCGCGGGCCGCAGGTTTGGGCAAGTCATAGACGATCAAACAGAACGGAGAGGGAACACGCCACTCATGGATATTGATTCGCGGCTGTACGTTGAAATCCATCCTTTCGATGGACCCCATCCGCCTCATCCGCACCCGATCGACGAGGCGAAATTTGATCCCGCCTTCGTCTATAAGGTATTGGGGATGTACAACCCGTCGGAGACCAGTGAATGCTACCTCGTGCTGTGCAACCCGGATCGCCAGATCTGGTTTATTCCGCAGCGGCACCTGCTTGCGTATCGCCTGATCGACTCCGATGCGCTCTTTATTCCCAAGGCGGATTACATGCCGTTTGGGGTGTTTAAGCCCGTGAATGAAGGGTCGGAGCGAGTATCTTGATTGGCGAGTCCGATTGTTATATTTGCTATGCCGGTCAGACACCTATACCTTGTTTAGGTAGTTTGCTGTATAAGAGTCGCTGACAGGGGGACATTTAGAAGAAGGAGATCGCGCCATGGCTGCCATGACATCGCTTAATCTGGTGGAGTTGGTTCAGACGCTGGAGGAACAGCAACAGCAACATTCTGAAATGACGAAGGCAATTGGCCGCACGTTGCAGGAGCAACAAAGCCATCAGCGGGAGGCGGCCAACGCCATCGCGGGCACGCTGGAGCGGATCAGCGGATTACTCTCGCAATTATTGGGCGGCGGCGCGCCGGCCACGCGCAGGTTCGCTGCGCCGGCGAAGTCGCCCGCCGGCAGCGAAGGCAATGGCAACGCCCTGGCCGCCGGCGCCCCATCCAAGCGCAAAGGCAGGGGCCGTGGACGAGGCCGGGGTCGCGGCCGCGGCAAGTACCCCGTTAGCGGCAGCGAACTGGTGCTGGCGTACGTGACGTCCAGGAAAAACCCCACCTCCGCCGAACTGGCCCATGAGTGGAACTCGTCGGGGCGCAACAGCAAGGTGGACAACACGCTGGGCATGCTCGTGAAGACCAACAAGCTCAAACGCATGCCCAATCCCGGCGGGCGCGGCAGCCGATACTCACTTGCATAATCCGCCCGCCGCAGGGTGACAATGGCAAGAGAAGGCGATGTAGGATCTTGCCGATTCGGCTGATGGCAGTCGGTGCATACCACTGCCATCAGCCGGTATTGAAACCCAACGAATCAATTGGGGCGCTATTTACGTTAGTCCTCAAGCGCATGCGGTGGGATGCGGGGCTTGTGGAGCAACCCATTCGTTCTTTTCCTATTGCATGCAACCTCAACCGTGACACGGGCGTCCCGCCCGTGCGTGTTGCATGGAGCTCAGGGTGTATCGATTGCCTCTACTTTATAGCCGTCGGCACGGGCGGGACGCCCCGCATTGTTAGACACAACGAGCGCGCCGTGGAATGATGATCGTTATGACATCCAAAACGCGGATATGGACGGCATCGTCCCTCGCCATACTGCTCGCCTTCCTCGCCCTACAGTTTGCGCTCGATCCGGCCCGCGCACAGGCGGCC
>Ga0209483_1000649_pt1 | contig 28960 bp, 28 predicted proteins | sample NGEPerA_FD_184508 | JGI IMG/M metagenome (GOLD analysis project Ga0209483, IMG submission 184508) | Arctic peat soil microbial communities from the Barrow Environmental Observatory site, Barrow, Alaska, USA - NGEE PermafrostL2-A... | ecosystem: Environmental > Terrestrial > Soil > Wetlands >... | reverse complement strand
GTGGAGATCGCCGACGTGGAAGAACTGTGGCACGCCCTGCATCCCCCTTACGAGGATCTGTTCGCCTGGCTGGAGGGGCGCGGGGAGAGGCCGTCCACCGACGCGCCCGGCCGCTTCCGCCCGGTGATGCTGGCCCAGGCCATCGACGAGGCCGTCGATTTCGCCAGGCTGGATCCGGCCGACTACGCCGCCGAGTGGAAATGGGACGGCGTCCGCGTCCAGGCGGTGAACGAGCGCGGCGCGCGGCGGCTCTACAGCCGCACCGGCGAGGCCATCTCGGCCGCCTTCCCCGACGTTCTCGCCGCCCTCGACTTCGAGGGCGTGATCGATGGCGAACTGCTGGTCATGCGGGACGCGAGCGTGGCGTCGTTCGGCGATCTGCAGCAGCGCCTCAACCGCAAGACCGCCGATGCCAGGCTCATGGAAGCCTATCCGGCTGCCATCCGGGCCTATGACGTCCTCGTCGATGGCGAGACGGACGTGCGGGAACTGGGGTTCCTGGAGCGGCGGGTCCGGCTGGAGGCTCTGGTCGCCAACGCCGCCTCGCCGCGCATCGACCTCTCGCCGCTCCAGCCCTTCGAGGCCTGGGAGGACCTCGCGGCTCTGCGCCGCGCTCCGCCGCCGGGCGATCCGCGCCGCGCCGAGGGCCTGATGCTCAAGCGGCTCGATTCGACCTATCAGGCCGGCAGGCCGCGCGGACCCTGGTTCAAGTGGAAGCGCGACCCTCATCTCATCGACGCGGTGCTGATGTACGCCCAGCGTGGCCACGGCAGGCGCTCGAGCTTCTATTCCGACTACACCTTCGGCGTCTGGCGGGAGGATGCCGAGGGACGGCGTTCGCTCACGCCGGTGGGCAAGGCCTATTTCGGCTTCACCGACGAGGAGTTGAAGCGCCTCGACGCCTTCGTGCGCGACAATACGGTCGAGCGCTTCGGCCCGGTCCGCTCGATCCGCGCCGACCGCGATTTCGGCCTGGTTCTCGAAGTCGCCTTCGAGGGCCTGCAACGCTCCTCCCGCCACAAGAGCGGCGTCGCCATGCGTTTTCCGCGCATCCACCGCATCCGCTGGGACAAGCCGGCCCGCGAGGCCGACGAACTGACGACGCTGGAGCGGATGCTGGCGGCGTCGAACGACTGAGCAGCCGCGGCCGGCGCCCCGGGATGGGGGGTTGTTAACCGGCCTCGGGCAGGATCGTCCGGTGGTCAAGACCTTCAATTCGATCCAGCATCTGCGTGGCGTCGCGGCGCTGATGGTCGTCGCCTTCCATCTGCTCGTGCCCGCGCGCGGGATCGTCTATCCGGCCTGGACCTCGTTCGCCGGCGCCTCGGGCGTCGATATCTTCTTCGTCATCTCGGGCTTCATCATCTACACCAGCCAGACGGCGGAAGACCGCGGGGCGGCCGACTTCATCAGCCGCCGGCTGCTGCGCGTCGTGCCCATGTACTGGGTCTTCACGCTCCTGCTCATCGCCTTGCACCTGACCGTGAAGATGGGCGCCGAGCTGTCGCTGGCGCCGGCGCACGTCGTGCAATCATTCCTTCTGATCCCGCACTTCAACCCCGGCGACCCGGGCCAGATCGAACCGTTGCTGGTGCCCGGATGGACTCTGCAATACGAACTCTTCTTCTACGCCCTGTTCGCGGCGGGGCTTGTCCTCGCCCCCCGCCGGCGCGTGCTGTGGATGGCGGCGAGCCTGGCCTGTCTGGTCGCCGGCGGCCTGCACGCCCATCCGCGCGGTCCGATCGCCAGCAGTTTCACCAACCCCCGTCTTCTGGAGTTCCTGGCGGGCGTGCTGCTTGGCGCGGCGGCGCGAAAATATCCAGGCGCCTTTCCGGTCTGGGGCTGGATCGCCATACCGCTTGGTCTGACCGGGCTCCTGGCGACCGATTTCGCCGGGCCGCTCTGGCGTGACGCGTGGGGATGGGGTCCGCTGGCCATCGCCGTCGTCGCCGGCGCGCTGTGCCTGGATCTGCGTGGCCGGAGCCTTCGGGCGCCGCTGTTGCGGCTCCTCGGCGACGCCAGCTATTCGATCTACCTGAGCCACCTCATCACCCTCGGTTTCGTGCGCCAGATCTGGCGGCTCGCGGTCAAGCCGAGCCCGGATCCCTGGACCTTCGCCACCTTTTGCGTCACCGCCTTCGTCGTCTCCGCGGCGGTGGGTGTGGTGGTCTATGTGATGGTGGAAAAGCCCTTGCTGGCTCGCCTCAAGGGCCTCTTGCGGCAACGGCCGAGGCCGGCGGCCGGCGCGGAGGCTGTCGCCTGACGCCCCTCACGCCGTTCAGAGGCGGCGGCCGAACGGCGGGCCGAGACCGCGAAGGAACCGGTGGAGATCGCCTCCCGTGAACAGGACCCCGACGACCCCCGCCCGTCGGGCCGCCTCCAGGTCCGACGGCTTGTCGCCGATGAGCACCGCGCGCGCCGGGTCGATCGACCAGTCGGCGATGGCGCGCAGGATCATTCCGGGGTTGGGTTTGCGGTCGGGGTGATTGGCGTGGCGGTAGGCCGCCACCACGGCTTCGGGGTGAAACGGGCAGGTGTAGAAGGCGTCGATGTGGGCGCCATCCGTCGCCAAGTCGGCCTGCATGACGCCATGCAGGCGGTCCACCGCCGCTTCGTCGAAGAAGCCGCGCGCCACCCCTGACTGGTTGGTGGCGACGATCGCCAGCACCCCGGCGCGGTTCAGGCGGCCGATGGCGGCGCGGGCGCCGGGCGTCCACTCCAGCCGGCTCGCGTCGCCGACATAGCCGTGGTCGATGACCAGTACGCCGTCGCGGTCGAGGATCACGGCGGAGTGTCGGGCGGTCAAAGCTTCCTGCATCGCCTCGCGCGCCCTAAGATCGCGGCGTCTTTACTCGGCCCATGGTACAGCGCCTTGCACCCCGCTCCAAAGCCTCACCGCTCCGCCGACCATATCGCCTCGGCCCTGCGCACGGTGGCGGCGGAGGTCGCCGGCCTGCGCGCTCTGGCCGCCGGCCTCGGCAACGGCCTCGGGGCGGGATTCAAGGCGGCGATCGAGGCCATCGTCGCCTCGCCGGGGCGCGTGGTCGTCACCGGCATGGGCAAGAGCGGCCATGTGGCGCGGAAGATCGCCGCCACCCTCGCCTCCACCGGCACGCCCGCCTTCTTCCTCCACCCCGCCGAGGCCAGCCACGGAGATCTCGGCATGGTCGCCGTCGGCGATGTGGTGCTGGCCCTGTCCTGGTCGGGCGAGACGCCCGAACTGCGCGACATCGTCCACTACTGCAAACGCTTCGCCCTGCCGCTCATCGCCATGACCGCCGAGCCGGCCAGCGCCCTGGCCGCGGCGTCCGACATCGCCCTGATCCTCCCCAAGGCCGAGGAGGCCTGTCCCAATCGCCTGGCCCCGACCACCTCGACCACCATGCAGCTGGCCTTCGGTGACGCCCTGGCCGTCGCCCTGCTGGAGGCGCGCGGATTTTCGGCCGCTGATTTCCGAAGTTTTCATCCCGGAGGCCGGCTTGGCGCGAAGCTGGTCACGGTCGGCGATCTCATGGCCCGCGATGCGGCGCCGCCGGCCATCCCGCTCACCGCCACCCTGGCCGAGGCCATCGTCGAGATCACCGCCAAGCGCTACGGCGGGGTCGGGGTGACCGACGCCGATGGCCGGCTGGTCGGGGCCTTCACCGACGGTGACCTTCGCCGGGCGCTTCCGGTCGCCGGGCTGGGGGCCAGGGTCGCCGACCACATGACCCGCGCGCCGGTCTTCGTGCATCCGCATCTGCTGGCCACCGAAGCCGTGCGGGTGATGAACGAACGCCCGGCCCCGATCATGCTGATCTTCGTCTGTGAGGACGAGCGCCTGGTGGGGGCGGTCCACATGCACGATTTCCTGCGCGCCGGCGTCGCCTGAACCCGATATCGCCTGTGGGTTGAATCCTGGCCGGCGGCTTGCTCGGCGTGGGCGCGGCTGAGCCGCATTGAAACACCCCGGGCGAAAAACATCTTATGCTCCCTCCGCGCATCTTCCCTGGATCGGAACATCCAGGCCTGGTCCGCCTCGAAACGGGACTGGCGGCGGCGGTTCTGGTGATGCTCTCCAACGCCGTGATCGGCCCCCTCTTCGACCCGGGCGAGACCGGCGGCGACGCGATCGGCTGGCTGCGGTTGGTCTGGCTTCCCGTCTATGCCGTCATCCTCGCGCTGTGCGCCTGGCGGGCGCCTTGCTTGGCGCGCTTCTGGAGGCCGGGCGCGATCCTGGCGACGCTGGTCGCCTGGGCCGCGATCTCGACCCTGTGGTCGGCGGCCCCGGACATCACCGGCCGCCGGACCCTGGCGCTAGGCTTCACCACCCTGTTCGGCCTCTATCTGGCCGCCCGTTTCGACGGCCGGGAGTTCAGTGAACTGCTGGCCGGAACCTTCCTCGGTCTGGCCTTGGCCTCGCTGGCCGCGTGCCTGCTGTGGCCCGCCATGGCGGTCCATCAGGAAGTGAACCTCGGCGACTGGCGCGGGCTGTGGTATGAAAAGAACCAGATGGGCGCGATGATGGCCTGCGGAACCCTATCCGCCGGAGTCGCGGCGAGCCTCTCGCCCGCGCGTCGCCGCCTCTGGCTGGCGGCCGCCGCCATCTGCGTCGGCATGGCGGCGATGAGCCGCTCGGCCACTGCCTTGATCATGCTCGGCCTGATCCTCGCCGGACTGGGCCTGTTTCATCTGGGCCGCCGCGGACCGGTGGCCACCCTGGCCGCCGCGTGGCTGTGCATGACCGCAGGGGGCATCTTCGCGGCCGTGGCGGGGCTGGCGCCGGACGCATTCTTCCAGGCCCTGGGCAAGGATCCGACCATCACCGGACGCACCGACATATGGCGCCTGGTGGAGCACTGGTCGGACCAGGCGCCGGTGCTGGGCTATGGCTACGCCGGGTTCTGGACCACCGCGTCGGCGCCGGCCAACGACATTCGCTCGGCCCTGGGCTGGCTGGTGCCCAACGCCCACAGCGGCTGGCTCGACCTTCGCCTGCAGCTCGGCTGGAGCGGCGTCGTCCTTTGCGGCGGCATCTTCGCCGTCGCCGTCGCCGCGGCCCTGCTTCGCGGGCGGACGGTGAAGGATGGCCACTGGGCGCTGATGTTCCTGGTCATCTTCCTGCTCTCGTCACTTTCGGAAAGCGTGATCCTCGAACAGAACACCATCTTCTGGGCGCTCTGTGTCGCCGCCCTGGCCCGTCTCATCGGGCCGCCGCCAGTGATCGCCAGAGCGCCGCCGCGGTCCGTCGCCGGGATGGCCTGGGGCGCGCCGCTCGCGCCATCGGCCGAGAGCGCCTGATCGGATGGCGCCGGCCTTGCTGAACCCCGCGACCCAACGCTTTTCGACGGAGTCCCCCATCGTCGATGTCGAGGTCCTGCCTCCCGCCGCGATGCCGGCGACCATGATCGATCATTGGCGCGCCCTGCAGGCCGCCGACGAGGAACTGGATTCACCGTTTCTATCGCCCGACTGGGTCCGCGCGGTCGATCGCGCCCAGGGCCGTTGCGGTCGGGGGATGAGCGTGGCGGTCCTGCGCCAGGGGGGCCGCGCCAGGGGCTATCTCGCCGCCCGGGTCGGCGCCGGCGCGGCCATGGAAGCGGGCGCACCCCTGTGCGACTATCAGGCCGTGGTCGCCGAGGACGGTGTGCGCCTCGATCCGCGCGTCCTCGTCAGAGCCCTCGGCGTCGGCCGCCTCGACTTCTCCCACATGCTGGCGTGCCAGGACGCCTTCGCCCCCTGGACCCATGGGCGCGCCACATCCTGGATCGTCGAGCTACCCGACGGCTACGAGGCCTACGCCGCGGGCCGGCGCGAGGCCGGAGTCGCGGCGCTCAAGGCGATGGACAAGAAGCGCCGCAAGCTCGAGCGCGAACGCGGTCCGATCGTGTTCACCGCCCATTCGCGGTCGGCGGCGGATTTCGAGCAGCTGTTCGCCTGGAAGCGGAGCCAGCTGCGGGCCACCAATCAGGTCGATATCTTCGCGCCGGCGTGGCCGATGCGGCTGATGCGCGACCTGTTCCTGGGCGGCGACGAGGGCTTCGGGGGTGTGCTGTTCACCCTGAGGGTGGGTGGCGTCATGGCCGCCGCCCACTTCCACCTGCGCGGCGCCCGGACGCTGCACGCCTGGATGATCGCCCACTGCGCCGAGCTGGAGCGCTATTCGCCCGGCCTGCTGCTGTTTCAGGACATCCTGCGCTGGATGGACGACACGCCTCTGCGGCGTCTCGATCTCGGGAAGGGCGACTACCGCTTCAAGCGTGAGCTCGCCAACGCCCGACGGGAGGTGAGCCATGGCTTCGTCGGCATCCCTTCTCCGTCCGCCTTTGTCCGCGGCGCCGCCTATGGCGTCCGCAAGGCGGCGGAGACTCTCCCGCTGGGACCGATGTCGGCATTGCCGGGCAAGGCCATGCGCCGCCTGGACATCATGCGCGGCCTTTCCCTGAAGGCGTAGCGGAACGGGGTTTGCGGTCGGGACCCGATTGCGGCTAGGACAACCGCCGCCCATGACCCTTTCCCTCGACGACATCCAGGCTGCGGCGGCGCGGATCGCGGGCCACGTGGAGCGCACGCCCTGCCGGCGCTCCAATACCCTCTCGCAGATCACCGGCGCCGAGGTGTGGGTGAAGTTCGAGAATCTGCAGTTCACCGCCTCCTTCAAGGAGCGCGGCGCCCTGAACAAGCTCTCGCTGCTCGGCGAATCGGAAAGGAAGCGCGGGGTCATCGCCGCCTCGGCCGGCAATCACGCCCAGGGCCTCGCCTATCACGGCCAGAGGCTGGGCGTGCCGGTGACCATCGTCATGCCTCGGGGCACCCCTCACGTGAAGGTCCAGCAGACCCGCGAGTTCGGGGCCACGGTGGTCATCGAGGGCGACAGCTACGACGCCGCCGACGAGCATGCGCTGATGCTTCGCGACCAGCGCGGCCTCGTCTTCGTCCATCCCTTCGACGACTATGACGTGATGGCCGGGCAGGGAACGGTGGCGCTGGAAATGCTCGAGGACGCGCCGGATCTGGAAATCCTGCCGGTGCCGATCGGCGGCGGCGGCCTGATTTCCGGCGTCGCCACCGCCGCCAAGTCGTTGTCGCCGAATATCCGCATCCTTGGTGTCGAGGCGGCCATGTACCCCTCGTTCACCGGCCGCATGCGCGGCTTGAACGCGCCGGCCGGCGGCCGGACGATCGCCGAAGGCATCGCCGTCAAGGCGGTGGGCAAGCTCACCTACGGCGTCGCCCGACCTCTGATCGACGATGTCCTGCTGCTGGACGAGCCGTTCTTCGAGCGGGCCGTGGCTCTCTATTGCAATGTCGAAAAGACCGTGGCCGAAGGCGCGGGCGCCGCCGCGCTCGGGGCGCTGCTGGCCTATCCTGAACGGTTTCGCGGCAGGAAGTGCGGCCTGATCATCACCGGCGGCAATATCGACCCCCGGCTCCTGGCCTCGGTGTTGAACCGCGAACTGGTGCGCGCGCAGCGCCTGGTCTCCCTGCGCATCGTCGGCGACGACCGGCCGGGATTGCTGGCCACGGTCTCGGCGCTGATCGGCGGGCTCGGCGGCAACATCATCGACGTCGCCCACAACCGCCTGGCCCTCGACGTGCCGGCCAAGGGCGCCGAGTTCGATATCATGATCGAGACCCGCGACGCCCAGCACACCCAGGAGATCATGGATGCCCTGCGCGACGGCGGCTATCCGCCCAGGGCGGTCTCTTGAGCCGCGTCGGAGCCGTCCTGGCCGCCACCGCCGCCGTCTGCCTGGCGATCGGCGCCTGCGCCAGGCCGCTGGTTCCGCCGCCGGACGACGCGGCGGCCAAGGCGTTCCTGCTCCGCAACGCGTCCACGCCCGGCGTCCACGTCACGCCCTCCGGCCTGCAGTACAGGATTCTTCGCTCCGGCCCGGCCGACGGCCCGCGCCCCAAGCCCGCCGACGAGGTCAAGGTCGACTACGAGGGCAAGCTCATCGATGGCCAGGTGTTCGACTCTTCCTACGAGCGCGGCGCGCCGGCGGTGATGACGGTCCGGGGCCTGGTCCCCGGCTGGGTCGAGGCCCTCCAGCTGATGCGCCCCGGCGATCAATGGATGCTCTATGTCCCGCCCAGGCTCGGCTACGGCGCCAGGGACGCCGGCCCCATCCCACCAGGCAGCGTCCTGATCTTCAAGATCGAACTGCTCGGCGTGCTGCCCGACACCAGTTCCGTCGGCCGGGGCTAGGCGACGCCCTGCGATCCCTCCGGCGGCGGGTCGGCCATCGCGCGGACGACGGCGGGGCGCGCGCCGACGGTCTTCAGCCAGGCTGCGATGGCTGGAAAATCGCCCCACAATCCGGGCGCCATGTCGCGCAGGCGGGTGGCGGCGGCCACGGTCCAGGCATAGCAGGCGATGTCGGCGATGCCGTAATCGGGGCCGCCGACGAAGGCGCTCGCCGCCAGCCTGGCTTCCATGACTCCCAGCAGGCGATGGGATTCCTCGACGAACCGGGCAATGGTCGGCGCGTGCTTTTCCGGCGCGCGGCCGGCGAAATAGCCGAGCTGTCCGAACATCGGACCCGGGCCGCCGACCTGCCAGAAGGTCCAGGCCAGGGCCTCGTAGCGCGCGACGCCGGAGGCCGGCAGGAAGCGCCCGGACTTGTCGGCCAGATAGACCAGGATCGCGCCGCTCTCGAACAGGGCCACGGGGCCGCCCTCGGCGTCCTGGTCGATGATCGCCGGTATCTTGTTGTTCGGCGAGACGGCCAGGAAGCCCGCCTTGAACTGATCGCCCTTGCCGATGTCGATCTTTTCCAGCCGGTAGGGAAGGCCGGTCTCCTCCAGCATGATGAAGGCCTTGCGGCCGTTGGGCGTGGGCGCGTTGAGTAGTCTGATCATGACCGGGTTCCAAACGGGGCGGCAGGGGCTCAAACGCGCGAGAAGGCTTGGAGAGCCCAGGCCGCCGCGTCGCGAACTGCCGGATCCGCGTCGCCCAGGCGCGGTCTCGCGGCCTCCGCCAGCGATGGATCATCCGAATTGCCGATGGCGTAGAGGACGTTGCGCACGAAGCGATCGCGGCCGATGCGCTTGACCGGGCTGGCCGAGAACCGGGTCCGGAAGGCGCCATCGTCGAGGGCGGCCAGTTCGCCGAGCGGCGGCGCGCGCAGATCCTCGCGCGCGTGCAGCCGGGTTTCGCGCGCCGCGGCGGCGAACTTGTTCCACGGGCACACCGCCAGGCAATCGTCGCAGCCGAACACCCGGTTGCCCATTGCCGCGCGGAACTCCTCGGGGATCGGGCCTGCGTGCTCGATGGTCAGATAGGAAAGGCACCTGCGGGCGTCGAGCTCGTAGGGGGCTGGAAAGGCGTCGGTCGGACAGACATCCAGACAAGCGCGGCAGGCGCCGCAGTGATCGGCCGCCGGAGGGTCGGGGGCCAGATCGACACTGGTGAGGATGGCGCCCAGGAACAGCCAGGAGCCGAACTCCCGGGAAACCAGATTGGTGTGCTTGCCCTGCCAGCCGATCCCGGCCAGGGCGGCCAGCGGCTTTTCCATCAGCGGCGCGGTGTCCACGAACACCTTTACCTCGCCGCCCAGCCGGCGCTTGATGGCGCTGGCCATCAGCTTGAGCCGGCCCTTGAGGATCGAGTGATAGTCGCGTCCCCGGGCATAGACCGAGATCGCCGCCCGCGAACGCCGGCGCGTGGCCGCGAGGGGGTCTTCGTCGGGGCCATAGTTGAGGCCGACCATGACCGCCGTCCTGGCTTGCGGCCACAGGGCGGCCGGATGGGTGCGCCTGGCCGCGGTGTCCGCCATCCAGGCCATCGACCCGTGCCGCCCCTCGGCCAGGAATTCCTCCAGCCGCCCCCCGGCGGTCCAGGCCGCGGCCGCCGAGGCGAAGCGGCAGGCGTCGAAGCCCAACCTTTCCGCCTCGGCGCGGATCGGCCCGCGGGGATCGTCAGAAGTCGAGGTCGTCATAGTGGCCGGCCGGGGCGAGGCCTGGCCACCGATCGGCCAGCAGCGGACGGAAGGCGGGGCGCGACTTGACCTTCATGTACCAGGTCTTCACGCCCGGAAAATCACGCCACGGAATGTCGCCGAAATAGTCGATCACCGAGAGATGCCCCGCGCCGGCGAAGTCGGCGAGGCTCAGCTGCTTTCCCGCGAGCCAGTCGCGCGGCTGGAGCAGCTTCTCGAGGTAGGTCAGATGATCCTTCAAGGCGTCGCGGCCCTGGCGCATGTTGTAGAGATCGGGCGCCCCCAACTTCAGCAGCCGCTTCTCCAGCTTCTCGTGGAGCAGATAGGCGTTCACCTCGTTGTCGAACTTGCGGTCGAACCATTGCATCAGCCGCCGCGCCTCGGCCCGATCGGCCGGTTCGGAGCCCAGCAGGTCGCGCTCGGGATATTCCCGCTCCAGATGCTCGAGCACCGCCCGCGCCTCGCAGACGACGACGCCGCTGCGTTCGATCAGCACCGGGGTCAGGCCCGACGGATTGAGCGCCACGAAGCCGGCGGGGCGCTCCCAATAGCGGACGACCACATCCTCGAAGGTCAGGCGCTTTTCGCCCAGCGCCAGGCGGACCTGCCGAGAGGCGGGGTCGAGGGGAAAGTGGTGAAGAGTTCGCTGAACGCTCATCGGCGGTCAGAGCTATAGCCGAAACCGCTCGCCCGACAACGCGGCGCTGGGACGGATGGCGTCAGGATGGCTGGCGGCCGGATTCGGCGAACGCGGCGAAGGCCCCGCCACGGGCCTCGGCGCGACCGCGCGGGTCGGGGTGGACGATGATGTCGGCGGCCGGAAACGCCTCCAGCAGCCGCCTTTCCGCGGCCACCACCACCTTGTGCGCCGCCTCAAGGGAGAGTTCCGGATCGAGGTCGGCGTGCATCTGGATGTGGACGAACGGACCGGAGGCACGGGTGCGAAGCTGGTGGACTTCGGTGATGCGTGGATCGACGGTCATCAGGGCCACGATCCGCGCCCGGGCCTCCTCCGGCAGTTCGCGGTCCATGAGCTGGTTCGACGCCTGACGGAATACCGCGAGGGCGCCCCAGAGCAGGATCGCGGCGACGCCGAGGCCGGCGAGCGCGTCGAGGCGGTTCCAGCCGAGCGCGGTGACCGCGCCGATGCCGATGAGCGCGATGAGGTTCGAGCCGAGATCGGCCAGGTAGTGGGTGCGGTCCGAAGCGACGGCCACCGAGTCGGCCCGGCGCAGCATGTGTGTCTGGGCGGCCACCAACAGGGCGGTGAGAATCGTCGAGACCGCCATCGCGCCGATCGCCCACACGCCGCGGTCGATCGGCCGCGGATCGATCAGGCGGCGCAGCGCCTCCTCCCCGATCAGGGCGGCCGAGGCGAAGACCAAGCCGGCCTGGATCAGACTGGCGAAGGCCTCGGCCTTGCCGTGGCCGAAGCGGTGTTCGGCGTCCGGCGGCGCGGCGGCGTAGCGCACGGCGAAGAAGGTCGCCGCCGAGGCGATCAGGTCGAGTCCCGAATCCGCCATCGACGCCAGTAGAGCCACGGAGCCGCTGGCCAGCCAGACGAACGCCTTCAGCGCCACCAGCACCAGGGCGCAGGCCACCGACAGCAGGGTCACGCGGCGGGTCAGGGCCGCGCTCGCCGTCGGGTGGGTGAATCCAGGTGAATCCATGCCCCACACTCTAGAGGCTTCGCGCCCGGGCGCCACGGGGGGCGGCGCCGGTTTCAGGCGGCGGCAGGCCGTCCCTCGGCGGGCTCCGGTCCGACATAGCGCGACTGCGGCCGGATCAGCCGGCCAGCCGCCTGCTGTTCCCTGGCGTGGGCGTTCCAGCCGGCGACCCGCGCCATCGCGAAGACGCAGGCGAAGGCGTCCCGCGGGAAGGCGAGCGCCTCCAGAAGCAGGCCGGTGTAGAGTTCGACATTGGTCTGCAGGGACCTCTCCGGCTTGCGCTCGGCAAGGACGGCCAGGGCGGCGGCCTCGACCGCCTCGGCCAGGGCCAGCCGACCCGGGAGGCGATTCGAGCCTTCGCCCAGGTCCTTGACCGCACGTCTCAGGGCGTCGGCCCTCGGGTCGCGCACGCGATAGACGCGGTGGCCGAAGCCCATCAGCCGGTCTCCCCGATCGAGGGCGGCCTCCAGCCAGACGCGCGCGTTGCGCGGCTCACCCACCGCGTCCAGCATCTCGATCACCGGGCCGGGCGCGCCGCCATGCAGCGGACCTTTCAGCGCGCTCAGTCCGGCGAGCACGGAGGAAGTCAGCCCCGCCCGCGTCGAAGCCACCACCCGGGCGGCGAAGGTCGAGGCGTTGAGGCCATGGTCGGCCACCGCAACCAGATAGGCGTCGAGCGCGGCGACCTCGGCCCGGCGGGCCGGCGCGCCTCGGGTCATGCGCAGGATGTCCTCGGCGTGGCCGAGGGCCGCGTCCGGGGCCACCGCCGCCTCGCCGGCCCGCGCACGGGTCACGGCGGCGGTGAACACCGCCGGGGCCGCGGTCAGGCGCAGGGCGGTGGCCAGGTCGTCGCCATCGGAGAGGCGCGCGGTCAGCGCCCGCATCGCCTCCATCGGCGGGCGCGCCGCCAGTGCGGCGTCCAGGGCGCGGACCTCGCCGAACACCTCTTCCCGCGCGGCGCCGATTGCCGGACGCAGATCGTCTGGCAAGCCATCGAAGAAGCCGCCCCACAGTAGCCGGGCCACGGCCTCGAAGGTCCAGCGGCCCGAAAGCTCGTCCAACGTGAAGCCGCGGATGATCAGGCGGCCGGCCGCGCCGTCCACCTCCGAAAGCACGGTTTCCGCCGCAACCACCCCTTCCAGGCCATCCAGCTCGCCGCCCATCGCCAATCTCCTTGCCATCGTCCGGTCGATCTGAGAGTTTCCGAGGCGGCAATCAAGATTGATCAATTCAATCAATGTCGATATCGAGTGACTGGGTGAGCGCCGAGGAGGCGAGCCGGCGCCTGGGGGTCCGCCCTCAGACGCTCTACGCCTATGTCAGCCGCGGGCGCCTCCACGCCGAACCCGAACCCGGCCAGACCCGCCGCAGCCGCTATCGCGCCAGCGACATCGCCGCCCTGGCCACGCGCAAGGCGCGCGGGCGCAAGGCCTCCGACGTGGCCGCCGACGCCATCGCCTGGGGCGAGCCGGTATTGCCCTCGGCGATCACCGCCGTGGTCGATGGCCGGCTCTACTACCGCGGACGCGCCGCCGTCCGCCTGGCCGAAACCGAGACCTTCGAGGCGGTGGCGCGGTTGCTGCGCGGGGGTGAGGGCGTGGCTTTGAAGCGCGGCCTGCGCCCAGCGCCGCCGTCCGCTCCGACCATGCGCGCGCGGACCTTCGCGACCCTCGCCGCCCGCGCCGCGGCCGAGCCGCCGGCGCTCGGGCGTCCGTGGTCCGATCTCGCCGTCGAAGCGGCGACCCTGCTCGACGTGGTCGTCGATGCCGTGACCGCCGACCGGGGCGGCGGCGCCATTCATGCCCGGCTGGGTCTCGCCTGGGGATGCGACCGCGCCGGCGCTGACCTCCTGCGCCGCGCCCTGGTGCTTCTCGCCGACCATGAACTCAACGCTTCGACGTTCGCCGCTCGGGTGGCCGCGTCTTCCGGCGCCTCGCTGGCGGCCGCGGCCCTGTCCGGTCTCGCCACCCTGTCGGGACCCCTGCACGGGGGCATGGCGGCGCGCGTCGGGCGGCTCGTCGCCGAAGCGGCGCTGTCGGAACCACGCGAGGCGGCGGCCCTGCTCGCCCATCGCATCCCCGCGCCCGGCTTCGGCCACCCCCTCTATCCGGACGGCGATCCGCGCTCGCGCGCCCTCATCGGCGCCTTCCAGGTTCCCATCCCGTTGGAAGACCTCCGCCAGGCGGTGGAGGCCCAAACCGGCGAGAGGAACAACGTCGATTTCGCCCTCGCCGCCCTGGCCGCCCACCTGGCGCTTCCCGAAGACGCGCCGTTCATGCTCTTCGCCGTCGCCCGCTGCGCCGGCTGGCTGGCCCATGCCCTGGAACAGCGGCGGACCGGCGCACTCATCCGTCCGCGCGCCCGCTACATTGGCCCGCCGCCGGAGGACCCTGGCTGATCCTGCCGCGTCCGGCCTGGCGCGGTCGCCGCCCACTGTCCATCGACCAGGGGGCGGAGATCGCCGCCGACCTTCCGCCGATCCAGGGCGATCCCCTGCAGGATAATCCGGCGACCGCCGATGAAACGTGACCGCCAGGCATAGCCAACCCGGTACAGCGAACGATCCTCTCGCGTCTGACCGTCCTCGACATAGGTCGTCGCCACGCCCACCGGCAGGGTGGCCTCGCCATCGCCCTTGACACGTCCGGCCTGCAGGGCGCGGCCGAGTCCGGCCGAGATCCAGGCGGCGTCGATCTGAGGCCTGGCGGCGGCGACTTCCATGGCGTGATCGAGGATCGGTGTGGGAAAGACATAACGCTGCGATTGAATCGCCTGGCCCGGCCGCAGAGCCTCCAGCGCGATCCGCCGCCCGTCCGCGTCGGCTGATCCGCGGATCACCAACGCCGATCGCGCCTCGTCGAGCGCCCGGCTCTGTTTCGCCGCCTGGGCGTGTTCGCGGTGCGAATCCCAGTAGTTGAGGCCGGCGATGACCACCGCCAGCACGGCGGCGACCTCGCCGACGTTGAGCCAGAAGCGCCGCCGCTTCCGCGCCGCCGGGGTCTCGGCAGGGGGCTCGCTCAAGGCCGCGATCTCCGGTTCACCTCGGCGGCAGGGCGGCGGCGGCCCGGGTGAGTTCGGCGTACTGCCCGCCCTTGCGGTAGCGGTAGAGGTAGGTCGGAATCACCGGTTCCAACGCCGTGGCGGCGACTCCCAGGTCGGCCAGCCCCTGGGAACCCGCCCCAACGACGTTGTCGGCGCGCAGCATTTCCACCTGGTCGTGGGTGATCGGCGGGGCGACCATGCCGGTGGCGGCGGCGAGGTCCCCGATGAGGCCGATCAGGCTGGCGACCCCGAAGGGAACCGCGACCAGCAATCGCCGGCGCTCGATCACCGCCAGCATCCGCTCCATCAGCTCCTTGAAGCTATAGGTCGTCGGACCGCCCAGTTCGAAGGTCCGCCCCGCCGTTTCGGTGTCGGCGACGGCGTGCGCGGCGGCGGCGGCCACGTCGGCGACGAAGACCGGTTGGAACCTCGTGGCGCCGCCGCCGATCAGGGGCAGCATCGGCGAGATCGTCGCCATGGCCGCGAAGCGGTTGAAAAAGTGGTCCTCGGGTCCGAACACCACCGACGGGCGCAGGATCGTCGCCGTGGGCGCCGCCGCGCGCACCGCCGCTTCCCCCGCCGCCTTGGTCGAGACGTAGCGTGACGGGCTCCGCGCATCCGCCCCCAGGGCGGAGATATGGATCACGCGCCCGATCCCGCGATCGGCCGCCGCCCGCGCCACCCTCGCCGCCCCATCGACGTGCAGGGCGTCGAATCCCTGACGGCCGACCTCGTAAAGTACCGCCACCGCGTTGATGCACGCTTCGGCTCCGTCGAGCGCCCGGGCGACCGACGCATCGTCGCGGATATTGGCCTGGACCACTTCGATCTGCCCGACGTCGCCAAGCATCCTCGAGCGATAGGCGCGGCCCGGCCGCCGCACCGCCACCCGCACGCGCCGGCCGCGCTTGGCGAGCGCGCGGACGATCTGTCCGCCCACGAATCCCGAGCCACCGAACACTGTCACGAGGCCCTGCATGGCGCGCTTGTTCTCCCGATGAATCCGTCCTTGCGATAGACGAGGCGTCCGCCGCGCGCAACGAAGCCGCCAGATTGACGATGCCCGGTGGGCGCCCTATGCGTCCCGCCCTCGCGCGGCGCCCATCCGCTCGGGGCCCAGGTGGCGGAATTGGTAGACGCGCTGGCTTCAGGTGCCAGTGGCTTAACGGCCGTGAAGGTTCGAGTCCTTTCCTGGGCACCAGGGCCTGCGCTCCAGACCTTTGCTGGCGCGGTCATGGTGAACGCCGCCCGGGCCGCCTATCTTAGGCGCCGAGCCGGTCCAAGAGCCCTGGAGTCAGACATACCCGCAGCCCCGCATGTCCACGAAGGCGACCTTCCCGCCCGGGCGTTTTCCGGCGCGGCCTCCCTGGCGATCGACTCGGAAACCATGGGCTTGCGGCTCGGCCGCGATCCCCTGTGCGTGGTCCAGCTCTGCGACGCCGAGGGCGAGATCCACATCGTGCGGCTGCGGCGCCCGGCTTATGAAGCGCCGAACCTCGGTCGGCTGCTCGCCGACCCCGACGTGCTGAAGATATTTCACTTCGGTCGCTTCGACATCGCCATCTTCCAGCAATACCTCGGCGTGGTGTCGAGCCCGGTCTACTGCACCAAGATCGCTTCCAGGCTGGCCCGGACCTATACTGATCGGCACGGCCTCAAGGACCTCGCGCGGGAGCTTCTCGGCATCGACATGTCCAAGGTGCAGCAGAGTTCCGATTGGGGCGCCGCCCAACTTTCGCCCGACCAGCTGAGCTATGCCGCCGCCGACGTCATCCACCTCCACGCCCTGAAAGCCCGGTTGGACCAGATGCTGATCCGCGAGGGGCGAATGGCCCTGGCCCAGGCCTGCTTCGACTTCCTTCCGTCCCGCGCGGCGCTCGATGTGGCCGGGTGGGACGACATCGATATTTTCGCCCATGCTTGAGGCCATGGCCACATGACCGCCCACGTCCATGCCGGCGCTTCGGCGGGCGATCGTCTGCCCCGGGGCAAGGCGCGGGTTCACACCCGCGTGGTGCGGGTGCTACGCATCCTGCTGCCGCTGACCATGGTCGGCGTCATCGCCGTTCTCGCCTCGCTGATCATCGCGCACGCCATCAAGCGCCAGGCCGCCGCGCACCGCGACGCCTCGACCCCGATCCGGATGGTCAATCCGCATTTCTTCGGCCGGGACAGCCAGGGCCGCGCCTTTACCCTCGGCGCTCGCCAGGCGGCGCGCGATGAGCAGTCGTTTCAGCGGGTGCTGCTGCAATACCCGACGGTGACCCTGGACGTGGGCGGCGTTCATCCCTCCACCCTCACCGCCGACGCCGGTGTCTATCACGAGGACAGCCGCGTTCTCTTCCTCAAGGGGCACGTGCGCGGCGATGACGCCAAGTCGGGGGCCATGGCCACCGAGCAGGCGGTGGTCAATACCCGCACCGGCACGGTGAACGGCGCCTCCGCCCTGGCCACCACGAACCCCATGGGCGCTCTCAACTCCAGGAGCTTCAATGTCTATGACAAAGGCGACCGGATGGTTTTCAAGGGCGGCGTTCACGCGCGGCTGAATGGGCGCTAAGGGTGGTCGCCGCCGCCGGGACGCGGCGATCCCGCGCGGGGGCCTGGAAGGTTATGAACCGATGACGCCATCCACGGCCGCGAGAGGGGCCTCGGTCGCCCTGACCCTTCTGCTGGCGACCGGCTTCGTGGCCGGCGGCCGGGCGCTGGCCGACGCCAGGTCGAGTACCCCGCTCGACAGGTCCAATGGCCCGATCGACATCACCGCCAACGAAGCCGAGGTGGTCCAGTCAAAGTGCATGGCCATCTGGCGCGGAGCCGCGGAGGCCTTGCAGGGGACCTCGCGCCTGCGCGCCGACACCATCACCGTCTTCTCTCATCCCAAGGCGGCGGACGCGAGCGGCCAGGGCGCCTGCGGCGGGACCGACCGCATCGTGGCCGATGGTCATGTCTACTACGTCACGCCCCAGCAGACCGCCCATGGCGATCACGCCGTCTATTCCCAGCCCGATGATCAGATCGTGCTCACTGGCAACGTCATCGTCGTCCAAGGAGACAACGTGGCGCGGGGCGATCGACTGACCATCAAGGTTTCCACCAAGGAGGCCAGGATGGACTCCGACATCACCGGTCCGGGCAAGTCCGGCCGCGTTCGCGGGGTGTTCTATCCCGACAAGAGTGGTCAAGCCGCCGGTCCGGCCAAGCCATGAGGCGGCGATAGGATGAACGGCGCGTCTCAGACAGCGACGCTGGCCGCCACGGCCTCGGCGGCCAGACCCGGGATTCCGGGACAGGGGCTCATTGTCGATCGCATCGGCAAGTCGTTTCGCGGTCGCCAGGTCGTCAAGGGGGTGTCTCTGCAGCTGCGCCGCGGCGAGGTCGCCGGACTGCTCGGACCGAACGGCGCCGGCAAGACCACCTGCTTCTACATGATCACCGGCCTGATCGCCGCCGATTATGGGACGATTTATCTGGATGGCGAGGATATCACCAACCAGCCGATGTACCAGCGCGCCCGCCAGGGCCTCGGCTATCTGCCGCAGGAAACCTCGATCTTCCGCGGCATGACCGTGGAGCAGAACGTCATGGCGGTGGTGGAGATGCGTGAGCAGAGCCGCGCCAATGTCCGCGCCATCACCACCGAGCTGCTGGAGGAACTCCACATCGCCCATCTGCGAACCTCGCCAGCGGTGGCGCTCTCGGGCGGCGAGCGGCGGCGGGTCGAGATCGCGCGTGCGCTCGCCAGTGAGCCGGCGTTCATGCTTCTCGACGAACCCTTCGCCGGCATCGATCCCCTGGCCATCGCCGACATCCGCGAGGTCATCGGCTATCTGCGTGGCCGCGGCATCGGCATACTGATCACCGACCACAACGTGCGAGAAACCCTCGACATCATCGATCGCGCCTCGATCATCCACGCCGGCGAGGTCCTGTTCGAAGGTGCTCCCGCCGAGATACTCGCCAACCCCGAAGTGCGCCGGGTCTATCTCGGCGACCGCTTCGACTAGAGACAGCCGCCGGCCTCTCACCGACCAAAATGCGCCGCCGTTAACCGATCGGAACCGGTCAGCCGCTATCAACGGGGTTCGAGACTATAACCCAATTGAGGAGGGCGCGCTTTGGCGCTCGCGCAGCGACTGGAGTTCAGGCAAGGCCAGAGCCTTGTCATCACCCCGCAACTTCAGCAGGCCATCAAGCTGCTGCAGCTCTCGGCGGTCGATCTCGAGTCCTACGTCGAGGGTGAACTGGAGCGCAATCCGCTGTTGGCGCGGGACGAGCGCGACGGCGATCGCGACCAGGATTCCGTCGAGGCGATCGCCCCCCCCGTCGCCGATCGCGATCCGATGGGCGGCGAGGACGTCGCCCGGCTGGCGGATCTCGACGTCCGGCACGATGATCTCTTCGGGGGCGCGTCGCCGGGGGACCGGGCGACGGGAGACGCCTCGGCCGCCGGCGGCGCGGAGGCCGGCGGCTCGGTCGATTGGAGCCGCGCCGGCCGGGGCGGGTCGTTCGATTCCGATGGCGGTGAACTCGCCGGCGGTCGTGGACGTGAACTCACCCTCACCGACCACCTCCAGGCCCAGGTCGCGGTGGCCAATCTCAGCCGGCCGGAGCAGGCCGTCGCCGCCGTCCTGATCGACGCCGTCGATGACGGCGGATACCTGCGCGCCGACCTCGCGGAGGTCGCCGGCCGCCTGGGTTGCAACGAGAGCCTGGTCGTGAGCGTGCTGGCGACGCTGCAGGGGTTCGAACCCACCGGCGTCTTCGCCCGCGACGTGGCCGAATGCCTGAGGCTGCAGCTCGTCGAGCGGGATCGCTATGATCCGGCCATGGCCGCGTTGCTCGACAACCTCGAACTCCTGGCGCGGCACGACACCACCGCGCTGCGCCGGGCGTGCGGCGTCGATGCCGAAGATCTCAAGGAGATGATGACCGAACTGCGCGAACTCACACCCCGGCCGGGCGCGGCGTTCGGGGGCGAGCCGTCCCAGACCGTGGTCCCGGATGTGCAGGTCCGCGAGGGACCGGGCGGCCTGTGGCACGTCGAACTCAACGCCGAGACCCTGCCCAAGCTCCTGATCGACCATCGCTATCACGCCCGGGTCAGCGCCGGCGCCCGCCGTCCGGAGGAGAAGACCTTCGTCTCCGACTGCCTGGCTTCCGCCACCTGGCTGGTGAAGAGCCTCGACCAGAGGGCCAAGACCATCCTCAAGGTAGCCAGCGAGATCGTCCGCCAGCAGGACGGTTTCCTCGCCTTCGGCGTCGAGCATCTGCGGCCTCTGAACCTCAAGACTGTCGCCGACGCCATCGGCATGCACGAATCCACCGTCAGCCGGGTGACCTCCAACAAATACCTCGCAACCCCGCGCGGGGTGTTCGAGATGAAGTTCTTCTTCACCTCGGCGATCTCCGCCGTCGAAGGCGGCGACGAGGCCCATTCCGCCGAGGCGGTCCGCCACAAGATCCGCCGGCTCATCGACGGCGAGAAACTCGAGGGCGACGTCCACTCCGACGATTCGATCGTCGATATCCTCAAGGAGGCCGGCGTCGATATAGCCCGGCGCACGGTGGCCAAATACCGCGAGGCCATGCGCATACCCTCTTCGGTGCAGCGCCGCCGGGTGCTCCGGGCGAGCGCCTGACGGCGATGCGGAAAGGCGTCGATCACGAAGGTGTTTGACCCTCGCGGCGCCGTCGCTTGACACCCTTCTCTCCCCGGCGCGTTTATACGCCATGCAAATTCAGGTTTCCGGCAGACACGTCGATGTCGGCGAGGCCCTGCGCGCGAGGGTCGCCGCCGATTTGCTGGCCAGCATAGGGAAGTACTTCGAGCGTGGCGGCGACGCCGATGTCGTGGTGAGCCGCGACGGCCATGAGTTCCGGGTCGATTGCGAGGTCAAGCTCGCGTCCGGCCAGCAACTGCAGAGTCACGGCCAGGGCGGCGACGCCCACGCCGCCTTCAGCCAGGCCCTGGACAAGATCGAAACCCGGATCCGGCGCTACAAGCGGCGGCTGAAGAGCCACACGGTCGCGGCCACCGCCAAGGCCGCCGAAACCGCCTCGCTCTATGTCCTGCGCGCGCCCGAGGGTGACGTCGATGACGAGGACTGGGGCGGACAGGCGCCGCCGGCGGCCATGATCATCGCCGAAACCGAGGCGGCCCTGAAGACCATGACCGTCTCGATGGCGGTCATGGAGATGGACCTCACCCAGTCTCAAACAATCGTGTTCAGGAACGCCGCCCACGGCGGATTGTCCGTGGTATATCGTCGGCCCGACGGCAATGTCGGATGGATCGATCCAGAGCGGATCAAGTCGGTAGGGGAGCGGAGCGTCGCCAACGGATGAGTCGCCATCCGTTCATGGTTCGGTTCGCGCCGCGCTAGCAGGTTGCGTTTCGGCCGGCTCCTCCGTCTGGGGGCGCCACCAACGGGATGGGTGGGTGCTTGTGTCGATGAACCTGGAATCGCTTCTGGAGGGCGGCTGCATCGCGCCGCGGGTGTCGGCGTCCGACAAGCGGCAGGTGTTCACCATTCTCTCAGAGATCGCCGCCCGGACCTTCAGCCTCGACAAGCGGCGGATACTTGAGGCGCTTGTGGAGCGCGAGGCGGAGGGATCGACCGGCGTCGGCCATGGCGTCGCCGCGCCCCACGCCATCGTCCCCGGCCTCGACCGCATGAGGGGCATCTTCCTGCGCCTCGAAACGCCGGTCGATTTCAACGCGGTGGACGATCAGCCGGTCGATCTGGTGTTCGCCCTGTTCTCGCCGCCCGGCGGCGCGTCCGACCACCTGCGCGCTCTGTCCCGCATCCTTCGGCTTCTCCGCCAAGTGGACCTGCGCGAGCAGCTCCGCCGCGCTCGCGCCCCGGCCGCCATTCGCACCCTGCTCGTCCAGGAAGCCAGGCCTACGGCGGCTTGAGCGATCGTCGCCGCCTAATGCACTGAAACCGGCGCCAGTTCGTGCGCCAGCGCGGCGGCGACCGCTTGGTTCTTGTCGCCCATCACCGCCAAGCGGGCGCCATCGGCGCGATGGACGGCATAGAGAATCTGTTCCGGATCGAGGTCCAGGGCGCGAATCTGTTCCACCGGCGTGCTGGCGATGATCTCGGCGGCCGTCACCGGGCGCACATAGACGAGATCCGGAGCGCCAAGGGACGCAAAGGCTTCGATCGTCAGGTGGGGCGCCGTCATCTCGATTCTCCTTGCAAACCCAACGCGTGGGAAGGCCGGTTGGTTCAGGCCGGCCGCCGGCCCGCCACCGACCCTCACGCTGGGCGCGGCGGGAATTCCCCTCTCGGCCGCCCCTCTCAGATGGCGATCGCGGTGGCGTCACGCAAGCCGAAAGCCCGCCGGGCAAGCGATCGACCCGGCGCCACGGTATTCGCCGAGCAAGGCGGCGGCATTCCAATCCCCGGAGCCGCCGCGGCGTGGGTGGTCGAGGACTCAAGATGATGGGAAGGGGACGAATTCAGCGATGCGGGGCCGGCTGTGGGTCGCAAACGCGATTCGGCAAGGCAAGGACACGGCGCCGAGATGGAGCGAGCGAGGGGCTGTCTGGCCGGCCGGCCGCCCGGTGATTTCCGCGTCGCGGATTCGTGTGCTAGCCAGCACCGCGGGGCAAGTCATCGGGGCGGAAGACATGTTTGGCAAGGCGGGTTTCCCGATCGTAACCCTTGTCGCGGCGATCTGCGCCGTGTTCGGCGCGCGGGCGACCGCCGCGGCGCCGGCCCCGACCACCCTGATCCGCGATGTCGCGGTTTTCGACGGCGCGCGGTCGATCGGACGACACGACGTGCTGCTGGCCGGCGGCAGGATCGCGGCGATCGATTTCAAGGGAAAGCCGGCGGCGGGGACGGTAATCGTGGAGGGCAAGGGGCGCACCCTGATGCCTGGCCTGATCGACAGCCACGTGCACGCCTTCCAGGCACTGGACATACCCCTGCTTTTCGGGGTGACCACGCAGCTCGACATGTTCATGGACATCAAGGGCGCGCGGGAAACCAAGGCCAGGATGGCCAGGGGCGAGAACACCGCCGCCGCCGATCTCTACACGGCCGGGACGCTGGCCACGGTGCCCCACGGCCACGGCACCGAATACGGCATCGCCATCCCTACCCTGACGACGCCCGGCGAGGCCGAGGCGTGGGTGACGGCGCGGATCGCCGAGGGATCGGACTACATCAAGATCATCGACGAGCCGGGAACGACGGTGGGCCGCGCGCTGCCGACCCTGGATGTGCCGACCATCCGCGCCCTGGTGGCGGCGGCCCACCGGCACGGCAAGCTGGCGGTGGTCCATGCCGAGAGCCTGGCCACGGCCAACGACTCGGTGAACGCCGGGGCCGACGGCCTGATGCACCTGTTCATCGACACCGACGGCGGCGAGGCCTTCGCCCACCTGGCCAAGGCGCACCATGTGTTCGTGACCCCGACCTACACGGTCTTCGAAGGCTTCTTCGGCCGGGCCGGCGGTGCGATCCTGCTGCGGCGGAACCCCGACTTCGCCGCGCTGCTCACCAAGGCGGCGACAGCCACGCTCCACCAGTCGTTCGGCCAGGATCGATCGGCGATCCTGGACCAGCGGGAAGCGGCCAATATCATCGCCTTGCGCCGCGCCGGCGTGCCCCTGCTGGCCGGCACCGACAGCGGCAACCCCGGAACCTGGTACGGCGCCAGCCTGCATCGCGAACTGGACCTGCTGGTCAAGGCCGGACTGACGCCGGCCGAGGCCCTGACCGCCGCCACCGCGGCGCCGGCCAAGGCGTTCCGCCTGGCCGACCGCGGCCGGATCGCCAGGGGGCTGGTCGCCGACGTGCTGCTGGTGGAGGGCGACCCCACGGTCGACATCGGCGCGGTTCACCACATCGTCGATGTGTGGAAGGATGGGGTTTCGGCCGCGCCCCTGCGCGCCGCCCAGCGCGCCAAGGTGGCGGCGGAACTGGCGCAGGCCGGGGCGCCGGCGATGCTCCTGCCGGCAGACGGCCGGATCGGCCTGTTCAGCAACGCGGGCGGCAAGACCGTGCTGGCCGCGCCCTTCGGCGTCGGCTGGTCCCCCACCACCGACGCGATCATGGCCGGCAAGTCGCACATCGATCTCGCCGTCGCCGGCGCCGCGCCGGACGGCCAGCCGGCCCTGGTGATGACCGGCGCGCTGACCCCCGATTTCGCCTTCCCCTGGGCGGGCGTCGGCTTCATGCTTGGTGCCAAGCCGTTCGCGCCCATCAACCTTTCCAGCGCCACGGCGATCACCTTCTGGACCCGGGGCGAGGGCGCCGCTTTCGCCGTGCTCGGCTTCTCCGCCGACGCCCAGCGCCCGGCCTCGGCCGACTTCCCCGTGGGCGCCGACTGGAAGCAGGTCACCATCCCCTTTGATGAGATCAAGGGCTTCGATCCCCGCGCCGCGACCATGCTGGCGATCATCGCCACGACCCAGCCCGGGCCGTTTCGGCTGGAGATCGCGGACGTGAGGTTGGTGGGAAGGTAGGGGGGGTAGGGGGGCGCCATGGCCGCGCTTAGGCGCGGGAGGCGTGGGGACCCGGATCGATCCGCCGCCTGGAAGGGTCAGGAGGCCGGGTCATACGACCCGGCCCCCGATTCGAGTTTGGTGGAGCTAAGCGGAGTCGAACCGCTGACCTCTTGAATGCCATTCAAGCGCTCTACCAGCTGAGCTATAGCCCCAAGTCGATGTTCGGGAGGCGGCGGAAACTAGGGCCGGGGCGCCCCGCGATCAAGGGCGTCGTTTTCAGCGATCCTCGCCGTCGCCCTTCGCCGGCAGGCCGTCGATCTCGTCTTCGGGGAAGTCGTCATCCTCGTCCTCGATGAACGGCACCTCGTCGTCCTCGGCTTCCTCGAGATCGTCCTCCTCGGCGAAGTCCACGCCGAGGGATTCGGCCGGCGGCGCGGCCGCGGCGTCCGGCTCCTCGGTGTCGTCGTCGGCGATCAGCGGCGGATCATCGACCACGGCGTCCAGTTCGGGGGCCTCGTCCGGCTCGGCCTCGAAGCCGTCCTCGACCTCGGCCGGGGCGACGACTTTCTCTTCTTCGGCCTCTTCTTCCGGAACGATGGCGCGGGCGCGGACGCGGCGGTTGCGCATCGCCTCCTCGGGATCGAACTCGGCCCCGCACTTGGGGCAATGAGCCGGCCGTTTGTTCAGATCATAGAACTTGGTCGAGCAGGTGGGGCAAATCTGTTTGGCGCCCAGTTCGGGATTGGCCAATGGGGCGACCTTCGGAAAAGATGTGAAACGGGCGGCTCGGGCCTTCGAGGGATGCACTCGCATCCACCCCTTTGCAGGACCCACCGGCGTGAAGCGGCGGCTCCCTTGCCACGACGCGGCGCCGCTGTCAAAAGCAAACGCGGCCCCGCTCCCCGGCCCAAGAGGCCCGATAATTCCCACACCGTCGGCGGCCATGACAGCGCGTCCCGGGCGGCCCCTGCGCGGGACGGTGCGGATTCCCGGCGACAAGTCGATCTCCCACCGCGCCTTGATCCTGGGCGCGCTGGCCGTCGGCGAGACCCGGATCGACGGACTGCTGGAGGGCGAAGACGTGTTGCGCACGGCCGCCGCCATGGCCGCCTTCGGCGCCGGGGTCGAGCGGGTCGGGGCGGGCGCCTGGCGCATCCTGGGACGCGGCGGCTTCTCCGAGCCGGCCGAGGTCATCGACTGCGGCAACGCCGGCACGGGGGCGCGCCTGATCATCGGCGCCGCCGCCGGCTTCCCGCTGACCGCGACGTTCACCGGCGATGCTTCCCTGCGCGGCCGGCCCATGGACCGCGTGCTCGCCCCGCTCGGCGAAATGGGCGCCACCTGGCTCTGCCGCCAGGGCGGCCGTCTGCCACTCACGCTCCGCGGCGGCGGACTCCGGGGCATCGACTACCGGCTGCCCCGGCCTTCCGCCCAGGTGAAGTCGGCCGTCCTGCTGGCCGGGCTGAACGCGACTGGGCGGACCTGCGTCATCGAGCCGGAACCGACGCGCGACCATACCGAGCGGATGCTGTGTGGCTTCGGGGCGACGGTGGACGTGCGGGACTCGGGCGATGGCCGGGTGATCAGCCTCGCGGGAGGACAGGGACTGACCGGCGCGGCGATTCGCGTGCCGGGCGATCCTTCGTCCGCCGCCTTCGTCCTGGTGGCCGCCCTGATCACGCCCGGATCGAGGGTCACGGTCGAGGGGATGCTGCTCAATCCCCTGCGCATCGGCCTCATCGACACGCTTCTGGAGATGGGCGCCGACCTCTCGATCGAAAACCGGCGTGAAGAAGGGGGCGAATGGGTGGGCGACGTGACCGCCGGTCATTCCGTGTTGCGCGGCGTCGAAGTGCCACCGGCGCGGGCGCCCTCGATGATCGATGAATATCCGGTGCTGGCGGTGGCGGCGGCCTACGCGGTGGGACCGACGATCATGCGGGGCGTGGGTGACATGCGCGTCAAGGAGAGCGACCGGCTGTCGGCCATGGCCGCCGCCCTGGCCGCCTGTGGCGTCGGCGTGGAGGAGGAGCCCGAGGGCCTGGTCGTGCTGGGATCGGCCCGGGCCGACCGCGGCGTACGCGCCGGCGTCGCCGTGGCTACCCGGGGCGACCACCGCATCGCCATGAGCGCCCTGATCCTCGGCCTTGCCGCCGAGGCGCCGGTGACGATCGACGAGCCGGGCATGATCGCCACCAGCTTCCCCGGCTTCGGCGCTCTGATGGCCGGTCTCGGCGCCGACCTCCAGGGCGGCTGAGATGGGGTTCGTGGTCGCCGTCGATGGCCCAGCCGCTTCGGGCAAAGGGGTGATTGCCCGCCGGCTCGGCGAAGTCTTCGGGCTGGCGGTGCTGGACACCGGACTTCTCTATCGCGCCGTCGGCGCCGCCCTGGCGCGGGAGGGGAGCGGAGACATCGCCGCCATCGTCGCCGGGCTCGATCCCGCCCGGCTCGAGGCGCCGTCCCTGCGGACCCGCGAAGCGGGCGAACTGGCCAGCCGGGCGGCGGCGGATCCGCGGGTGCGGCGAGCGCTGCTCGACTTCCAGCGCGCCTTCGCCGCGCGCGAGCCGGGCGCGGTGCTGGATGGCCGGGACATCGGCACGGTGATCGCCCCGGCGGCGTCGGCGAAGCTCTACGTCACCGCGACCCCGGAAGCGCGGGCGCATCGCCGCTGGCTGCAGCTTTCCGCCCGGGGCGAGAGTGGCGATCTCGCGGGCGTCCTCGCCGATATCCGCGCCCGCGACGCCCGCGACGAGGGCCGCTCGGCGGCGCCGATGAAGCCCGCCGCCGACGCCGTCTTGCTCGACACCACCGATCTCGATATAGACGGCGCCTTCGATGCGGCCCGCCGCATCGTCGAGGCGGCGCGCGCCGGTTGGGAAAAGTCCTGACGGCAATCCCAACGCGCCACGCCTCGCACGGCCGCGGGCGCAGTCATCCGATCATTCCATCTTCAACCGACGCCCGGATCGCGCCTCGCCGCGCCGGAGACGATCAGCCGAGAAAGACGACGAGCACACATGGCCGACGACATGAGCATGAACCCTTCGCGCGATGATTTCGCCGCCCTCCTCGACGAGAGCATGGCGGGAGGTGACTTTTCCGAAGGCACCGTGGTCAAGGGGCGGGTCTCGGCGATCGAGAAGGACTTCGCGATCATCGACGTCGGTCTCAAGACCGAGGGCCGCATCGCGGTCAAGGAATTTGGCGTCGATGACGCCGGCAAGCCGACGCTGAAGGTCGGCGACACCGTCGAGGTGTTCCTTGAGCGCATCGAGAACGCGCTGGGCGAAGCGGTGATCAGCCGCGACAAGGCTCGCCGCGAGGAGGCCTGGACGCGCCTGGAGGGCGTGTTCGCCAAGAATGAGCCGGTGATGGGCTCGATCGTCGGGCGGGTGAAGGGCGGTTTCACCGTCGATCTCGGCGGGGCCTCCGCGTTCCTGCCCGGATCGCAGGTCGATATCCGTCCGGTCCGCGACGTCGGTCCGCTGATGGGCAAGGAGCAGCCTTTCGCCATCCTCAAGATGGACCGGCCGCGCGGCAACATCGTGGTCAGCCGCCGCGCCATCCTCGAGGAGGCGCGGGCCGAACAGCGCACAGAGCTGGTCAGCCAGCTGCTGGAGGGCGAAGTCCGCGACGGCGTGGTCAAGAACATCACCGACTACGGCGCCTTCGTCGATCTCGGCGGCATCGACGGACTGCTGCACGTCACCGACATGAGCTGGAAACGCGTCTCCCATCCCAGCCAGGTCCTCGCCGTCGGCGACACAGTCAAGGTGCAGATCGTCAAGATCAACCCCGAAACCCAACGCATCAGCCTGGGCATGAAGCAGCTCCAGTCCGACCCCTGGGACGGCGTCGAGGCCAAATATCCGCCCGGCGCCCGGTTCACCGGCCGGATCACCAACATCACCGACTACGGCGCCTTCGTGGAGCTGGAGGCAGGGGTCGAGGGCCTGGTGCACGTCTCGGAGATGAGCTGGACCAAGAAGAACGTCCATCCCGGCAAGATCGTCTCCACCTCCCAGGAGGTCGATGTGGTCGTGCTCGACGTCGATGCCTCCAAGCGTCGGGTCAGCCTGGGTCTGAAGCAGGCGATGCCCAATCCGTGGGAGCATTTCGTCGAACGCCACCCGGTCGGCTCGACGGTGGAAGGCGAGGTCAAGAACGCCACTGAATTCGGCCTGTTCATCGGCCTCGACGGCGACATCGACGGCATGGTCCACCTCTCCGACATCGATTGGAACGCGTCCGGCGAAGAAGCCATGGGCCGCTACAAGAAGGGCGACGCGGTCCAGGCGCGGGTTCTCGACGTCGATGTCGAGAAGGAGCGCGTCAGCCTGGGGATCAAACAGCTGGCGTCCGACCCGATGGTCGGCGATGTGTTCAGGAAGGGTCAGACCGTTACCACGACGGTCACCGAAGTCACCTCCGGGGGCATCGAGGTCAAGTTCGGGGACGAATCCGCGCCGATGACGGCGTTCATCCGCAAGTCCGATCTCTCCCGCGACCGTTCTGAACAGCGGCCCGACCGCTACGCCGTCGGCGATCGGCTGGACGCCCAGGTGACCAACGTCGATCGCGGCGCGCGCCGCGTCTCCCTGTCGGTCAAGGCCCTGGAGATGGCCGAGGACAAGGAGGCGGTCGAAAAATTCGGTTCTTCCGACAGCGGCGCCTCTCTCGGTGACATTCTGGGCGCGGCGCTGCGGGAGAAGGCGGCGACCAAGGACTAGAAACTTCGGTTGCCCCGGCCGGTAACCGGGGCAGATTCCCGTGCGGGGGGGGCTATGCGCGGGAATCGAGTTGTGATTCACCCTATGGATGGCGCCGCCGTTCACTGAATCGTCTGACGATTTGCCGCTGAAGGA
>Ga0209483_1000647_pt1 | contig 28981 bp, 23 predicted proteins | sample NGEPerA_FD_184508 | JGI IMG/M metagenome (GOLD analysis project Ga0209483, IMG submission 184508) | Arctic peat soil microbial communities from the Barrow Environmental Observatory site, Barrow, Alaska, USA - NGEE PermafrostL2-A... | ecosystem: Environmental > Terrestrial > Soil > Wetlands >... | reverse complement strand
AGTGCGTTAAAATCGCGTTTTTGTCCTTTGGGAAATCCCATGCAAGATCAGACAGCATACCCTTAAATACGTTCACTTTATTATGCAGAAGTCAATAAGTGCGACTACCACTAACTGGCCGGTGAATGGCCTGGGGATTTTTGTAAAGGCCGGAGGCGCCGTTAATCTGAATTTGATCGCTTGCAGCTTTAATGGCCATGTCAATCCAACCAATACGGACCCATCCTGGTGCGCGGACGGCATCCTGTGGTGCCAAAATGCGTATTGGGGCTCGAATGGCATTGCGGATGGCAACTGGTTTGCCGCGCGCAATACTATAACGAACTACGGCCTGGAGGCGATTCAGTGGAACAGCGGCCCGGCAGCGGCCGTTCAGAACCGCTTTTCAACCACTTTTTCGACTGGTTCCACGGGCGCATTAAATCACGATCTTGATTCGATTTCGACTGGTCCCAGCGGCCAGGCAAACGATTTGAGCTTCGCCTTTACCGGCAACATAGTCATGGGCGGGCAGCAGGGTCTCCTAAGTAAACCACAAATTTGCACTGCTGATCTGTTGGTTAGCGGAAACACTTTTAACCTGGATTTGACGCTTCCGGTTTATGCCGATTGGCCCGGAGCGGCGGTGAATGAGGGTTGGGTGGACAAGCTGAATGTCAGCGGCAACACCTTGATCGGTGGTGAACAAGGAATCTGCGTGCAATATGCGCTCACCAACGCCGTGATTTTGGGCAATGACTTTACGGCCGCAAATTTGCGAAGCGTGGATACGGAAAAAATGGGAGGGAACGCCGTTGGCGCCATTCAGAACGCGCAACTAATCAAGAACAAGCTGGCCGGCGGCGATTCATTCCAGTTGCGCGCGCCGTTGCCGGACGGGACGCATTACTTTTTATTGCAAAACTCTTATGTGACCACGAATGGCACGCCAGCCGGTCTCGTAACCGAACCGCAATCCCTTCCCGTCCACTATCAACCATGAGATCATTATGAAAAAGCCATCTTTTATCAACTATCAACCATCAACCATCAACTATCATCTATCATCTATCCGCTATCACTCATCTTCTATCTTTTGTCTGCTATCTTCTGCCTCGCCCAGCCGCAACAGGCCTGGGTGGCGCACTACAACGGTGGGTTCACGAACAAAATCCACACACCGTTGGCGATGAAGCTGGACGCTGTCGGCAACATCTACGTTGCTGGTTCTTCACAGAACACCAGCAATCTCTATGACTATGTGGTGTTGAAATACGCTCCAAACGGCACGCTACTCTATCCCGCCAGATACAGTTCAACCAATGGAATAAATGGCACCGCGAACGGCTTTGCGCTGGACGAAGCCGGCGAGACATACATTACCGGCACCGGTGGGACGGTGAAGTTCAACACGAACAGAGCTGTGGCGTGGACGGCACCATACAACGGCAATGATATTGCAGTGGATACGAATGGGAATGTCTACGTGACGGGATTTTCAACCACGCAATTCGCGACGGCAAAGCTTAATTCCATGGGAAGCAACTTATGGACTCGAACCTATGTGTGGGTCACCAGTCCCGGCAGTCCTGTGGCGGTGTCACAGAAGCTGGCGGTGAACAATGCAGGCAACATATATGTGGCAGGATGGGCAGATTATGTCTCTTATTATATGAATGGGCAATGGAACTACTATACGCTTCCAACCTTGTTGATGTATGATCCCACCGGGAACCTAGTGTGGGCTAATGCTCCATTTAACAGCTATAATTGGGGGACAATGGTTGGACTGATTCCTGACAATCAAGGAAATGTCTATGTTACCGGGAATGGAGATAGAACCTATTTGACTGCAAAAGTCGGAGATGACGGGCAAACACTGTGGAATTGGCTTTATGGTGCTGCTCCAAGTGTAACCGCGATTTCAGTTGACACAAATGGGGATGCCTACCTTACAGGTGGTCTTTACCTGACGACTAGACTATCATCCACTAATGGTCAGTCAGCGTGGTTAGTATATCAAGCTACCGGCAATGCGAGTAGTATTGATATGGATAAATTGCTTAATATCTATGTCACTGGCGTTACCAACACCGGTGTTTCCGGCAATGATTGGGAAACCGTTAAATACGACACCAACGGCAATCAACAATGGGTTATCCTTTACAACGGCCCGGCCAATGGCAACGATGGCGCTGCCGCCATCGCCGTCGCCCCGGACGGCAGCATTTACGTCACCGGCTATTCCCAAAACACTTCCGGCGGCAGCGACATCACCACCATCAAATACGGTAATTTGACCAACCTTCAAAAAAAAAGTGACGGCAGCATCCAGCTTCAATTCTTCGGCTCGCCCGGCCAGAGCTACAATTTCAAGGCCACCACGGATTTTCTAAGCTGGACCAACCTCGGTTCCTCATCGGCTGATACCAACGGCATCTTTCAATTCCTGGACACCAACGCGCCCTTATTCCCCTATCGCTTCTATCGCTGGTATTATCCGCCATGAAAACGAATTCATGCAACTGGTTTGCGGCATATATATATCCTTGCGGAAATGTTTGCATCGATAGGGTTGCGCTGCCGCGCAGCCGGACGCACGGCAGCGCGTCCCTACCACGCTTGGAAGCCATGCAGTGGAACAGCGGCCCGGCGGCGGCCGTTCAGAACCGCTTTTCAACCTATGTTTCGAGTGCGTCCACGTGCGCCTTGAATAATTTGCTTAGTTGGATTGCGACCGGTCCCAGCGGGCAACCAAAAGACTTGAGCTTTGCGTTTACCGGCAACACGGTGGTTGGCGGACAGCAGAGGGTTCTCAACTGGGAAGCCAAACGAACATCGCTGATCTGTTGGTCAGTGGAAACGCTTTTGACCTGTATTTGGCGCTGCCAATTCTTTCTCCTTCGCCTGATTGGCCCGGAGCGGCGGTGAGTGTGGGGTGGGTGGACAAGCTGAATGCCAGCGGCAACACGTTAATCGGCGGTGAACAGGGAATAGCCGTGCAATATGCGCTGATCAACGCCGTGATTTTGGGCAATGACTTTACCGCCGCCAATTTGCGAAGCGTGGATACCGAAAACATGGGGGAGAACGCCGTGGGTGCCATTCAGAACGCGCAACTCATCAAGAACAAGCTGGCCGGAGGCGATTCCTTTCAACTGCGCGCGCCATTGCAGGATGGCACGCATTACTTTTTGTTGCAAAACACTTATGTCACCACGAATGGCACGCCAGCCGGTCTCGTAACCGAACCGCAATCCCTTCCCGTCCACTATCAACCATAATTGTTATGAAAAAGTTATCTTTCATCAACTATCAACCATCAACTATCATCTATCCACTATCTCTCATCTTCTATCTCCTATCTGCCTTCATCTGCCTCGCCCAGCCGCAGCAGGCCTGGGTGGTGCGCTACAACGGCGGCTTCACGAACAAAACGCACACGCCCTTGGCGATGAAGCTGGACGTTGCCGGAAACATCTATGTGGCCGGCTCATCACAGAACGCCAGCAATTTCTATGACTATGTGGTTTTGAAATACGCTCCGAATGGCACATTGCAGTGGGCGGCTAGATACAGCCCGACCAATGGCGGAACCTATCCAGCAAACGGTTTTGCTTTGGATCAAAGTGGGAATACTTATATGACCGGTGGAATCGTTGAACAAGGCTTCGGCCAGTATCCTAAGACCTACGTGATTGGAAACGGGGCGACAGTGAAGTTCGACACTAGTGGCAAGTTGGCGTGGGCGGCGCCTTACACCGGCAACGATGTGGCGGTGGACACGAATGGGAATGTGTATGTGACTGGGTTTTCGACCACCGAGTATGCCACGGCAAAACTCGATGCCAGCGGGAATAATCTTTGGACTCGAACTTATGTGGGCGTCGCTGGCTCCGGCAATCCTGTTAGTGTCTCGCAGAAGGTGGCGGTGGACAATGCAGGCAATGTGTATGTGGCCGGTTGGGCCGACTATCTCGGATATATTTTCGCTGGGCAAATGGAATATTATTCGGAGGCGGTCATACTGATGTATAATGGGACCGGAGCGGTGTTATGGACGAATACACCTTACTTTGTGGGGCAGAGTTGGGAACAAATCGCTGGCCTCATTCCAGACAATCAAGATAATATTTATGTCACTGCTAATGGAGAATTAGGAGGCACTGCTCGAGTTAAGATCAATGGGCCGATTGAATGGAATCAACATGCTGGCCCCTCAGCTGGAGTAAGTGGAATCGCAATTGATAGCGGCGGAAATGCTTACTTAACAGGCGGGCCATATGTGACGTTCAGACTCATTTCGACAAATGGTGAAGTTGCGTGGTATGTCAATCCAAGCTCCGGCACAGCCAATGGCATCGCTTTGGACCAGTCAGTAAACGTCTATGTCACCGGCTTTACCAACTCCGGTGTTGCCAGCAACGATTGGGAAACAGTCAAATACGACATTAACGGCAACCAACAATGGGTCATCATTTACAATGGCCCGGCCAACGGCAACGATGGCGCCACCGCCATCGCCGTCGCGCCAGATGGCAGCATCTACGTCACCGGCTATTCCCAGAATACTTCCGGCGGCAGCGACATCACCACCATCAAATACGGCAATATCACCAACCTTCAAAAAAAAAGTGATGGCAGCATCCAGCTTCAATTCTTCGGCAACCCCGGCCAGAGCTACAATTTCCAGGCCACCACGGATTTTCTAAGCTGGATCAACCTCGGTTCCTCATTGGCTGACACCAACGGCGTCTTTTATTTTCTGGACACCAACGCTCCCTTATTCCCTTATCGCTTCTACCGTTATTCTCCCCCGTGAAAAAAGGTTTTTGCAAAACGCAGATTTGAACTCGCGGGCCAACCATAGCACCCGTGGTGCCAATGAAAATAAACGCTGGCGCAGCTTCTCGGTTGCGAAGCGACACAAGGAAGCAAAGCTCGCCTATATCTGACTGAACCGCCAAACGCCATGGCCGCCTCGGAGCGCTGTCCCAGTCAACACAAGGGCGCGGTTTGGCGGGTTTGTTTCAACCCAGCACGCCCGGTTCGCTTTTGGTAATGATGGCGACCAACCCGGCTATGTCGCCCAAAAGATTTCATTCATTGGTCAAATCGGCAAGTGGAAGGGATTAATGGATGGTTGGATAATTGAGGTTCCCGCGCGAAAGCCCATCAACCCAGCAATCCATTTATCCAATAATCCATTTTTTTCCCGCGTGCAATGTCTGGCGGCGGCCATACAATCCCGCCATGACCGAGCCGGAGCCGTTGCAATTTGTCGGTGAGAACGAAGTGCGTTGGCGCAGCCGCCGGCTCGTCTATTTTTCCGGTTGTGACTATTTCCGCCTCGCCCGCGATCCCCGGCTTGCCGTTGCGGCAAAAAATTCCCTGGCCCAGCACGGCCTCAACGTCGCCGCCTCGCGCCGCACCACTGGCAACCACAAAATCTACGCGCAGCTCGAAACGGCGCTGGCCCGGTTTTTCGGCGCGGAAACGGCGCTCGTTCTGCCGGACGGCTATCTGGCGCCCATGGCCGTGGCGCAGGCGCTGGCGGGCGAATGCACGCATGCGCTCGTGGACGAGTTTGCGCACGGCGCGCTGGTGGACGCGGCGCGGATGCTAAACTGCCCGGTGAAAAAATTCAAGCACCGTGACTCGGCCGATCTGGCACGCGTGCTTTCAACCTGCGGCCGGAACGCGCGGCCGGTCGTTCTGACCGATGGCATGTTTTCGCACGACGGCTCGGTCGCGCCGCTGCGCGGGCATTTGAAAATTCTGCCGGCGCGCGGAATGATGCTGGTGGACGACGCGCACGGCGCGGGAGTTTTGGGCGCGACGGGCAAAGGTTCGCTGGAGCATGAAGGCGTGGGCCGCGAACGCATCATCCAGTGCGCGACATTGAGCAAGGCGTTCGGCGCTTACGGCGGCGTGGTGCTGGGATCGCGCGTTTTGCGGGGAAAAATTCTGGCGCGCAGCCGCTCATTCATCGGCACCACGCCGCTGCCGCCGCCGCTGGCGGGCGCGGCTTTGGCGGCGCTGAAAATTTTGCGGGAGGAACCGGCGCGGCGGGAAAAATTGTTCCGGAATTTATTTTATGTGCGGACAAAGCTGCGCGCCGCCGGCTGGGACATTTCCGATACTCCGGGGCCGATTGTGCGTCTGCCGGCGTTGAAGGAAACGCAGGCCGCAGAATTGAAAACGCGCCTGCTGGCGGCAGGAATTTATCCGCCGTTCGTGAAATACGGCGACGCGTCGGCGCAGGGAATTTTTCGATTTATCATTTCCAGCGAACATTCCCGCGTCCAACTGGACAAACTGCTCGCCGTGCTGTCGGCTTACATGACGGAAACCAATCAAATCTTCAACCCTTGTTGAAATGAATAATCCCGCCCGATCCTCCATCCGCTTCGTATTGTTTGCCACGGGCGTCACCGCCATCGGCGGCTTCCTGTTCGGCTACGACACGGCGGTCATCAACGGCGCCATCTCCTACCTCAAGTTGCACTTGAATTTGAGCGCGGCCCAGGAAGGCATGGCCGGCGCGAGCGCCATCGCCGGCTGCATTCCCGGCGCGATGTTCGCGGGTTTTTTAAGCGACCGATTCGGACGCAAGAAAATACTGTTCTTTTGCGCGCTGTTTTACGCGGTGTCCGGTTTGCTTTCCGCCATTCCGAACACGCTGGGGCAATTTCTCGCGGCGCGCTTTGTCAGCGGCCTGGGCATCGGCGCGTCCTCGATGATCTGCCCGGTCTATATTGCCGAAATTTCGCCGGAGAAATGGCGCGGCCGGCTGGGCACGTTGTTTCAACTCGGCATTGTCACGGGCATTTTTCTCACGCTGTTCGTCAACAAAGTCATTCACGGCCTGGGCGATGAAGTTTGGAACACCGCCTACGGCTGGCGCTGGATGCTGGGCATGGAAGTGGTGCCGGCGGCGGCGTTCATCGCGCTGCTATTTGCCGTTCCCGAAAGCCCGCGCTGGCTGGCGCAACGCGGACGCGGAAACGAGGCGCGCGGCATTTTGGAAAAAGCCGGCGGCGCGGAACATGCCCGGTCGGAAATGGCCGCCATCAACGCGGCGATGAATCTTGAGGAAGGCCGGTTCGGTGAATTGTTCATCAGCCCGTTCCGCCGGCCGCTGCTGCTCGCGGTGGCGCTCATGGCGTTTTCCCAATTCTGCGGCATTAATGCCATCATGTATTACTCCACCAAGATTTTTGCCACCGCCGGCGGCGGCGAAAACGCGGCGTTCACTTCCACCGTCTGGGTCGGGCTGATCAATCTGGTCTTCACGTTTGTGGCCATCGGTTTGGTGGACAAGGCGGGACGACGCGCGCTGCTGCTCATTGGCACGGCGGTGCAAACCATCGCGCTCGCGCTCGTTGGCTGGATGTTTCACGCGCAGACCGGCGGCGCGGGACTGTTGACGTGTGTTGGCTTGTTCATCGCGGCTTTTGCCATGGCGATGGGACCGGTCGGCTGGCTGTTGTGCTCGGAAATTTTCCCGAACAAACTGCGCGGACGCGCCATGTCCATCGCCGCGCTTACCGTGTGGGCTTCCTGTTATGTCGTCGCGAAAACTTTTCCGATGCTCAACGACAACCCGGCCATCGGCCCGGCAAAAACTTTCTGGGCTTATGCCGTCGTCAGCCTGTTTTCTTTTGTATTCGTGTTCGCGCTCGTGCCGGAAACCAAAGGGCGCACGCTCGAACAAATTGAACAAATGTGGAGCGACACCAAAACAAAATCCCGCGCATAACGATTCTCGCCTGCGATCTCGGTGGCACGCTGATGAAAATCGGCGTGGTGCGCGACGGCGATGTGCTGGCGCAAACCGTCGAGCCAGCCAATTCCAAAGCCGGCCTCGCGCCGCAATTGCCCGTGCTCAAGGCCGCGTGGCTGCGCTTGCTCGGCGAATTGAAACTTTCCGTCGGTGATTGCGCCGGCATTTCCATCGCGTTTCCAAGTCTCATTGACGCGAAGCCGGCACGCGTGCTCGCCGAATACGGCAAGTATGCCGACGCGATAAATTTTAATTTTCGTGCGTGGGCAAAAAAAGAATTCAACCTGCCGCTGGCCATTGAAAACGATGCCCGCATGGCGTTGGTCGGCGAATGGCGCGCGGGCGCGGGGCGCGGCGTGGACAATCTCATCATGGTGACGCTCGGCACGGGACTGGGCACGGCTGCGGTGATTGAAGGCAAAATGCTGCGCGGCAAACACGGTCAGGCCGGCGTGCTCGGCGGACACAGCACCGTTCGTTATGGCGGCCGCGCGTGCAGTTGCGGCAACGTCGGCTGCGCCGAGGCCGAGGCGTCCACGGCGTTTCTTTCCGAACTGGCGAAGGCGCGTCCGGATTTCGCCGCCAGCGCGCTGGCGCGTGAACCGGTGCTGGATTTCGCCGCTGTTTTCAAACACGCCGCCGCCGGCGACACCTGCGCCGTTGCGCTGCGCGATCACAGCATTTGCGTCTGGGCCACGCTGGTGGTGAATTTGATCCACGCTTACGATCCGGAAATTGTCATTCTTGGCGGCGGCATCATGGCCAGCGCAAATGTGATTCTACCCGCCGTCCGCGAATATGTCGCCCGCCACGCCCACACGCCGTGGGGCAAGGTGCGGGTGGTGGCGTCCGCGCTCGGCGACAACGCCGCGCTGGTCGCCGGCGAATGGCTGCTTCAGGAAAAATTTCCAAGACTGAAACCGTGAACAAATCCAACTACGATAAATTTCCGTTCGTCGCCGTGCCGGACGCAGCCCATGACTGCGTGGCCGGTTGGGCCGACATCGCCGCCTGTCTGCGACAGGCGATTGCCAAGGGCAGAACCGAAAAACCGATTCTCGCGGTCGAATGCTATCCCGGCGTGGACGAATTGGCCGTGCTGAACGAATTGAAGGCGCGGCTTGCTCCGGCGCTCACGGTTCACGCGGCGGACGCCATGCTGCCGCCTGCGAAAATTGACAAGCTGGCCGCGCCATTTCTCGGCGGTGACGATCCCGTATTCGGCTATCTTTCCGGTTTGTCGCTGGTGAATTTTTTCGACGCCGAACCGCTTTGGCGTTTTCGACGGATGATAGATGATCTGAAGCAAGGGCTGGTTCTCATCGTCGGCTGCGGCGCATCGTTGATCGCGTGGGGACACATTTTGGTCTATGCCGACCTCACGCGTTGGGAGGCGCAATTGCGATTTCGCCGCAACGAAGCAAGCAATCTCGGCGTCGAGAACAAGATGCTGGCGGCGCATTTGCAATACAAACGCGCGTTCTTCGTGGACTGGCGCGTGGCCGACCGCTGGAAACGCCCGCTCATCAAGCACTGGGATTTCGTGCTCGACACCAACAATCCGCGCGAAACGAAACTGGCCGACGGCGAGGACGTGCGGCGCGGATTGAACGAAGCGGCGAGACGTCCTTTCCGCGTCGTGCCGTTTTTTGATCCTGCGCCGTGGGGCGGCCAGTGGATGAAGGAGGTTTGTGATTTGGACCGCGGCGCAAAAAATTACGGCTGGGGTTTCGATTGCGTGCCGGAGGAGAACAGCCTGCGGCTCGGCTTCGGCAAAACGCGGTTTGAAATTCCCGCGCTTGACCTCGTGTTTCATCAACCGCGCGCGTTGCTCGGCGACGCGGTGCATGCGCGGTTTGGCGACGAGTTTCCCATCCGCTTCGATTTTCTTGACACGATGGGCGGCGGCAATTTGTCGTTCCAGGTGCATCCGCTCACCGAATACATCCAGCAGCATTTCGGGATGCACTACACGCAGGATGAAAGTTATTACCTGCTCGATGCCGGCCCGGGCGCGTGCGTGTATCTCGGCTTGAAAACGGGCGTTGACGCGGCGGCGACGCTGCGCGATTTGGAAACGGCGCAGACGGGCGGCGCGCCATTTCCGGCGGAGCGGCACGCCAATAAATTTCCCGCGAAAAAGCATGACCATTTTCTGATTCCCGCCGGCACGGTGCATTGCAGCGGCGCGAACTCGATGGTTTTGGAAATCAGCGCCACGCCCTATATTTTTACTTTCAAAATGTGGGATTGGGGACGGCTTGGACTCGATGGGCAACCACGTCCAATCCATTTGCAACACGGCGCGGCGAACATCCAGTGGAACCGCACGACGGACTGGGTGCAGCACGAACTCGTCAATCGTTTCGAGCCGCTCGGCCAGGGCGACGGCTGGCGCGAGGAACGCACCGGGTTGCACCAGCGCGAATTCATCGAGACACGCCGGCATTGGTTCACGAAGACGGTTCCGCACGACACGCACGACGGCGTGAACGTGCTAAATCTCGTTCAAGGCGAAGCGGCGATTGTTGAAAGTCCTGACGGCAAGTTTGAACCGTTCGTGGTTCATTACGCGGAAACGTTCATTGTCCCGGCGGCGGTCGGACCATATACTATTCGTCCCCACGGCGTCGCAGTTGGCTGCGAATGTGCGACGATGAAAGCGTTTGTGCGAACTTAATTTATGTTGAACCCGGAACAAATTCTTTCGCGGTTTAATCCGGCCACCGGCGAAATTGCCGGCGTGCCGGTGGTCAAACGCCACTTGAGCGACTTGCGCGGATGCTTCGCCAACGGTGCGGCGTTTGAGGCGGCGCTTGCCAAAACTGATCCGTTGATTTACACCGTCGCCAGCGTCACTCCGGCGGACGGCGACGGCGATTTGCATTACGGTATCGGTCTCATCATGCCGGGAAAAATCGGCGGCGAGTATTTCATGACGAAAGGGCATCTGCACGCGTGGCGTCCGGCAGCAGAATTTTATATTGGCTTGTCCGGCGACGGTGTGATGTTGCTGGAAGACGAGACCACGGGCGAAAGCCGCATGGTGGAGTTGCGTCCGAACGGCGTCGTTTATGTGCCGGGCCGCACGGCGCATCGCACGATGAATGTCGGCAACGAACCGCTGACTTATCTCGGCATTTATCCGGCAAAAGCGGGACACGATTACAGCACGAATGCGAAAAATAATTTCCGTTGCGTGGTCGCCGGGCGCAATGGCAAACCAATGATGATTGAGCGAAAAGATTATTTGAAATGAATAACTGCGTCACCAAGACCATTCCCGCCGCGAAACCTGCAGTCGCGTTTGTCGAGCGCCCGTGGGGTTCGTTCAAACAATTCGCCAACAACTGCGACTGCACGGTGAGCCTGATGACCGTGCTGCCGGGCCGGCGCTTGAGCCTGCAATCGCACACGGACCGCGCGGAGCTATGGATCGTGATTGACAACGGAGCGGTGGTGCAGGTCGGCGAGCAGGAGCGCACTTACCAGGCTGGCGATGAAATCTGGATTCCAGCGATGGAAAAACACCGCTTAAGTTGCGCCGACGGAAAACCGGTGCGTGTGCTGGAAGTCGCCTTTGGCAACTGGCAGCAGGACGACATCATGCGCCATGCGGACGATTATCGGCGACCATCAACGGAAAAATGAAAATATCGAACATCCAAATGATTCACTGCAAACATTCAATCAGGTTATGAAAAAGATTATTTGCTTCAGCTTGCTCTGCCAGGCCTGGGCCGGCAGCCTCTCCGCGCACGCCGGGCGTGAGCCGGCGACGATTTTCCAAATCGGCGTTCCCGACGGTGATTACCGTGAATTTGCCATCGCCGGAAACTACGCGACTTACTCGAAACTATTTCCCCATGACGTAAATTTTGTCGTCGGCCAGAGCGATCCGGGGCGGGATTGGCCTTACATTCAGCCGGGGCCGGCTGATGCCTGGGCCGGCAGCAAACCGCACACGTTCACCATCCATTTCCAGATTCCCGGACCCGGCTCCAACTATTACCGGCTGGTCATTGACTTCGTCGGCGCACATTACTCCGACCCGCCGCGCCTGACGGTTGACATCAACGGCGAGCGGTTGGAACGCAGGCTTCCCGCCGGCAGAAACGACGGCGCGCTGACCAATGCCAAGTCGGGGAAAAATTATTCGCTCCGGCAATTTATTCCTTCCACGCTGCTTCACGCGGGCGGCAACACCATCGCGCTGACCGATGCCGACGGCAGTTGGGCGCTTTACGACGACGTTCGCCTGGAAAGCAACCTTCCCGCGCCCGATGAAACTCTGGCAATCAGCGCCGCGCCATTGCCTTTTTTCAAGCGCACGCCGGACGGGCTGCAACGGGCGGTGAAAATCTCGATTGATAATTTGGCAAGCGGCGACGCGCCGGCGGAACTGGTTTGGAACTCAAAGAGCCGTTCCGGTTCGCAAAAATTCAATCTGCATTTTGGTGAAAACGAGATGTTGATCTTAGTGCCGGACATGGATCAGGTTGAGCTGAAGCTAAGGACAGGGCAGCAGGAAATCAAAGTGCCGGTCATGCTGCCGCCCGCGAAAAAATGGCTTGTCTATGTCGTGCCGACCACGCACACCGACATCGGTTACACCGACTTGCAGGATCGGGTCAAAGTTCGCCACGCCGAAAACGGCCTGGGCGAACTGCAATTGCTCGACCAATATCCCAGCCTCAAATGGTATTCTGAAACGTATTGGCAATTGAACGCGCTGCTGGAATTGCACCCTGAAAAGACGGACGAAGTATTCCAGCGGCTGCGCGAAAAGCGCTGGGGTCTGTCCGCGTCTTACGCCAACATGCTGACCGGCCTTTGCTCGCACGAAGCCCTCAACCGCTACACGCTCGACGCGCGCAACCTCGCCAAACGCGGCGGGTTCGATCTGGATTCGCTCATTTTGGACGATGTGCCGTCCGCCATCGGCAGCCTGGCGATGGTGATGGCCAATTCGGGCATAAAGTATTTCATTGAAGGCTCGAACAAAGACCGCGCGTCTTACGTTGGCGACGGTTTGAAAAATCCTTTTTATTGGGAAGGCGCGGACGGCTCGCGTGTGTTGTCTTACATTAGTTATCAGCCCGGTTACGGCGCGGCCGGCAATTTGATTCCCAGCGTGCCGCGCGCGATGGAGCAGTTGCCGTCCTATCTCGCCCGGTTTGAAACGGCCGATTATCCCTATGACGCGGTGGTGATGAACGGCGCTTACAGCGACAACCGGGAGATCAAGCCCTGGCTGCCCGAAGTGATCCAGCAATGGAACGCGCAATGGGACTATCCCAAACTGATTCTGGCGCTGCCCGAAGATTTCCTCGGCTACATAGAAAGGAATTATTCCAATGACATTCCGGTTTTGAAAACCGACTTTGGCGGCTGGTGGGAGGACGGCGCCGCATCAAGCGCGCTGGAAACCGTGCTGGACCGCCGTGCCGAAGAAAGGATTGTCACCGCTGAAATGCTCCACTCGCTGGCCAGTGTTCTTACCGGCGCAGATTATCCTAAAACCAACTTTGACAATGTCTGGCACAACATTCTTCTATATGACGAACACACCTGGGGCGCGGCGGGCAGCATTTCCCATCCGAAAGCCGAACAAACCGTCAAACAATGGGAAGTAAAAAGCGCCTATGCGCGCGACGCCGACGCGGAATCGCGCGCGCTGCTGGCTTCCGGCATGAATAACTTGACGGCGATGGTTCCGCCGGCGGATCTGGTCGTGTTCAATCCGCTCGCTTGGTCGCGGAAAGAACTGGTGAAAACGGAAACGACCGGCGCAGTGCAGGACATCGAAACCAAAAAATCATTTCCGTGCCAGCCGTTGCCGGAAGGCGGAAACTGTTTTATCGCGGATGATCTGCCTTCGATTGGCTATCGTTCTTATCGCAGCATGGCCGATGCTCCGGCGGCCATGCCCGACGCAGTTAAAATTTCCGGCAATGAAATGGAAAACGAATTTTATCGCGTCACGCTGAATCCCAAGACCGGCGGCATCCAATCCATTTATGACAAACAACTGGGGCGCGAACTGGTGGACACCAACAGCGAATGCGATTTGGGCGAATTAGTTTATGTCACCGGCGGCGAAGGCACTTATGCCGTCCATTCCGACCTGACCAATCTGCCGCCGCCGAAATTTGATTATCATTGGCAGACCGGCACTGGCATCAAACAAATCAATGGTCCGGTTTTTGGCGAACTTGCCAGCCACGCCACCGCTGATAAATTCCCCGGCATCACCCTGCGCGTCCGGCTTTACCACGGATTGAAGCGGCTGGATTTGATCTACGAACTGGACAAAACGGAAACGACGAACAAGGAAGCCGTCTATCTGGCTTTCCCATTGGCAATGGACACGAGCAAAGGCGGCTTATGGCTCGAATACCCGGATGAAATCACCGAGCCGCTCAAGGATCAGCACACGTCCGCCTGCCGCGACTGGTATTCGGTGCAACGCTGGCTGGCGGAGTCGGACGGAGACGCGACGGTCGAACTTTCACCGCTGGATACGCCGCTCATTACGCTCGGCCACATGACTGCATCAACCTGGCCGCGCGAACTTTCGCTGAAGCGCGGCCATGTTTTTGCCTATGTCATGAATAACTATTGGCACACCAATTACAAGGCAGAGCAGCGCGGCCGGTTCGTCTTCCGTTTTTCACTTACTTCGAGTATGGGCGGCTTTTCCAAGCGCGACGCCGTGGTCAAAGGCTGGAATATGTTTTGTCCGCCGGTGGCGGCGCGCGGGCGAGGGGAACACGGGCCGTTGTTTTCGTCGCCAACTGGATCGCTGATTGGAATTGAACCGGCGGGACTGCCGCTGACGGCCTTTAAGCAGGCGGAAGACGGAGAAGGATTCATATTCCGCCTTTGTGATTTTTCCGGCGCCGGCGGAACGGCCACGCTCACGTTGCCCAAGCCGGTTGACGAACTGTTCCGCTGTGATTTGGTGGAAGCCAACGCGCAAAAGCTGGAAGGCCATGGCAAAACCGTCACCGTGCCGGTCAAGGCGTTTGCGCCGCTGACACTCGAAGGGCGTTTCGCGCCTTGACCAGTGCCACTGCTGAAATGTCTTTTCTTCTTTAAGAAATCCGAGCAGCCCCAAACACCGTTCCGGCGGCGGAAACATGAGTCTGATCATGCTGCGCTACATCTGCTAAATTCCATGCGTGTTTGGAACCCTTCTCGAAATGAACGATCCTAGCCGAGTTCAGCCAACCTCATGGTTGGTGTCAACCGTTTTGATGACCGTTGGTTTCGGTCCGTCGGGTGCGAGGTGACATGCTACCCGGAAATTTTCCGCAGCAAACTTTTGGCGCGGCGAACCCACACGCGGTCGCGCCGGCGCTGGTAGGCTGGCGCGTGCGGATCATCGCTCAACACATCCTTGAGTTCGGCGCGCGCGGCGTCGGGCTGGTTTTGGGCGGCATAAAGTTCCGCGAGCTGCACCTTGGCGCGGGGATAGGAATGGTTTTGCGTGATGTGCTGCCAGTAGAGCAGCGCATTGCCAGTCTCGCCGAGCGCGGTGAGCGTTTCCGCCAGCGCCATCATCGTGTGCCCATAATCGTGCTCCGGCTTTTCACGCATGACGCCTTCGAGCAGCGGGCGCGCCTCGGCGGGACGTTTCAAGCGCAGCAGGCACTGGCCGAGGTGCGCGCGGGTGTCAACGTCGTTCGGATCGCGCGCGAGCGCGGCGCGATAACATTTCTCCGCCCCGGCGAATTTCCCGCGCTGGAAATAAACGTCGCCCAGCTGGAAATGATGATAGGCGTTGTCGAGGTGGTGGATTTTGGCCTGAAGCTGCTGGATGCGGGCGCGGTTTTGCGCGCCGGGCAGTTCAAAGCCGCTCATGGCCGACGACGAACCCTGATAGACGGAAAAATAATACCAGAGCGCGGCCAGTCCCCAGCCGACGAAAATGAAAAGCGCCCAGAGCCATTCGCGGTTGCGGAGGGCGTGAACCAGCATCCAGAGCTGGAACACGGTCATCGCCAGCCAGACCGGGTTGGTCAGCAGAAAACTCCAGTTCCCGATGAGGTTGAACAGCGAAGCTACCATTTTTGCGGCCAAAGCTATGCCCTGCCATTTCGGCTGGCAATGAAAGTTTTCCGCGCGCCGAACTGCCGGCTTGTTTTCCGGGCGCCGGCTGTTTATTTATTTGCGCCGCCGCCGCATGAACCAGACGCTCATCATCGTGCCGACCGTCAACGAACGGGAAAATCTCCCGCGCATGGCGGAAAAACTTTTGTCACTGCCGGCCGCCGTGGACCTGCTGGTGGTGGACGGCAATTCATCGGACGGCACGGGGGCAATCGCGGACGAACTCGCCGCGAAACACCCGCAGATTCATGTCCTGCACGAGCCGAAAAAAAACGGTCTGGGCCGCGCCTACATTGCCGGATTCAAATGGGCGCTGGAAAACAAATACGAATTCATCTTCGAGATGGACGGCGATTTTTCCCACAACCCAAATGATATTCCCGAATTTCTGGCCGCCGCGAAAAATGAAAACGCCGATCTCGTGCTTGGCTCGCGCTATTCCGGCGGCATCCGCGTCGTCAACTGGCCGCTCAAACGACTGATGTTGAGCCGGTGCGCGGCCGTTTACGTCAAGATGATCACCGGCATGCCGTTCTCCGATCCGACGGGCGGCTACAAATGTTTCCGCCGCCGAGCGCTGGAAGCCGTCAACCTCGATGAAGTGCATTCGAACGGTTACAGCTTTCAAATCGAACTGACGCACCGGCTGTGGCGCCAGGGGTTGAAAATTGTCGAAGTGCCGATCACGTTCACCGAACGGGTGCATGGCCAGTCCAAGATCACCGGCGAAATCATCCGCGAGGCGTTTCCGATGGTCTGGCGGCTGTGGCTGCAAAACGGCTGCCGCCGCTGGCCGCGCCAGCGCAAATGAACATTTGCCAAACGCACAACGTGAATTAAATTGTCCGCCATGATTGCTTTGATTATTGGCACGAACCGTCCGGGCAGCAACACGCGCAAGGTCGCTGCGCAACTCGAAGAAATTTACGCCGGCTTGAAAGTGCCGCTGCACGTTCTGGACCTCGCGAAACTCCCGCCGGAAATTTTCTCGCCAACTTCCTACACGGAAAAACCAAAATCATTCCAGCCGTTCGCCGACGCCATTCTGCAATCCGCCGGGCTGCATGTCGTCACGCCCGAATACAACGGCAGCGTGCCGGGCGTGCTGAAGTATTTCATAGACATGCTGAAATTTCCGGAAAGTTTCGAGCAAAAACCGGTTTGTTTCACCGGTCTTGCGGCAGGCGTGTGGGGCGCGCTGCGTCCGGTCGAGCAGCTTCAGGCGATTTTTGGCTATCGCAACGCGCATATTTTTCCCGTGCGGGTTTTCCTGCCGCAAATCAACAGTCTCCTCGATGATTCAGGCAAAATCAAAGACGCCGAATTGATTGGACGTTTGAAATCGCAGGCGGAAGGCTTTGCCGCCTTTGTCGAAAAAATCAAGGGCGTGAAAATTCTGGGCGCGAAAACTTGAACATTTCTCCGCCCGTTCCGTCAAATGCCAAACGAAAGTTCTTCGCCATGAAAACAAACCAGTTCGCCTGCCTGCTTGCCGCCGTTACCATTCTCTTTTCCGCCGCCACGACCTTTGCCGCCATGCCCAAGGCTGGTGACACCGCGCCGCAATTCACCGGCACGGATCAGAACGGCAAGGAATTCAAGCTCGCCGATGTCATCGGCAAGAAAATCGTGCTGCTCTATTTTTACCCGAAGGATTTCACCGGCGGCTGCACCAAGGAAGCGTGCGGTTTCCGCGACCGCATGGGCGATTTGCAGACGAACAACGTGGCCGTCATCGGCGTCAGCCACGACGCGGTGGAAAGCCACAAAAAATTCGCCGACACCTATAATTTGAACTTCACGCTCATCGCTGATCCCGACGGCAAAATCATTGACCATTATGATGTCAAAATGGGCATGATGGCGATGTCCAAGCGCGTCAGCTTTCTCATCGGCACCGACGGCAAAATCATCCACGTCACCGACGCGATGAACCCGCAGACGCACTTCGACGAAATGAAGACCGCCATCGCCGGGTTGAAAAAGAATTAAATCGCTTCCCGCAGCCTCCAAATCAATCCGTGCGGAACAACTCATTTTCCGTGCGGCAATAAATCGTTCCGTGCGGCCATTTTCCGGTTCGTGCGGGCAAAATTCAATCCGTGCGGGCAATTGGCCGTTCCGTGCGAGCCAGCTTTCCGTCCGTGCGGGCAAAAATACATCTGTGCGGCCATTTTTCAATCTGTGCGGGCAAAAAGCCTAGTTTTTATGGGTTTTTGGCAAAAATAATGGTTTTACGACCGCCCTCATCCCGGCCTTCTCCCCCGGGGAGAAGGTGAAACGCTCCCTGATTTCTTGAAATACGAGCGACGGAATTAGCCCGACAATCATCCGCCAACCGAAAGACGCACAAAACGCCTCCCTCTCCTTGGGGAGAGGGCCGGGGTGAGGGAGGTCAAAAAAACGAAGTCAAAATAATCTTGCGCCAACTTTTAACCGGCGGATAATCGCCAGAACAATTCCAAAAATCGAAAGGGTATAAAAATATGGAACACCAAATCACCAGCCTCACCGCCGCCTTCAAAACCGTTGACGCCTTCGGCATCGCAAACGCCGCCGATTTTCTGGCCGCCAGCATGGGCGGACAGCAATTCGCACTCATCCACACCGCCGTCACTGGCATCGCCACGCTCGGCGCGGCGCAGGTTTCCGGCAAGGATGCCGCGCACAGCAGCGTCATGGATAAAGTCGCCGGACGATTCCACCTCCACGACGATCTGCTCGGCATCACCACCGCCGCGCACTCGCTCGCGCTGCTCGGCACGCCGGGACTCGATGGAAAATTTCTCATGCCCCGCAGCGGCGGCGACCAGGCCCTGCTCAATTCCGCCCGCGCCTTTCAGACCGATGCGGCGGCGTGGGTCGCGCAACTCATCAGCCTCGGACTGCCCGCCACCTTTCTCACGCAACTCGGCACGGACATCACGGCATTTGAGGCCTCGATTACCGCCAAGGGCGCGGGCGTGGGCGCACAGGCCGGGGCGACCGGCGGATTGGAAGATGCCGCGCACCAAGCCGCGATTGCCCTGCACGTCCTCAAAACCATCGTGCCCAACATCTACAAAAACAATCCCGCCAAGCTCGCCGAATGGGCGACCGCCAGCCATGTTGAAAAACACACGCCAGTTCCGCGCCCGCCAAAACCAGCGGCGACTCCGGCTAAATAAAAAATATGGGACTGACACCTTTACACTCGGGAAGAATCAGATCGCTTCATCGGCTCGTCGCGTTTCATTGCTTGAGCCGGAAGAATTGCGCGCCGGCGGACATCGAATTGGTGACGACGTAGGCAGCGTCCGAGACGGCTGGCAGGATTTTGAAAACGACTCGGTGCGCTGATTCATCACGGTGAACTCACGCGATAGAAGCGTTGCGGATAATTCGGAGCTTGATGGTCGGTGAATTGGAATAAGCCGGAGCCAGCCGGCATTTCGGTGGCGGCGCCAAGGTTCGTCCAGGTGTTGACGGGCGCGGCGGTGTTGGTGCTGGCCAGCACTCTCTAGCCCGGCCGCTCGCGTTGATAAAACCAACTGAGAATGAGTCGTCGCCCAACCTGCCATTCAAGAAGGATTCACCGGCGCGGATTTCCGCTGGCGATAGAGTGACGGATCCACGGCGGCGGCCATGTCGGCGACCCGCAAGTTTCCATTGTGAAAGTGATTGATTTGTCCGACCACAACCAGGGGATGGCCAATCACGTCCCGATAATTGAGGTATAAAACCTGAACCTTCGGCTGTTGGGCCAGCCACTCACGCGCGGTGGCAAGCTGTTTTTCAAAAACACCCGCCAAGGCCGCATCGGTCAGCCTGACGGCGGGCCGGCCCTGGTGCTGGAGCATGACCCGTTGAGAAACAATCACCTCTTCGATATCTCGCAGCATGAAAATGACACGGTAGTTCCGACCGGCTGGCAGGTGTGGCAGGAGCAGGTGGACGACCTTGACCACCTTCCCGCCGGCTTGTTCCAACCACGACACGTCGCTGCGGCTGTGTTTGACCCCTTCGTGCTCAAAGTAACCGCGGGGGTTGTCTTCGTCCGGCACGCGCCTTCCGTCCGTCAGCGGTGGTATGCCTCCGGCCTGTAACATCTGCATCATCAGACTCGTGCCGGAACGCGGCAACCCCGATACGATTGTAACCGAATCCTCAGGCATTTTCATTTTCTTCAATTCCCCGCCGAACCAGAAGGTTCTACCTCTTGGCCCCGGATCTGTGGCAGCCGGGACTTGATGTCGGCCCGATAAATGCGACGTTTTCGAGATCTGGCCAGCACACTGTCGTGGGCAGCCGCTTTCCGGGGATCAATCGGACGATACAGTTCCGCCAGGCGATGGTGCAGCACCACGGGGTGATAACCGATGCCCAAGGCGGTCTCATAAGCCAGGATGGCTTCCCTGGCTTTGCCCAACCGTTCGAGTCCCATTCCGAGGTGGAAATGCGCTTCGGGAAAAAAGTGGATCAAGCCCACCGCTTGCAACGACTTTTCAACCGCGCTTTCCGGTTCGCCGCATTCCAGATGCACGCGCGCCAGTCCATCCAGCGCGGCGGGATTGTCCGGCTCGGCCTCCAGCGACTTTTGAAAGGCGGCTTGGGCCTCATGCCAACGCTTCAATTGCAGATAAGCCCGGCCCACCTGATTGAACAACTCCGGGTGGCCGCCGCCGGCGCGCCCGGCGGCCTCCAGATGATTCAGCGCGGCGGCCGGATTCTTTTCCGCGAAGGCCAGTTCGGCGAAGACCAGTTGAACCTGTCCAAGTTCCCGGACGGCGGGCGCGGCGGCCTCCAGCATCCTCCGCGCCTCCACCAGCTTGCCGAGCCGGATTTGACAACGGGCCAGCGTCAAAACGCACCAGTTATTTTCGCCGTTCTCGGCGATGAGTTCCTGGAGCAGAGGAACGGCTTTGGCCTCCGCCGGCGTTCCCAGCAACGAACGGACGAGATTGGTCTGGTTGCAGCGGATGGTGTTCCGGATGTTTTTCTGCACATCTTCACCCGGCGCGGCGATATATCCCAGCTCAACCAGTTGCTGCACGGCCTGCGCGGCTTCCGCCGGATCCTGGCGGGAGTTTTCGGTGTGCAAACCGGCCCGGTCGTCGCCGACTCCCTCCCAACTGAAAATCCTTTCCGGTTTGACCGGTTGCTCGAACGCTTCCACCCACGGCCGGCCATCCATGTCGCTACCAACCGGCAGGCCCAGCAACGTGAGGATGGTCGGGGTCACGTCCAGAATGGACGCGCCATACAAGCGTTCGTTCTTTTTGATGCCGGGACCTTTGAGGCAGACGATTCCAAACGGGCGGTGGCAGCCTTCCGGATTCGCTTTGCCCACCTCCACCGGCGGCCGCCGGCGGCCGCACTCATAACCATGATCACTGACCAGAATCACCGTCGTTTCCGGGTCCACATACTGCAGCAGGGTATGGAGCATCATGTCGTGAAACCGGTAGCAACCGCGCATGACGTCCTGATATAACTCAAAATCATCTTCCGTGACTCCCTCCATCCGGGGCGGATGATAACGCATGAATTCATGTCCGAGCTGGTCCACGGCATCGAAATACACGCCCATCAAGTCCCACGATTCGCTTTGAATCAGCGCCGTGGCCAGGGCCTGCACGGTCCCCGCCCGCGCCAGACGGTGGGCCAGCTTCGCCGGCCGGTCATCCTTTTTCAGATCAATTTCCGCCAGGCGCGGAATAAACGGCAGCAAATCCGTGGCAACCAGGCTTTCGGTCGTCACCCGCAACGTCGCCGCCGCTTCGTCATACTCCGGCGGATGCACGCCCTGGGTGATGGCGCCTCCCGCCTTTCCGTTCGGCTGCGCCGGCCGCAGAAACTGGTCGGGAATCATCACCCCGTTGATCGGTTCGGGCGGGTTGGAGGCAAACCAGCCGATGATGTTCGATTTGAGACCGCTCTGGCTGAGAATGTTCCAAACCGCCTTGCACGTGCGGGACGTGCTGCGCACCGGCCCGATGCCGCTGGCGTCCGGCAATGGCTCCGTGAAACCGCAAATGCCGTGCTTGTTCGCGCGTTTGCCGGTGGCGATGGATGTCCACAACATCGGCGAAAGCACCGGCTGCAGGGTGGCAAGATTGCCGCGCATTCCGCCCTGAATGAGCTGCGCCAGGGCGGGCATCTGCCCGCTCTCCAGCAGCGGATCAATCATCTCCCAATCCGCCGAGTCCCAGCCGATCAACAGTATTTTTTTCCCGGGGGTTTGAGTCATAGTGAGGCCTCTTTCTTTTTCGTCCGCTCGCGGCGGGCGCGGCGTTCGGCCATTCCCGCGACCCCGGCCGCCAGCAAAGTGAGCGAGGATGGCTCGGCATCCGAAACCACCCCCACGGTAATGCCGTTGGGCGTCTGGGCAAACAGGACGTGCTGCGCTGCCGCCATCCCCGGGACGTTCTTGACGGCTTCTTTTTCGTTGCTCATTTCCGTTTTCATATCTTCAACCTTTGGTTTCATTGCTTGATGCGGAAGAATTGAGACGGCCCGCCCGTGCCGGTCGTCACCGCTTGATAGACTCCCGGTCCACTGCTCGCAATCACCGCCTTGGTATCCGTCGTCCAACTGGCCGAGGCGCCCAGCACCGAACTGGTCTCCAGCGTAAACGCGGACGCCGCCGCGTTGGTGGTCGAGGTAAAGTTGATCGTGACCGCATTCTGCGCTCCGACCTGGATGCTGGTGGCGGAGACGATCACCGGCGGAAGCGACCCGGTGACAATGGCGGCGTTGGGCGTCTGGTTGTAATAAATGCCATTGACCAATACCGAGAAGTCATAAAAACGAGTCCCATAGCCTGTGGATACTTCAGTCTTGTTGACCTGAATATTCATATAGCCGAAATGCGTCTTGCCGTCGCCGCCAGTGAAGCTAAATCCCAAATAATATGGAAGCGGACCAAGCGGACCGGCGTCTATAGAATGGGGGTCGAAGCTGTCGTTGTAGTAGTATCCAAAGTTGTTAATAAATCTAGTATCTGCCAGGTAGCCGCCCGAGGCAGTTAAACCGGTAGTGGCGGCGTTGATGCTCACTCCGTTGGTCCAAGGAATCATATAATGAGACACAGGGCTGATGACGAGGTTGCCAGGGCGCGTTTCAAGGATCACAGTGGAAATAGCGCCGACTTTCAGTTTGAAATCGTTGGCACCGTCGCCGTCAATATCCAGGAAAAAATATTCATCGCCCCCGGTAATAGTATCTGCTTGTGGATCGGACAGAGTGGCGGGATACCCAGCGAGGGCGTGAGACTGGGTAACCTGTCCCTCGACGGCCTGGCCGCCAAAGAATGCCCCCAGACCGGCGGCGGCCGTGTAGGCCACCAGGCGGCTCTGTGAATCAGGCGTCAACCGGCTGGCTGGCTTGATGTTGGTTTTGGTTTTAGTTTTGGTTTTCATGGTGTTCTTTCAGTTAATTTGGTTTTAATGATTGATGCGGAAGAATTGTGACGGCCCGCCCGTGCCGGTCGTCACCGCTTGATAGACTCCCGGTCCGCTGCTCGCAATCACCGCCTTGGTATCGGTCGTCCAACTGGCCGAGGCGCCCAGCACCGGGCTGGTCTCCAGCGTGAACGCGGACGCCGGGGCGTTGGTGGTCGAGGTAAAATTGATCGTGACGGCATTCTGCGCTCCGACCTGGATGCTGGTGGCGGAGACGATCACCGACGGAAGCGACCCGGTGACAATGGCGGCGTTGGGCGTCTGGTTGTAATAAATACCATTGACCAACACCGAGAAGTCGTAAATATTTTCCTCATAGCCCACGGATACTTCAGTCTTGTTGACCTGAATATTCATATAGCCGAAATGCGTCTTGCCGTCGCCGCCAGTGAAGCTAAATCCCAAATAATATGGAAGCGGACCCGGCCGCCATCCATAAGGGCCAAAGAAGGAAGGGTCGAAGCTGACGTAGGCGCCGTATCCATAGTAATCTGCCAGGAAGCGGCCCGAGGCAGTGAAACCGGTAGTGGCGTTGAGGGTCACTCCGTTGGTCCAAGGAATCAAATAATTGCTTAGAGGCAAAGGGCTGATGACGAGGTTGCCAGGCCGCGTTCCAAAGATCCAAGCGGTCGTAGTGCCGACTTTCAGTTTGAAATCGTTGGTGCCGTCGCCATCAATATCCAGGTAAAAATATTCATTGCTCCAGGTAAATTCTGCTTGTGGATCGGACAGAGTGGCGGGATACCCAGCGAGGGCATGAGACTCGGTAACCTGTCCCTCGACGGTCTGGCCGCCGAAGAATGCCCCCAGACCGGCGGCGGCGGTGTAGGCCACCAGGCGGCTCTGTGAATCAGGCGTCAACCGGCTGGCTGGCTTGATGTTGGTTTTGGTTTTCATTTTGGTTTTCATGGTGTTCTTTCAGTTGTTTTGGTTTCATTGCTTGATGCGGAAGAATTGAGACGGCCCGCCCGTGCCGGTCGTCACCGCTTGATAGACTCCCGGTCCACTGCTCGCAATCACCTCTCCACCGAGGCTCAGAGCCATCAGAATCTGGAGCTGGTGCAGCAGCACCGGGCAACTCACCAGCCGCACGACAGCCACCTTCTGATCCTTGACCCGCAGTAAAATGGCTCCCCGGGCGGTTGTGCCGCGGCGCGCAACATAGGCGTAGTCGTGGCCGATGGGAAAAAGGACAAAACCGTCGCTGGCGTTGCGCATCTGCGCGAGGGAATTCCCGAGGGTTTGGAACAGGATTTCGCGGTCAAGAATCAAGGGCGGCGCGGGCTTGGTCAGGTCGCCCGGATCCCGGGCCAGCGCGGCATCATCCGTCAGCAAGCTCAACAGCGGCTCGAGTTCACCGGTTTCAGCCGCGCCGAGGAATTCTGAAACCAGGCGCTGGTTTTGCTCCCGGTCCGGCCGGGCGGCGGATTGTTTGGCCGCAATCCGCTCCCGGGCGCGGCTCAAGATTTGGCGGCAGTTTTCTTCGCTGCAGTCCACCACCGTGGCAATATCGCCGTAATCGAGCACGAAGGCCTCGCGCAAGAGATACACTGCGCGTTCGGTGGCCGACAGATTGCCCAGCGCGGACACAAACGCCTCGGTGAGGGCATCGGCGAACCCGGCCTGCTCCGCCGGATTGCGCGCCTGGGAGGACAAGTTGTCCAGCAGCATAGGTGCGTCCACATGTTCCAGACGCACTCGGGCCAGCTTCAGATGGTTAAGGCAGAGGCGGGTGACAATGGTCGTCAGAAATGCCTTTGGCGAGCGCACTTCGGTGGCGGGGGCGCGCTCCCATCGCAGATACGTTTCCTGAACCATATCCTCGGCCTCCGCTGCGCTGCCCAATATGCGCAGGGCGAGCGTCATCAAGATGGGCCGTAACTCGGTGAAAATTTCCGTCTGGCTTTGCATAGTTTTTATATTCCTTTATTTGGTTCTGCACAGTATAGACAGTTGGCCTCCCGCGTCTGTGACAAAGAAGTCAAACTATCGCTAGACATGTCGTGACCTGACCCCAATAGCTGGACATAAAGGTAAAGGGTTCAGTCCCAAGCATTGGAAAATTCATCCGCGCCGAGTTGTTGCCTTAATTTTCATCCGCATTTTTAATCTGTGTCCATTCGTGTTAATCTGTGGTTAAATTATTTTGAATGAGTGCTGTGAAAATAATTGACTGGTCTGCGCTGCGAAAAGATTTTCCGATCCTCGATCAGAAAGTCCACGGCCAGCCGCCAGTTTATTTCGACAACGCCGCCACGTCGCAGAAACCGCGCGCGGTGATTGACGTAAAGTCCCCGCGTGCGCGTCATTCTCGATAGCAACGTCTGGCTGTGGTGTTCGCCCCGTTCGTAATCGCCGGCCAAAGTCGCGGCTCGTCAAAATAAAATTCTCGCGTTAAATTCCCGGCGTGGAGCCGTGGCTGAACAATTCTTTCGTCAGGCGGGCGCGGAATTTTTTCCGCCGCCACTGGCAGGGTGCGCTGCACTGGCGCGAAAAACTGGTCTTCAAGGAAGAGGCTTTTCATCTCCTGCTCGCTGCCGTCATCGGCGTCGTCGGCGGCTGCGTGAACCTTTTTTTCTTTTACGCCGGCGAGACGGTGCAAAGGCTTTTTCTGCCGCAGCCGGTTGACCCGGTTCAGGCCGCCGAAATGTTCGCGCCGTGGCAGCGGCTCGCGGTGCCCACGGTCGGCGGACTGGTGGCAGGATTGATTTTGTATCTGGGCTTCCGCCTGGTCGGCCCGCAAGGCTCCAGCGACCTGCTCGAAGCCGTGGTCGCCGGCGACGGACGATTGCCTTTCCGAACGGAATCGGTGAAGACCGCCTCGGCGCTGGTGAGCATCGCCACCGGCGCGTCCATCGGGCGCGAAGGCGGCATCACGCAACTGTCCGCAACGCTCGCGTCCAAGCTGGGACAAATCGCCAAATGGCCGCCGTATCGGTTGCGGCTGCTGGTGGGCTGCGGTGCGGCGGCGGGCATTTCGGCGGCCTACAATGCGCCCATCGCGGGCGCGGTTTTCGCCGCGCTCATCGTGCTGGGAAATTTTTCCATGAACCTCTTCGCGCCGCTCGTCTGCGCGTCGGTGGTGGCGACGATGGTGTCGCGCAGTTTTTTCGGAATCGAGCCGTGGTATCATGTGCCGCCGTTCCCGCCGACGGCCCCGCTGGAACTGCCGTGGTTTATTCTCATGGGCATCCTGTGCGGCGGCGTCAGCGCGTTGTTCATGAAATTTCTGCGCGCCGCCAAGAAGAATTTCAACCACTTTGACATGCCCATCTATGTGCGGATGACGCTGGCCGGGCTGGCGGTCGGCATCGTTGCCACCATTGGTTTTCCCGGCGTGTGCGGCAACGGTTATTTCGTCACCAACGCCATTCTGCACGGCGATTACAAAGCCGCCACCGGCGGGTTCACGCAATTGGGCGGCCTTTTTTTCGCCAAGCTGCTGGCCACGGCCATCACGGTCGGCGCAGGCACGGTCGGCGGCGTGTTCACGCCCACGATGTTTTTGGGTGCGGATGCCGGCGCGCTATTTGGCATGACGCTGCATCATTTTGGCTGCGCGGCGGGCGTGCCGTCCGGCGCGTTCGCGCTCGTCGGCATGGGCGCGACACTTTCGGGCACAACGAAATCGCCGCTGCTGGCGATGATCATGGCGTTTGAGATTTCGCTGGATTATTCGCTCATGCCGCCGTTGATGCTGGCCTGTGTGGTGTCCGTGCTTGTCTCGCGGCAGTTGCACAACGAATCGGTCTATACGGACCACATGCGGCTCAAAGGACTGTCGCTACAGCGGGAAAATGAACAGACCGGCGCGGCGATGGACAAAACCGTGGGTGACCTGATGAACGCCCCGGTGCCGCCGCTGCGCGAAACCGTTTCGCTCCGGGAAATCGCCAACCGTTTTCTCGCCAACTCAAATAATTTTCTGCCCGTCGTGGACGAAAATAAAAAACTCATCGGCCTCGTCGCATTGCACGATTTGAAGGAATTTTTGCACAACAACGAAGACCTGGCCGGCGTGATCGCGCTGGATTTGATGCGGCCGCCGCCGAAATGCCTGACGCCCGGCCAGCGCCTGCTGGACGCGCTGCCGCTGGTGCTGGAAAGTGAGCTGCGCAACATCCCGGTCGTCAGCACACGGACGGAAAACCGGCTGGTCGGCTCGCTCTCCCGCGCCCAGATGCTCGCCATTTTCTCCGAGGCCATCGCCGAAAAAAGCAAGCCGGCCGGCTGAAAAAACTTTTTTGCGCGCGGTTTGTGCCTAAACTGGCGGCGTGTCTCTCAAAACCGGCGACAGGATTGCTTTGACCATTCACGACGTTGCCTTCGGCGGCGAAGGCGTCGGGCGCGTGGATGAATTTGTGGTGTTCGTGCCGTTTGTGATTGCCGGTGAAACCGTCGGGGCAGAAATCACGGAGGTGAAGAAAAATTTTGCGCGGGCGAAACTGCTGCGCGTGGACAAGCCTTCGCCGGAGCGCGTCGCGCCGGAGTGCCGTTATTTCACGCAATGCGGCGGCTGCCAGTATCAGCACATTGATTACACGGCGCAATTGCGTTTCAAGCACAAGCAGATTTCGGATTTGTTCGAGCGTGTCGGGAAAATTTCGCCGGACAAAATTCAGCCCGTGCTGCCATGCCCTTCGCCTTACGGTTACCGGAACCGCATCATGATCCGCAGCCAGTGGAACGGCCCGGCGAAAAAACTGGAGATCGGTTTCATCCGCGCGGACAACAATTTCGTGGAGGACATCGAGGAATGTAAAATTGCCGAGCCGGCGTTGAACGAACAGATCAAACACGTCCGCGCGAACCCGCCGCCGAAGGGCGGAATCAAGGTCGTGTTACGCGTGCAGCCGGAAAACTGGGAGGTGCCGGAAAGCTCTTTTTTTCAGAACAATTTTTTCCTGCTGCCGAAACTGGTGGAAACGGTGCGCGGATTTATTAGTGGCACAGGCGTCCCGCCTGTCCAGCGAGCGCTTCAGCGCGAGCAGTTGGAAACAATTTCACAAGCTTTATTGCAAGAGACAGGCGCGACGCCTGTCCTACGAAAACATCTTATTGACCTGTATTGCGGCGTGGGATTTTTCGGAATTGAAACGGCGGACGTGGTGGAGTCATTCGTCGGCGTGGAATACGACCAGTTGGCGATCGCGGCGGCGCGGCAAAACGCGGCGTCCCGGAAAATTGTGAATGGCGAATTTATTTCCGCCAAGGTGGAGGACGTGCTGCCGGAACTGCTGCAAAAATTTTCGCCGGAGAAAACGTCGGTCATCCTTGATCCGCCGCGCAAGGGCTGCCGGCCGGAAACGCTGGAATTGTTGCGGCAAACGAAGCCCGCGCAGGTGATTTATGTGTCGTGCCATCCGGCAACAATGGCGCGGGATTTGAACATTTTGTGCAGTGATGGTGTCTTTGAACTGGCGCGCGTTCAGCCGTTGGATATGTTTCCACAAACGCAGCATGTCGAGTGCGTGGCCGATTTGCGCCGCAGAAACTGAACTTGCCAACGCGCGGTTCTTGGATTCAACTGGACGAAAGCCGATGCCTAAAGAAAATCAGACCGACCCGAGGAAGAACTTTGTGCCGCGCCTTTTGCCGTGGCTGCTGGGCGCGGTGATGCTCGTCGTCTATTGGGTCACCATGAACCACTGGGTGACGC
>Ga0209483_1000646_pt1 | contig 28986 bp, 23 predicted proteins | sample NGEPerA_FD_184508 | JGI IMG/M metagenome (GOLD analysis project Ga0209483, IMG submission 184508) | Arctic peat soil microbial communities from the Barrow Environmental Observatory site, Barrow, Alaska, USA - NGEE PermafrostL2-A... | ecosystem: Environmental > Terrestrial > Soil > Wetlands >... | reverse complement strand
TATGGCCTTGGGCCGACTGGGCGGCCACCAAAACCGCAAGTCCGACGGCCCACCCGGCTGGCTCACCCTCTGGCGCGGATGGAATGACCTTCACCTGATGGTCATGGGCGCGCGGGCGGCTGGACTGGAAAAAATGTGACGAAAGATGAGGCGAGACGCCCGTGATACGTCGACCCCATTCGTTCCAAATACCACACCGCGTTGCATTCGGCTGAAGTTTTACGGGGCCACAAATGGGCACGAATGGGAAAGCAGGCCATATGTGCGAGGTCGCAGATCAGGCGATTACGGAAGGCGGCGAATCGAGATCGGTCGCGCGGAGACAATCGATTGCCTGCCGCACCGTCGCGCAAACATGGAGCATTTCCCTGGCTCGCGGCCGGATGAACCTTTGCTCGATGCCATGATCGATCATGGCCAGAAGCGGGTCGTAAAAGCCGGCGATGTTGAGCAGGACGATCGGCTTTGCATGAAAGCCCAGGAAGCTGCCGACGAGGATTTCGAGGATTTCCTCGAGCGTGCCCAGCCCGCCGGGCAATGTGATGAAGGCGTCGGCTTTCTCCTCCATCAGCGCCTTGCGCTCGCGCATGCCCTGCGTCACGAGCAGTTCGTCGCATTTTTCATCGGCGATTCCCTCATCAACCAGGCGTTGGGGCGTGATGCCGATTACTTTCCCGCCGGCGTTGCGGGCGGCGCCAGCCAGCGCGCCCATGCAGCCGCAGTCGTTGCCGCCGTAGACCAGTTGCCAGCCCTGCCGGGCGATCGCGTCGCCAAGGGCGGCCGCCGCGTCGAAGTAAACGCGCGCCACATCACGGCTGGAAGAGCAATAGACCGCGACGGAATGGATGGATGGCATGGCAGATGTCCGTAGGTGCATTACAGACGCGCGGTGAAGAGCGACAGCTAAAAATCCGAAATCCGAAGCACGAAATCCGAAACAAACTCAAAAGCAAAAGAAGCGAAAAATTCAAAACTGCGCATCCGGCGGTTCATCTTTTGAGTTTTTTTCCTTTGGGTTTGGAGCTTGGTTCGGAATTCCTCCGCTTGGCGGCGTTTGGGATTTCATCTTCGTCCGCCCAATCCCGGCGTCGCCTCTGCCCCCGAAGTATTCCACCGCCTCGATCACATCGGCGAATACTTTGGTCGCCGTCTCCGTGATGAATGGCGACGGCGCGTTCCTGGCCTTCCAGATCACGAACACCTCCTTGCCGCCTTCGAAAGCATGTTGCAGTTCGCGCTCCACGCCGCTGGAGAGGGCGGGACGGCCGGTGGGAAGTTGCGGGATCAGGCTGATGATCATGTCGGACTGATCGATCATCTTGAAATCGCGGGCGTAAATCTGGCCCATGATGTCGCCGCTGATTTGGGCCACATCCGCGGTTTTCAGGGTCATCGGCCCCTCGGCGCCAATCACCTCGATGGTCGTGCGGCCTTCCTGCATCGCTTGGATGGCCGACATATGCAGGGAATATTCGTCCACGTCGGCCGGATCGAAACAGGTGAAATGCTCATGCATGACGCGCTTGAACGCGTCGATCTCCGCCAGCGTGGCCGGCAGATCCGTTACGTGCGTCATGGGGAAGGAGAGATAGGCCCGTTTGCGCGAGCGCTCAAAAAGCAGACGGTAAACGGTTTGCGTGGTGGCAGCGCCCCGGCCGCGCGAGATCATGTAGAAGTGCCCGTAGCCGCTCAGGGCGTTGGCGAGGATTTCGGTGGCGAGCAATTCCTCCTCGCGCCAGACCATGATGTCCTTGAGCGTGTGGTCGATGTCGTGATCGCGCAGCAGACGTTGGTGCACGTTCTCGGCGTTGTCCACCAGCGTGAAATACGCATCCGCCTTGAACGACTTCATCTGATCGAAATCAAACGCGGCGAATAAGCCGTGCTTCCAGCGGAAGGTGGCATGGGTGTTCACCAGAACATGCTCATGCCGGTCGGCGGTGCGCAGGATTTCCTTGAAGACCGCCCGCCGTAGCGTATTGAGCCGGCCCATTGGCAGATTAAGAATCCGTCCCGCCGGCACGTCCGGCGCCTCGGCGTACATCATCTGCCCGACGTGGCACACCTCCAGATCAAACCCCCGCGCGCGAGCCTGCGCCTTGACCGCTTCCAGGTACGGGCCTTTATCAACGCCAACTTGTCCACTCACGATCGCGCGCATGGCATCTCCGCAACGGAGGGCTTTCTGTACGAAACGGTATTGTAGCCGTGTAACACTTCAGCGGGGTGCGGCCAATTTTTGTGGCATGGGCAGCTTGCCCATGTGTGCGGTACTCCGCACTGATCTGCGGCAATCCGTCGATGCAACCGCGTGGGCACGATGGCCCCATCAACGTATCACGGGCGTCCCGCCCGTGCATTGTGCTTGAGACTTGCAATATCGCGGTTCCTCGACCACCGCGCCGTCCGCACGGGCGAGACGCCCGTGATACGTTGACGGGCTTCGTCCCGTGAGTCCTTGTACCTTGCAATCGGTCGGGGGGTCACGAAGCCAGAGGGTCCTAATGTAGCAGCACGTCGATGATCCCCAATGTTCCCAGCAGCAGGCTAATGACGCCATTAATGGTGAAGAACGCGAGTCCGGCTTTCGATAAGTCGTCGGCGCGAACGAGGCTTTGCTCGATGATGAGCAATGCAATGGCGATCCCGACGCCGACAAAATAAAGCGAATGGAGATGCGGCGTGGAAAAGCCCAGGGCGATGAGCATCGCCGCGCAAACGCCGTGCGTGGCCCGGCTCACCCAAAGTGCCGGGCCGATGCCCAGTTTGGCGGGCACGGAAAAGACGCCGCACGCCAGGTCGCTGTGATAATCCTGGCAGGCGTAAATGATGTCGAACCCGGTGGTCCAGCATAACACCGCCGCGAACATCCAAATCGGCGGCCAGGCGATGTCTCCACGAATTGCAACCCACGCGCAAACCGGCACCAGGGCCAGCGCGCCGCCCAGATAGTAATGACATAGCCGGGTGAATCGCTTGAGCAGCGGATATGCCGCCAGATATGTCAGCACCGGCACTGAAAAAATCAGCGGCCAGATATTGCGGTAGAAAACATGGAAGCCTGCGGTGGCTATGATGAACAGCCCGACGGAAGCCGCCACGATGACCACGTAAAAGCCGCGCGACAACATTCCGCTGGGAATCGCCCGGCGCGCGGTGCGCGGGTTGAGCGCGTCCAGCCGGGCATCAAGCAGCCGATTGACGGCCATCGCCACTGTCCGTGCCGTCACCATGCAAACTAGAATCAGCAAGAGCTTGCCCGCGCGCGGCCAGCCATTTGGCTCGACATCCCGCGAGGCCAGGAAAGTGCTGAGCAGCGCGAAGGGGAGCGCGAAGACCGTGTGCGCGATTTTGATGTCGCCGGCGAAGGCCGAAAATTTTGCCGGAAGGGAAGCGTGCGCATCCGGGTTCGGCATGACCTGCGCTGAATCCATGAGATTGGGCGGGCTCATGCTCAATGTAAAGTCCTCCTCCGAGTTTGCCTCATCCATCGTGGGGGCTGGGAGATCGACGAGGCTTATCGCAATTCGCACGCTGCAATCGTAGGGTCCGCTTCAGCGGACGCGGTTCTGGGGCGGGGGTGAAAGAACTGCGTTCGCTGAAGCGAACCCTACGTCGCGTTTTGGGCCTGCGACCGAGGAGCAGCGTTCGCTGAAGCGAATTACGTAGCGCGCCTTATCTTGTCGTGTTCCCTATCACATCCGGGCAACCGGCGGGCGCACGTTCTTTGGATCCCACCGCGTTTCAAGCGCATGCGGCACGCCGATGAGATCCAGCAACTTTCCCGCGACAAAATCGACGACGTCGCCCACGGTTGCGGGGTTCAGATAAAAGCCGGGATTGCACGGCGCGACGATCGCGCCGGCATCGGTGAGTGTCTTGTAGTTGTTTACATCCATCGGCGACAACGGCATCTCGCGATGCGCCAGCACGAGCCGCCGCCGCTCCTTGAGCGTGACCGCCGCCGACCGGCTGATGAGGTTATCCCCCAAGCCATGCGCCACTTCAGCCAGCGTGTTGCTCGAACAGGGGACGATCACCATCCCATCGTGAAGAAAGCTGCCGCTGGCGAGTTTGCAGCCCACGTCGTTGTAGTTGTAGGCGGTAATGGTGTGATTCGCGCTGCCCGCCAGGGCCGCTATATCCACTGTTTCCATCCCCAGTTCATCGTGCAACAGCCGCCGTCCAAGCGGCGAGACGATCAGGTGCACCCCCACGCCCGCCGACACAAGTCCATGCAAAAACCGCTGCGCATACAGCGCGCCGCTGGCCCCGGTGATGGCGGTTACGATTTCCATATCATCCAATGATACATGCGATTAACGTAGAAGCGGCGTCCTCTCCACTTTCTTCGCGCTGGGGCACGCGCGCGTTCTTTTAGGGAAGCGTAAACGTCGATGCTTTGGTGGGGCAGACATTCTTGACGCCCCGGCAAAAAGTCGATTTCGTCCACCAAAACCTTCGATTTTCGGCCAAAAACGCGGAAAATTCCTGTGGCTTTCGACTTTTTGCCGGGGCGTCATTCTTGTCTGCCCGAATCCGCGAGTGCCGGGCATTCCTGCCCCGCCGAATGCCCTCCGTTCACGCGTCAGCTTGATCGCGCACCCCCCGATAGCACACGCAAACGCCAAACGTCATCGGATGTTGCTCGACGTTCGCGAACCCCGCCTCGCGCATCATCTGCATCATCTGCTCGCGGCTGATAAACGTGTTCACTGATTCCGGGAGGTATTTGTAAGCGCCGGTTTTGTCGCCGCTGACCAGCGTGGCGGTGCGGGGGAGAATCTTGCGGAAATAGAAGTTGTACAGGCCCCGCAGCATGGGATTGGTCGGCAGTGAAAACTCCAGAACCAGCAGCCGCCCGCCGGGCCGCAGCACGCGATGGAACTCGCGGATGGCGGCGGCGGGGTCCTGTACATTGCGGATGCCAAAAGCAATCGAGACAACGTCCACCGACGCATCCGCCATCGGCAGGGCGGTGGCGTCGCCGCACGACCATTGCGTGATGTCCGCCAGATGAAATGACCCGCCCACGCCGCGCGCGGGCCGCGACAGCGCCTTGGCCCGCGCCAGTGGCAGCATCTCATACGTGAAATCAATTCCTGTCACCCGGTCGCGCGGCGGGAGCATGCGATTGCCCCATCCCGCGCCGACATTGGTTACATCGCACAACGCCTGCGCGAATTTAAGCGTGAGATCGCCGGTGCCGCACGCCACATCCAGCACGGCATCGGACGCACCCAAACCCGCCAGTTTCACCGCCTTGCGCCGCCAGCGCTGGTCCATCCAAAGGCTGTGCAGGCGGTTATTGAGGTCATAGCTGGGCGCGATCGCCGCGAACATCCGCTGCACCCGCCCTCGCTTATCGGCGACGACATGCGGGTTGCGCAGCAACCGCTCATCCCAGGCCGGCTCCGAAACATTTATGCGCGGGTCAGTGGAAATCATCTTGGAAAAGGTCAGTATATACGGGATGAGAGTCAGTTGTCAGTTGTCAGTTGTGGGTTGTTTGTTGTAGGTAGTGGGTTGTCAGTGTCTGGTCGGAAGTGCTTGAATTTGGTTATCTGGCTCGCAGGTTCTTTGCCGACTGTCAGGCTGAGTGCCCACAATCAACAATCCACAACCCACAACCCACAATTAGCCACTGACCACTGACAAAACCGGAGGTTTCGGATGACCGAATGGATTTGGTTTAACGGCGAGATTCTTCCCTTTTCCCAGGCCCGCATCGGGGTCGAGGATCGGGGCTTTCAGTTCGCGGACGGCGTCTATGAAGTCGTGCGCCTCTACGACGGGCGGCCTTTCACGCTGTTCGAGCATCTTGAACGCCTGGCCCGCTCGGCCGCCGCGATCGAAATTCCGATGCCGTTGGCGACGGATGCGCTGGCAATCGAGATTGGCCGGCTGATAGACAAATCCGCCGTTCGCGATGGCATGGTCTATCTGCAACTCACGCGTGGCTGCTCGCCGCGCAATCATGTGATCCCGGATCAACCCCGGCCCACGCTGCTGTTTTACGTCCGCCCGCTCCCCCCGGTGCCGGCCCCCGGCACGGGCGCGGGCGCGAAGCTGATGGCGGTCGCCGACGAGCGGTGGAAGCGCTGCCGGATCAAGTCGATCGCGCTGCTCCCCAACGTGCTGGCGAAAAGCCAGGCGGTGGCGCGCGGATTCGACGAGGCCATTTTCATTGACGAAGGCATCGTCACCGAGTGCTCGGCCAGCAATTTCTTCGCGGTGATCGGCGGCAGCTTAATCACCCATCCCGTCGGCCCCAAAGTGCTGCCGGGCGTGACGCGGGCCGTGCTATTGGAATGCGCCGCCGCGCTGGGCATCGGCGTGGAGGAGCGGCCCATCACCGAATCCGAGGCGCGCGGCGCGGCGGAGTTGTTCATCACCAGCACCACGCGGGAAATCAGTTGGGTGTCGCATTGGAACGAGCAGTCCGCCGGCCAGGGCCGCTGCGGGCCGATCACGCTCGCCTTGCACCGGGCATTACAGGAGCGAATCAGGGAAGAGACGATGGCGGCGGGGGCGCCGGTGATGGCCAAGAGTGCGTGACGGCCCATCCGTTCACGCCGATGTCGTCCGCAAACTTTGATATGACAAGTTGAACGCCGAGGTATCCCTGATCATGAACGATCCTCTTTCCCCCGACCTCCTTGCGAGAATCGACGCCTATTGGCGCGCGGCGAATTACTTGTCCGTGGGGCAAATCTATCTGCATGACAATCCCCTGCTTCGCGAGCCGCTGCAACTGTCGCATGTGAAGCACATGCTGCTGGGGCACTGGGGCACGACGCCGGGGCAGAACTTCATCTATGCCCATCTGAACCGGATCATCAAGAAGTATGACCTGGATATGATCTACGTTTCGGGGCCGGGCCATGGCGGTCCGGCGCTGGTGGGCAATACTTATCTCGAAGGCACCTACAGCGAAGTTTATCCGCACATCACGCAAGACGAGGCGGGCTTGAAGAAACTGTTCACGCAGTTTTCCTTCCCCGGCGGGATTCCAAGCCATGTCTCGCCCGAATGTCCAGGGTCGATCCATGAGGGGGGCGAACTGGGGTATTCCATCAGCCATTCGTTCGGCGCGGTGTTCGACAATCCGGCGTTGCTCGCCGCCTGTGTCGTTGGCGATGGAGAAGCGGAAACCGGCCCTCTGGCCACCGCGTGGCACTCGAACAAGTTTCTCAATCCGATCACCGATGGCGCTGTTCTGCCGATCCTGCATCTCAATGGGTACAAGATTTCCAACCCCACGATTCTTGCGCGCATCCCACAAACCGAGTTACAGAAATTATTGGAAGGCTACGGCTGGAAGCCGTATTTCGTGGAAGGGCACGAGCCTGAAAAGATGCATCAGGCAATGGCCGCGACGCTCGATATCTGCATCGAGCGGATCCGGCAGATCCAGGTTGACGCCCGAAACAAGGGCGTTGCCGCGCGCCCGCTTTGGCCGATGATCGTGCTCAAGAGCCCCAAGGGATGGACGGGGCCAAAGGAAGTGGACGGCCTTCCCAACGAGGGGACTTTCCGCGCACACCAGGTGCCGTTGTCAGACCCGGCGAAAAATCCGGCGCATCTCAAGCAACTTGAAGAATGGCTGCAAAGTTATAAGCCTCGTGAGCTTTTCGATGAGAGCGGCCGCCTGAAACCGGAATTGGCGGAATTGGCGCCCAAAGGCAGCCGTCGGATGGGCGCCAACCCGCACGCCAACGGCGGGCTCCTGCTGCACGATCTGAACATGCCGGACTTTCGCGATTATGCCGTGAGCATACCATCGCCCGGCTCGGTTGATGCCGCCGACACGCTCGTCCTGGGCCAGTTTCTCCGCGACGTGGTGAAGTTGAATGCCGATCAGTGTAATTTCCGAATCTTTGGTCCCGATGAAACGCTCTCCAACCGCCTGGACGTGGTTTTTGAAGCCACCAATCGCCAATGGGAGGCCCAGACGCAAAAGAACGATGAGTTTCTCGCCCCCGCCGGCCGCGTGATGGAAATGCTCAGTGAGCATCAGTGCGAGGGCTGGCTGGAGGGATATCTGCTCACCGGCCGCCACGGGTTGTTCAACTGCTACGAGGCGTTTATTCAGATCATCGACTCGATGTTCAGCCAGCACGCCAAGTGGCTGAAAGTCACTTCCCGGCTGCCTTGGCGTCGCAAGATCGCATCGCTCAATTACCTGCTCGCCTCGCATGTCTGGCGGCAAGATCACAATGGTTTTACGCATCAGGATCCCGGGTTTCTCGATCACGTCGTCAACAAGAAGGCGGAAGTGGTGCGCGTGTATCTTCCGCCGGATGCAAACTGCCTGCTGTCGGTGATGGACCATTGCCTTCGGAGCCGCCAGTATGTGAACGTGGTGGTTGCCGGCAAACACCCGGCGCCGCAATGGCTCTCGATGGACGCCGCCGCCAGGCATTGCACGGAAGGGATCGGCATTTGGGAATGGGCCAGCAGCGATCGCGGCGTCGAGCCGGATGTCGTAATGGCCTGCGCGGGCGACGTGCCCACCCTGGAGACGCTGGCCGCCGTCTCGCTGCTGCGTAAGTCGCTTCCCGATCTGAAAATCCGCGTAGTCAACGTCGTCGATCTCATGAAGCTCCAACCTGACACGGAACATCCGCACGGGCTGAGCGACACAGACTTCGATTCAATATTCACAACCGACAGGCCCGTCATCTTCGCGTTCCACGGCTACCCCTGGCTCATCCATCGGTTGACATACCGCCGGAACAACCACCACAACCTGCACGTCCGCGGCTACAAGGAAGAAGGCACCATCACGACACCCTTCGACATGACGGTGCTCAACGATCTGGATCGCTTCCATCTGGTCATGGACGTGATCGACCGCCTGCCCCACCTGGCCGGAAGGGGCGACTACCTGAAACAGGACGCGCAGAACAAGCTTTTCGAGCACAAACAGTACATCCGCAAGTATGGCCAGGACATGCCCGAGATTCGGGAATGGAAGTGGACCCCGATCGGCAAGCCTTAAATTCGTACCACTTCCGGCGAATGTATCGCGGTAGGATACGTGGAACGAATGCGGTCAACGTATCACGGGCGTCCCGCCCGTGCCGATGGCGTGGCAGTAGAGGAGCCGCGCTACTTTGAATCTCAACGCACCGGGCACAGGCGAGACGCCCGTGATACGACCAGCACATTCGACGCTCGAATTCGAAATTCATCTGTTCTGGCGGCTGAAGTGTTACTTGATTTCGAGGATAGCGCATGTCTGACGCCAATGAGACACCCCAACCGCCGGCCGGCGGCCCGTTGATCCTCACCATCAACGGCGGCTCATCGAGCATCAAGTTCGCGGCGTTTTCTTCGAGCGATCCACCCACGCGCCGGCTAAGCGGGCAGGTCGAGCGGATCGGCGAACCGGGGACGCAGCTCGTTGCCCAGCGCGAGGCCGGCTCGGCGCCGGATGTTCGGCCGATCGATTCGTCCGATTACCGCCGCGCGGGTGAAACCCTGATAAAATACCTTCGCGAACGTCTGGGCCGCGCGGCACTCGCCGGCATCGGGCATCGCATTGTCCACGGCGGCGTGAATCTGGTCGAGAATCAATTGATCACTCCCGCCGTGCTCGGCGAATTGCGCCAAACGCAGCCGCTCGATCTGGCACATCTGCCGCGCGAAATCTCCCTGATTGAAGCGTTCGGCGAGGCCTATCCAGCGCTGCCGCAGGTTGCTTGTTTCGATACCGCGTTTCACCGCGACATGCCGGGCGTCGCCCGCATGTTGCCGATCCCGCGCCATTATCATGATGCGGGAATCCGGCGGTTGGGTTTTCATGGCCTGTCATATACCTATCTCATGATGCGGCTTGCGGAAATCGCCGGCGCGGTCGCGGCCAAGGGCCGGATCATTCTCGCCCACCTGGGCTCGGGTGCGAGCATGGCCGCCGTGCGCTGCGGCAAGCCGATCGACACCACGATGGCATTCACGCCCACCGCCGGATTGGTGATGGGGACGCGGCCCGGGGATCTGGATCCGGGCCTTCTGGTCTATCTGATGCGCGTCGAAAACCTCACAGCCGATCAATTGGATGATTTCATTTCTCGCCGCTGCGGATTGCTCGGCGTTTCGCAAACCAGTTTTGACATGCGGGTTTTGCTGAACCACCGGGCTGCCGATCCGCGTGCCGCGGACGCCGTCGATCTTTTTTGCTACCAGGCGAGGAAGTTCATCGGCGCATTGAGCGCGGCCCTGGGCGGCTTGGACACGCTGATTTTCGCCGGCGGCATCGGAGAGCATTCCCCGCAAGTGCGCGCGGAAATCTGCGAGGGCCTGGAGTTTCTGGGCCTGGACCTCGATTCAGCCGCCAACGCGATGGGGCATGATGTGATCTCCGCGAGAAACAGCCGCGTGACCGTCCGTGTTATCCCCACCGACGAAGAGGTGGTCATCGCCCGAGCAGTCCGCCAGGCCCTGCGGGATTCCGCTTCAACCAGCCAAAAGTAGGCATTGTCGTCCCGGAGACCAGCGGGCTCCTGTCGATCAATGGCTGGCTTGAAGAAACGCGGTGATTTTTCGCGTTTCCGGGCCGGTGAGATCCGCCCGCGAACGCATGTGCATCACGATGGTCTGCCACTGCGCGCTGCTGAAACTTTGCGGCGAGCGCATGTTGTGGCAACGCGCGCAGTTTTCGGCCCATAGCTGGGCGCCGGTCTTTTGAGAGTCGGCCAATGGCGCGGCAGGCGCGCTCGGCTGGGAGGCGGGTGCGGCGGTAATGGGCTGGGCGTTATCCCCGCAGCCGGCCAACAGCCAAGCGAGGGGGATCAATGCGAATGTGAACAAGGTTTTGAAATGCATGGTCGGATACCTTCCCTTTTACAACCCAAACCCGAGTTGGAAGAAGACGGCGTTTTCACTAGGACCGATTTTCCGGTCATCGACCTCGTAGGCCGCTTTTAGCACCACCGAGGGCGTGATCCAATAGTCTATGCCAAACTCGATCGCCTGTTCATGCTCGCCTCCGGGCGAGCGGAGCGGCGTGCGGAGCAGATTGTATCGCGTGATGAACTCCAGGTTCTGAAGGATGTGGCTGCCCGAAAGCGTGGGACGATAGGCCAGCTCGGCATATCCGCCGTTGCGATAGTTGCCGAAGGACGTGGGGCCAAAACCCAGCGCACCCTTGGGATCGTAAGTGGCATTGGCGACCTCTGACCAGACCCATTCGGTGCGCGCGGTGACCACGCCGCCCAGGGGCCGCACCTCCTGCACCCAATTCAGATCGACGGCCTGGAGCAGGGCGTAGGCGTGCTCGAATCCATCGGGCGCGGTCTGGGCATATTCGAATGAATAGCCGGTTTCGAGTTGTGGAACCGGAAGGAAGCCCAATCGCCCGCCGACCGCCTTGCCGTTGTTCAGATCGGTGTAGTCGGAGAAGTTGAGGCTGCCGGCGGCGGCTGGATCGCGCGTGATCAACTGCGGGCCATTGGTGACGTACGCATCATACGTCATTTTCATGTTTCCAATGGGCGCGGCCCCGCGGGCGAATACGCCGACCTCGCTGATGGGCGCGATTCCGTTCCCGCCGAAGACCAGCGGATCATCGGGCAGCTTGTTGATCCACGGCGGATCGAAGTGATTGTGGTATTGCCCGAATGGAACCACGAACAGCCCGCCGCCGACCAACAGGTAGTCATTCACCACATAGGTCGCATCGGCAACGCCCAGATCCACGCTGGTGGAGGAGTTGGAGCTCGCATCGGTGCTGACGCCCAAGCCGAACGCCGCCTCGAACAGCAGGCGATCCGTCGGCTGCCAGAGGATCAGCGGGCTGACGTTTGCCGAGAAGGTGGAGTCTGTATTGCGCTGGTTTGTGAACCCGACGGCGGCATCGCCGGCAATGACCAGATGCTCGGTGCCGGGGATCGCCGAGCGGATTTGGTCCTGGAGTCCGCGAATTTTCCGGTTCAGCTCATCCAGGTCATCCTGTGTCACGGGAGTCGTCGCGGTCAATTCACCCGCGTGCGTTGCGGCGACGCCTTGGGTGCCGGCATTGACCTCCGCGCCGTCGGGCGATGGAGCGGGCGGCTTTTTTGCCGGCGGCGGGGCGATGGTTCGTACATAGTCGATGACCCTCCACCGATCCGTATCCGAGAGCAGCTTCAGGTAGGACGGCATGGGCGCTTTGCCTTCGGTGACTTTCCAAAAGAGCGCGCCGTCGGACTGAGAGGCGATCTTGGGATCGGACAAATCCTTGGGTTTGGGGGTGAGGGCGATGGCGGCCGGCCCGTCACCCTTGCCCGCCGCGCCATGACAGGCGAGGCAACTGGATTCGTAAATCTTCTTGCCGGCGGCGACGGCTTCCGCGCTGGTGGGCACCGGGTTCTTCTTGGCCGCCGCGCTCGCCGGCGCCTTCCAATCATCCGCGGGTGTATCGGCCGCGAAGGAATAGTTGGTCGCCAGCGCCGCCAGCACTATGCCGGCCAACACTTCCAGGCGTCCCGCGACGCCCTTCTTTTTGCGATGTCTCATTTCGTTCGCTCCATTAGTGGGCTGCCGGCTGTTTCACGGCAAACGCGCGGGTATAGTCCGCCAGCGCTTGAATCTGCTCGGCAGATAGTTTGTCTTTGAACGCGGGCATCAGGGGCGGCTTGCCATCCTGAATGCGAAGGATGAAATCCTTGTCGGTGCGGGTCTTCTGCCAAATTGGATCAGTGAAGTTGGGGATGGTCGGAAATGCGACGCGCAGTGCGTTTCCGGTACCATCGACGGCGTGGCACGCCATGCAATTCGCGGTATAGAGGTTGGCGACATCCAGTTTTTGCAACGGCGCCGCTGGCGCCTTGCGCGGCGGCGCCGACGCGACGGCGGCGGCCGGCTCGATCATGCGCACGTCGGTTGCGATGGCATAAATCGTCAGCCCAACCAATGACAGCACGCTGATGCCGAAGATCGTCATCGCCTTGGGGCGGCGGCGCGGATCGAGGGCGGTTCCGCGATCGAGAAACGGCCAGAAAAACAAGATGCAGAAAAACAGCGACGGCAGTACGAATGTTCCGAGCACTTCATAAGGGCCATGAAAAAATCGCAACAGTCGAAACAAAAACATGAAATACCATTCGGGCCGCGCCTGATACGCCTTGGAAGGATCGGCCATGGCGCCCAACGGCGCGGGGTGAGAGTACGTCCAACCCACCAAAATCAGCAACAGTGCGAGGGCGACGATGGCATCCTTGAAGATTTGGTTGGGCCAGAAGGGTTGGCGATCTTTCAGCAGATCCTCCTTGCTGCGCCACCAGGCCGTGGTGACGCCGTGCAGGCGGAACAGATACAGGTGGACGACGACAAGTCCGATGATCGCGCCCGGCAGCACGAATCCGTGCAGCGCGAAGAAGCGCGTGAGGGTGAGGTTGCCCATGTCCGGGCCGCCTTGCAGAAGCAGGCGTAGTTTCTCGCCGATCAGGGGGATGGTGCTGACGATGCCGATTCCGACCTTGCTCGCCCAATACGCGCGCTCGTCCCAGGGCAGGAGATATCCGGTGAACGCGAGGCCCAGTGTCGCGGCAAGCAGGAGAACGCCGGTCATCCACGTTAATTCGCGGGGTCGTTTGTACGCGCCCCAGATGAAGACCTGCGTCATGTGAAGCAGCAGGAGGACGACCATGGTGCTGGAGCCCCAGTGGTGGATTCCGCGGACCAGCCAGCCGAGGGGCGCTTCGGTTTGAATATATTTCACGCTCTGCCATGCCGTGCCGACGGAGGGGGCATAGCAGGTGACGAGCAGGATGCCGGTGATGACCTGGAGGATGAAGTTGAACAACAGCAGGCTGCCGAACGCCGCCGCCCAGCGCGATCCGCCGAGCACGGGCTCGAGCAGCACGTGTTCCTTGAGTTCGCGCCAGCCGGTTCGCGAGCCAAAGAAACCGGCGGCGGGTGCCGGGCCGGACTTCTCAAGTTGATTTGCGTTTTGAATCATTACGTCGCTCTTGAGACTTCCGCCGCCTGCAATGGCATTTGTTGTCGTGACACGGGCACCCATCAGACCTGCACGACGATGCGCTGTGCGACCCCAATCTCGAAATCCTGCCATCGCACCCACAGGTTTTTGCCGCGCACTTCGTATTCGAGCGGGTCCAACCCCCGAGGCGGCGGCCCGCTGATGCGCGCCCCATCGGGGCCAAACACGCCCCCATGACACGGACATCTGAATTGCGAAGCGGCGGCATCCCACGGAACCGGGCAGCCCAAATGCGGACAGATCGGCGAGAGCACCTTGATGCCATTGGACTCGGCCGATTTGACGAAAACCCACACCGACCGTGATTGGCTGGTCTTCACCCATCCATCCTGCCGGACAATTTCGATCGGGCGCAAGGTCCACGTCCCCTTGGGAATGGATTCGATCACCCCGGCATCCGCAAAATCACTCTCCGCCGCTGCGTTGCCGGCCTTGCGGCGCAGCGGCCCGATCACAAACGCCACGACCGGCGTGAGAATCAGACCGCTCATGCCCGCGATCAGCGCGGTCGTACAGATGGACAGGAATCGCCGGCGATCAGGGATGTCTGCCATGCATTTATACCTTTTTGCTCCCATCCCCGCGAGCATTACAGCGAAGGTTGGCTTGCACGTCTACCCTGAATATTCCAATAATTTTCGGGTGCGCCCAATATTCCGGGAGGGGCATTGGCGGACGGTGGGGCAGACATTCCTGTCTGCCTCGAATCGGTGAGTGGAGGACATTCTTGTCCTCCCGAACCGATTCGAATCCGCTCGGCGGATCATTTCAGCCCTTCAGCGTGATTTTCATAAAATTACGGATTCGCTGGCGCTGGCCGTCGCTGATGTTTCCCTGAACGGCGATCCGCAATATTCGTTGCGAATTCCAGTTGCCGATGACGCGGAACACTCCCGGTGCGGCGACTTCGCGCAGCAGGAAGTCGGCGGTATCGGAGCGGCGGCCGGGGGGGAAGCGGCCGCGGAAATGGACGCGGCCCCGGCGGACGGTGATGCGGAAATCATCCTTCCCGCGCCACGCGATAAACCCAAGCCATGCGAGCAATATCACGCCGGCGGCGGCGATCAGCTTGCCGTACCAAGGGGCCGGGCCCTCCTCAAACGCCGTCGAGAGCAGCCGCAAACACGGGCGCGCCGACGGCGAAAGCAAGGTAATTGCATGATAAACGCGGGAGATATCCATGATTTTGCAGCGAATTGTCCGCGCATCGGGGGCGGTTTCAATTGCCGAAAATTGCGAAATCCGGGCGTGAAGTTGGGCGGCGTAAATTTATTTTTTTATGGGGGTGTTTTCGCTTGGCGCGCGAAGTGTCATCCGTATAGTCCGGTAACCTACGCAAGATAGGTAACGCAGAGGCCGCTTTTATGGGGTCTTCGTGGCGCGGGACTCGCGCCACACTCTTGCACGACTGGTTCGGCTCCGTCGGGCCAATTCCTCAATTTAGCCGTGGTGTTTCGGCGTCCGCAATTTTGCGTGGCATCGCCGCATCGGCGTTTCGTTGACTTTCAGCACCGGAGAAATGATGGCCGATCGCCTAATTCGTGAAAACTGGCACAAGATCAAAGGCGCCCGCAGGTTACGCGCCGCCAAGCGGGCAAACCCCGCACTGATCGCTAGCGCCGCCCGCCGCGGGGCCGGCGGGGGGGCAATGGCGGGGTTTGTCGAAAGCCTTGAATCCCGCACGCTCTTGTCCTCCACCTGGTTTGTCGCGCCCTGGGGATCGAATCGAAACCCCGGCACGCAAGCCGCGCCGTTTCAGACGATTCAGCAGGCGGCCAATGTCGCCAATGCCGGGGATCACGTGGAAATCCGTGCCGGCACTTATCACGAAACCGTATTACCCGCCCATTCGGGCACGGCAGGCGCGCCGATCGTCTACGAAGCCTACAACGGGGAGAACGTGACGATCAGCGGGGCCGATCCCATCGGCGGATGGTCCGGCAGCAACGGCAGCACCTACAAGGCCTCCATGCCCGTCGATCTGGGCGAAGGCAATAATCAGCTATTTGTGGACGGGCGGATGATCAACGAGGCGCGCTGGCCCAACACCAGCCTCGATCCCTCCCATCCCACGCTTGCCACTGCCGGAAGCGCCACCCACAGCGGCGACACTGCGACCATCTACGATTCATCCCTCACCCAGCCGACCAACTACTGGAACGGCGCGATCATTCATTTCGCGCCGGGCCAGGCCTGGACGGCGCAGACCGGCACCATTACCAGCTCGGGCCGGGGATATGTGACGTTTTCGTATCTGTCGATGGACAAATACGAGCAGCCGACGGCCGGAAATCAATACTACATCACCGGCACCTACAAGGCCCTGGACGCCGCCGGGGAATGGTACCGCGATCCGAGCAGCGGAATCGTCTACGCGCAGATGCCCGCCAGCGACAGCCCGGCTAATCATGATGTCGAGGCCAAGCATCGGCAGTTCGCCTTTGACCTGAGCGGCCAGCACGACATCACCCTGCAGAATCTCAATATCTTCGCTGCCACCATCAATACCGATACGAGCTCCTATCGAACGGTGATCAACCACATCACCGCGCGATATCTCAGCCAGTTTATCGCCCTGCCGCATGGATGGGATGTGCCGGCCCGCACGGGCATTGACGTGAACGGGGCTTACAGCGTCGTGGAAAACAGTTCCATCGCGTACAGCTCCGGCGACGGCATTCTGGTGTACGGCCCCGATAGCCGGATCACCAATAATGTGGTTCACGACGTGGACTACAACGGCGGCGACAACGCCGCCATCCGGGTGATGGCTTCGGGCGTCGAGGTCGATCACAATTCCATTTACAACGCCGGCCGATCCGGCATCCTGCACGAGGCATCGGGCCTCAAAATCCTCTACAACACCGTTCACGACATCGGCCTGCAGACGACCGAGGCCGGCGGAATCTATACCGTCCATACCAACGGCGGCGGCACCGAAATCGCGTACAACAAAATCTACAATCTACACAGCGGCGGGTATGGCGCCACCGCGCTGTTTCTCGATAACAACTCCAGCAACTATGTGGTCGACAACAACGAGGTTTGGAACGTCGATACCGCGCTGAAGCTCAACTACACTTGCAACAACGACAACATCTACAACAACACGCTCAGCGGCACGCAATACGCCGTCTTCACGAATCTCCAGGGCAACTGGGACGGCACTACGTTGTCGAACAATGTGTTCCTGGCGAAGGCCGTATTCAACAGCGGTTCATCGGCATGGAACAACGTCACATCGGCCAGCGTCGCGGGCCGGGGCGCCGGTTCGTTCAACGCGGGCACCGGCGCCGCGGTGGCCGCCGATCCGGGGCCGCCCATTGTCAGCACGCCGGCGTCCTCCGGGAGTTATTCGGGCGGCGGCAGTTCATCGAGCAGCGGCACGTCCTCAAGGCCGCCCGTAACACCGCCCGGCTCCTCACACACGCCGACGCCTCCCTCGCAATCTTCGGGATCATCATCGTCAGGCACATCGTCAACACCGGCGGCGGGGGGCTCGGGTGCAGGTTCGCCATCCGCCAGCGGGCCTTATCCGTTGATGGGCCCATTTCAGATCCCCGTTGATCTGATGCCAAAGGCGCCCGACTGGGCCGCGTGGGTGTCGGCGGATCGCTCGGCCATCAAGGCCGCCGTCCAGCAGCGCGGCAAGCAGTTCAAGACATGGAGCGCGGCCATCCGCGCCGACGCACTGGCCTGGCGCACCGCCCAACAACAACTTCTCGCCGCCGGCAACGCCGGCAGGAGCATTCGCACCGCCGCCTCCACGACGGATGCCGGCAGCCTGCTGGCCAGGGTGAACGGGCTGCGTCAGGCGATGCAGGCCAACGCCGCCGCTATTGATGCCGGCCATCGCGCCGATTTCACCGGCATTAAAGCCGCGAAGAAGAGGCTGGCCGCCGATCTCAAACTGTGGAAGGCGGCGCGGCGGAAGGGCAAGTAGACGGTAATCGACTGACGGCCCCACACTCCTGGCAGACGCCGCTCAAGTTGCCCCTATGACGGGGAAACGGCACCCTCAGTCGTGACACGGGCGTCCCGCCCGTGCGTTTTGTGGAAGTCGGGACACATCGAAGTTCTTCTACTTTCCAGCCATCGGCACGGGCGGGACGCCCGTGTCACGTTGTTCACCGGTTCTTCTTCTTTTCGGCTTCCACATCACCATACAACATCGCGCTACGGATTCCCGGGCAGTGCCGGCCGGCTTCAATTGCCGCTGCCTCGGCATCCGTAAAGTCGTGCAACTTGAGATCGGGATCGACGCACATCACATAGGACTCGTAGCAATCGGGCACCTGTCGCACCGAATCCTTGCCAATCGCGCGGGCGGCGGCCCAGTTGCCGCGTTTTTCGTATTCGTAATATGCCAGCGCGTGCAGGCGGAGCGACCGCGGATTTTCGTGAAGGTTGGACAGATATAGGCCCAGCGGGTGATTCCATCGGCGGCCATAAGTGAACGATCGAACGCAGGCCAACGCGATGAGTATGCCGACCACAATGCACAACGACGGAGGGCGGCAAACTCTGCAGAGCAGGGCGGCGATCAGGATCAGAAAGAACGCCGACGGCATGTACATCAGCCGTTCGCCAAAGATCGTGCCGATGAGAATGATCGCATTGCTGATCATTCCATAGGAAAGCGCCAGCGCCAGCAGGCAAAAGACGATCGCCCATCGGCGACGGCGCGCGGCCAAGGCGAGCGTAATGCTCCACGCGGCGAGCGTTGCCATTCCCAGGTAGACATACGGCTGCCGCCAATCCACCGTCCATCCGATCACATGCGCCCCGTAATCCAGCGAGAGCCGGATGGGCGCGATCAGCAGCAACAAATAACGGCCCAGCAATACGAATGGCATGAACAGGCGGTCCGCGCCCGCGCTGCGAACCAGTGGGTTGGCCGCCCATTCGAGGAGGCTTCGGTCCCATTCGAACCCGAGCAATGTTTCGCGGAAAAACATATAGCCGGCGGTGATGAAGCAGACAGCCAGCGTCAGCCCATTCATTGCCCCCCTTTCGGAGCGCGCGTTATCGGACGTTGTAGGTATATGCAGAATCTTGCGGCGAAATGGGACGATGGCCAGCAGCATCGCCGGCAAAAGGACGCCTTGCTCCTTGCTGAGAAGCGCAGCAATCAGCAGCGCGGCAATCGCCGCCGCCCGCCGGCCCGTCATTGGCCGCAGGAACAAAAGCAACGCGCCGACGGTCGCCAGCGTGCAGAGAATTTCGGCGCGTCCCACCAGCCCGGCGACGGCTTCGACGTGAACCGGATGCACCGCGAACAAGACGCCGGCCACCAGCCCCACGCGTGCATTGAGCAGTCGCCGGCCCAGCTCCGCCACCGCCGCCGCGGCCGCCGCATGGAGAAGCGTGTTGACCAAATGATAAAGCCACGGCCGATCGCCATGCAGCGTGTATTCGACGGCCAGCGTCATGCAGGTCAGCGGCCGGTAGAGTTTATCGAGTGTGCCGGGCGAATAATCCCGCGTCCAGAATTGGTACCAGAGGGATGGGTGTGTGTATCGCGCATCTTCCTGGAGCAAAACGTCGTCATAGACGTACGATCCGCCAAGCGTAACCGCATAAAGCAAAAGTGCCGCGACGGCCGCCAGCAGCGCGGGAAGCCACGCGGGCATCGAAGCGCCGGTGGCACGACCGGGCGCGGCATCCTCAGGTGCAAGCGACGATTCGGGCATCAGCGTGGCATTATATGATAAGATGCGACAAGGATCTCACAGGTGCATCGGCAATGATCAAGACGCTCAAAAAGCACGGCAACGAATATGCGCTGGTAATCGAGAAGCCGCTGATGGATGCGCTCGGGATTACGCCAGACATGCGCCTTCAGGTTGTCGTGAGCGGCAACCGCTTGATCGTCACGCCACTCGACGTGGGCATTGGCCGCGAAGCGGTGGCCGCGTCACTGAGGAAACTCCGGCCCAGATATCGTGGCATGCTTAAGCGGCTCGCGGAGTCGTTGCCATCTGTTTTTGATGCACCACGGCCCCTCGTTTCCCACCAACCGCGAGCTTAACATAATACTGATTATCGGACGTTGAGGCTATGAAAGGGGGGTGGGATGGGCGGCGTATTCAGTTCGTTTGCGGTCGTTGAAGCAAGTTTTCGGGCTTCCTCGAGACCCGCAAGTTCCACGCCCCATTCGCCGGAGACGAATTTCCGCGTCATTTCTTTTCTGCACTTGAGCATTTCTTTGTTTGCCTTGACCACCGTCGCAGAAACGGTGGAAGCATCCAACCCTCTTCGCAAAAGGTCGGCAACTGCGTCCTTTAACTTCTTGCCTTCATGTACCGCCAGCAGTTTCACTTCTTTAATGAGTTCATTGGGCAAATCGAGCGTTGTTTTCATGCAGCCATTTTACTGGAATACCAGTTTACTGGCAATCGGCAGTCATGCCGAACAATCCAAGGAAAATCTAAGTCTGGAAGGTTCACCCCACCGCATGCGCCGCCGCCAGATTATTCAGCCGCTCGTCGAACGCGCGGGTCGCGGTGATGGCTTCGAAGTGTTTGAGGGTTTGGCGGAAGTCGGGCGGATACCAGCCGACCAGGGTGTCAAGGCCATTGTGCAGATGTTCGGCCAGGGCATCGGCGGTTGGGCCGTAGAGGCAATCGCCGTGCAGTGAGCCGGGGAGCAACTCGGCATATACGCCAACATCCGGCAAGACCGCGCGGCAACCAGCCAGCAGCCCGCGGATCACCTGCAAATCGCAGGCGGCGCCGGGTTTCACGCTCAACACCACGCCGGCTTCCAGAAGACCGGCAACCTGTGCGAAATCATCGTTCTCCGGGATCGTGCGGCGGGTCCATTGATCGGAAATCTCCTCGACGGGCCCCACGGTAATCAGCCGAAACTTTTCCCCGGCCTTGGCCAAAACCGCCAGGCCCTCGTTTAGCAATGTCACATCGGCGTCGCGCGTATCCACGAAAATCGCCCGCGGATCGCGCGGCGGAAGCTTGGCGGTCGCCTTCACATGCGCGATGAGATTCAGGTCAATTGGCGGCGGCATGACCTGCGCCTTGGCGGTCACGTCGGCCATCGGATTATGCGACGACAATTCCGGATGCCGATCCACCAGTTTCGATGCCTTGCCCAGAAAACTGCGCAGGTGATACAGCGAGTTAAACCATATTTCGGTGGCGGAGGTGGCGGTGTTGAGATTGACCAGATCGACCGACCCATCCCGCGACGGCGCGATGGGCGGCGGCGGCGGCGCATCCACCGCGCCGTTTCGCGCGTAAAGCCATCGCGGCGGTTCGTCATAACGCGCCCCGGCCCGGCTGGGCGCCAGCGGATCGGGAAGCTGATTGTCGTGGAAATAGACCACCGACGGCTGCCGGGCCAACGCCGGCACAAGCCGATACAAGCTCGACAAGTTCATCGCCTCGCTGGTGAACAGCAGATCCACCCGGCCCGACCAATGCCGTGACAACTGCTCAGCGAACCAGTTGGCGGCCACCGACAGCCGCCGCTCGATCCGGCGCGGCGGGAGCTTGAGCACGGTCCAGCGGTGCCGGCTGCAACGGATCACCGTTTCGAGCATGCTCCGCCGAACTCCGCCATAAAACGGTTCGAGGGCCAGAATATCGAGTTGCGCGGGCATGGGGTGCGTTCAGTGGAACGCACGCAAGCTTATGCGCTGGGGCGCGGATTGCCAACCGCCCGAGCGAACGGTTCGTTCGCGGGCGTGCGCGAATTCCGGAGAAGCGTAACCGGCGATGGCGACAGGAATGTCTGCTCCACCCTCCCCGCCGCCAAAGCTCCTGCCGGAAAATCGCGCACGCCCTCCATTCCGGGAATGGGGATCAATTTCAACAATGATCGGGCCCCTACTCCTTCGATCTTCCCATGGCCGGGTCGGTGTGGCTCCACTGGCCTGTTTCGACATGCCCGGCGAAGCGCTGCTCGAAATTGCCAGCCCGATCGGTTCTCACAGTCGAGTCATACCAGCGTGAGCTTCGCCGCGTGTCGATCTTAACGAATTCACTCTTATCAGGAGCCAGGACCGTCTTGCGGTCCGGAGCTTTATACGAGCGGTCAACGAGGATCGCGGTAATCGAAGAATCCTGATTGGCGTTGGTCAATTTCAACATGACGTTGCCATCCAATGGGCGTCCCTCCGGCGTCGCTCGGGCATATTCCAGACGAATCTGGAGGGCGGGATCATCGGCGCTTCCGATGAACTCGCGGAAAAACCCATTGGGGCCATGCACGCGGATGCGATAGACGCCTTGATCGAAATCACCGAGGTTCCAGACGTCTTCCAATGGGTCGCCGGCGGCGACGGCGTAATTTCGGATGTTGCACTCGCCCGATGCCGTCGTTGCGTAGGCCGTGAACGGGCTCCCCAGGGACTTGGCGCCGAAACAATCGGCGCCGGCCTTGAAGGTGATTCGGAATTGAAGCCGGTCCTTGCTCAGTGATCCGTTTACATACAGTTCGTAAGGCGCCGCGCACAGCCGGCGCACGCCGCTCTCCTGGCGCGGCATCCAGGGCGACTTTTGCGGATCATCGCGAAGCTGTCGTATCTCGGCGTCCGTCAGCGCGTGATACTCCGATGGAATTGGCTTGAGCCGGGCCTGATCGATGGCTTCGATGAATTGCTCCTTCGGCGGAAAGCGCAGCTTGGATCGGTCTGCCATTGAGGGCGCGGACTTGAAGGCGGAGGTGAGATCGCCGCAGACCGTTCGCCGCCACGCGCTGATGTTCGTTTCCACGACCGGCTTGCCGATTTTATGGGAGAGGACTTTCTCGAGTAGTTGCAGGATCGATGTGTGATCGAACACCTGCGAGCAAACGCAGCCCCCCCGCGTCCAGGGTGACGCGATGATCGTTGGCACTCGATACCCCAGGCCGATTGGGCTTTCCCTCGCATGGCCCGATGGCACGCGTTTCTTGTCCTGTTCGAGCTCCACATATTCGACGCCGGTATCAATCCCCTTCGAAGCAGCTCCGGTCTGTGGGCGATGCGGATGCGGCGGCACGAATGGGGGCACATGATCGAAAAACCCGTCGTTCTCATCGTAGGTCAAAATGAATATTGTCTTTTTCCAGACCTCCGGGTTCTTCGTTAGGATCTCCATTACCTGGGCGATATACCAAGCGCCATACCAGGGCGAACTGGGGTGATCGGAATACCGCTCGGGGGCCACCAGCCAGCTCACCCGCGGCAACTCTCCGCTCTCGACATCCTTGCGAAATTGATGAAGAACGTCCCCCTTGGGAACCTGGATTCGGCGCTGTTCATTACCGATCGGATAAGACATCCGGGCCATCTGCCGATAAAACGGATCGGCCTGATTCGTGCAAAAGGCTTTCTCGTGGAGGCTTCGTTCCCTCGGCGAAAGCTTTGCGAAGTTTGCCGTGCTCCAGCGGGCGCGTTCATTCTGGACCTTAAGCAAAGCACGGGTTAACTCCCCTATCCGCTTATCGCGCGTTTTCGCGCCGCCCGCCGCGAAGACAGAATCCGATGGCGCGGCTTTGAGAGATTCAATTCGTGCCGGAATCGAATTGGCCAAGCTATCCAGCTGCGCCCGATAGGTATCGGCGAACCCATAGTGATATTGACTGAAGTACTCGATGGGATTGTCGCCGAAGTTCGCCAGCCAAGCGTACGCCTCCTCCTCCAGGCCCGAATCGAACCCCAACTCATTTTGATATATCTTCCATGATATTCCCAGGTCTTCGAGCCGCTCGGGAAAGGTAGTCCAGTCGGCCATCCGGTTATAGTCCACATTCTCGTTGGATACGTTCGCCTGCGAGTCGGCCGAAGGCTTCTGACGGATCGTGCCCGTCCAAAGGTAGAGCCGATTGGGAGTCGTGGGTGTCAGGCTGGAACAGAAGTATTGATCGCAGATCGTGAAGGCATCAGCCAGATCGTAGTAGAAGGGAATGTCGCTTCGATTGTAGTAGCCCAAAGTGAACGGGATATGGAAGTACTTTCGCTGGTCGGATCGCTTGGCGGTCAGCCAGCGGTCGTATCTCCCATTATTCCGCGCATCGACCTGGCTTTCCCAGGTATGCGGCAAGGATCCCATCCATGTCGAACTGGATTCCTTGAGGTCGAGCCGGAACGGCGCATAGCTGTTGCCGGCGGCATCGCTCTGTACCCAAACCGGATGTTGGCTGGGCAACCGAATGGCTCGCGGATCATTGAAGCCGCGAACTCCCTGCAAAGTGCCAAAACAATGATCGAAGGAGCGGTTCTCCTGCATGAGAATGACGATATGCTCGGCATCGAGAAAACTGCTGCCGGGCTCGGGATCGATGGCCGCCGCCCCGCGGATCGGTTCCGTCAGCCCGCTCCACGCGCCAGCCGCCCCGCACATCGCGGCGGCATGTGCCAGGAATTCGCGTCTGCTCTTCATGATTTTTCGACTTCCCGGTGGCACATTCTTTGTCGTGACACGGGCGTCCCGCCCGTGCCTACCGCGTGGAACTTGGGAAAGCAGTGTTTCCCTGATTCGAGAGCGCAACGCACGGGCGGGACGCCCGTGTCACGACAGAAGCGATGTCACCGCTCCCGCTATGAGAGCACGGCGACGACGAACATCGACGCCTGTGCCACCACTTTCGCCAGCTCCTCGACTTTCCTTGGATCGCGCATCGGCACTTCCTCATAATGGGCGATCCTTCCGTTCTTGTCGATGATGACCGTTCCGCGCTTGGTGCAGTTGTACGGCTCCTCGCCGGCCCACATGCCGTACGCCTTGGCCATCTTGCGCGTGGGATCTGACAGCAGGCGGTAGGGAATGTTGTACTTGCTCTTGTACTCGGCATGGCTGAAAGGGCTGTCGCAGCTCACGCCAAACACCACCGTGTCCGGCGACTTGGCGATTGTCGGCAGCGCGGGGCCAAACGCGCAATGCTCGGCGGTGCAGGTCGGCGAGAAATCCATCGGATAAAATAGCAGCACCACCGTCTTGCCGCGCAAATCCGACAGCTTCACCTTCGCCTTATTCTCGTCCATCAGTTCAAAGTCAGGGGCCACATCGCCTTTTTTCAAAGTCGCATCGCTCATTGCCGTCTCCTCGAAAAAGCATTTTGTGTCGTTTGTCGGCGGCCGGATCATACGGGACCGGCTCCCTTCACGCCCCAAGCCTCTCCATCAGGTATCCCTTCACCTGATCCATCGCCACGCGTTCCTGCTTCATGGAGTCGCGTTCGCGGAGGGTGACGGTTTGGTCGGCGGCGGTTTGGCCGTCGATGGTGATGCAGAAAGGCGTGCCCGCCTCGTCCTGCCTCCGATATCGCCGCCCCACCGCTCCTTTTTCATCATAAAAAACGTGGAAGTGCTTTTGCAGATCCTTGTACAAGGCCGTCGCGCGCTCCGGCATGCCGTCTTTCTTCACCAACGGGAAGATGGCGGCCTTGACCGGCGCGAGGCGCGGATGGAACCGCAGGACCGTGCGGGTTTCCATTTCGCCCTTGTCGTTAGGCGCCTGATCCTCGGTGTAGGCTTCGCACAGGAATGCCAGCACCGAGCGCGTGGCCCCCGCGGATGGCTCGATCACATGCGGCACAAACCGCTCCCTGGTTTCCTCGTTGAAGTAGCTGAGGTCTTTGCCGCTGTGCTGCATGTGCTGCTTGAGATCATAATCGCCGCGATGGGCGATCCCTTCCAGTTCGCCCCAGCCCCAGGGGAATTTGTATTCGACGTCGCTGGTGCCGATGGAATAAAACGCGAGTTCCTCCTTGTCATGCTCGCGCAAGCGCAGGTTGGAACTTTTGAGCCCCAGGTCCTGATACCACTTGAATCGCTGATCGCGCCAGGTGGCGTACCATTGCTGGCTGGTTTCCGGTTTGCAGAAAAATTCGATCTCCATCTGCTCGAATTCGCGAGAGCGAAAGATGAATTGCTTTGGCGTGATCTCGTTGCGGAAGCTCTTGCCGACTTGGGCGATGCCGAACGGAACCTTCATGCGGGAGGAATCGACGACGTTTCTGAAGTTGACAAAGATCCCCTGCGCCGTCTCGGGGCGCAGATAAACCTGCGTCGCGCTATCCTCGACGGGGCCGACGAAGGTCTTGAACATCAAATTGAACTTGCGCGCCTCGGTAAGCTGGCAATCGCCAAACTCGCCGGGGTGTTTGCTGGGCTTTCGCGGGCATTGGCTTTCGGGGACCTGGTCCTGCCGGAAACGCGCCTTGCAGGTTTTGCACTCGACGAGGGGATCGGTGAAGTTTGATTCGTGGCCCGAGGCCTGCCAGACCGTGCGGTGCATGAGGATGGCCGAGTCCAGCCCGACAATATCATCGCGGCTGGTGACATTATCATGCCACCAGGCATTCTTCACATTGCGCAGCAACTCGACGCCCAGCGGCCCGTAGTCCCATGTGCCGGTGAGGCCGCCGTAGATTTCCGAACCCGGGAAAATAAATCCCCGGCGTTTGCACAGCGATACGATTCGTTCCATTACAGTGGCATCAGCCATCATTCTTCTCCAGGAAAGTCACGAGTCAACTTGGCGACAGCATAGCATTTGGTCATTTCTCCGCCATGCGCGCCGCTCCGCGGGCGGCGTGGAAGTCGCTGTCGCCGGCGGCCAGGGTCCAGCCGGGGCGGGCGATGGAGGTGAGATGCGTTTCGATGAGCAGCTTGAGTTCCGGCAGGAGATGCCCGAGCCGTATCCCCAGCCCCCCCGCCAGCACAACATGGTGCGGCCGGTAGATCGCATGACAAATTCGCACGGCCCTGGCCAGCGCTTTGATCGGCGGATGATCGGGTTGCAGCTTGGAGGCGGGATCGGCGCCATAATTTTGACGAAGCGCTTCGGCGCCGATGTACCCTTCCAGGCTGCCCGCCCCGCCGTCCGGTCCGATCAGGGGCGCGCCCTCCACCGATACGTCGAATTGCCCGATGTGTCCAGGAGATTCGTTGTCCACCGTCAGCGGCACCCCTTCATCCAGCACCGCGGCCCCCACTCCAGTGCCCAGCGCCAGCACCAGCAGTCGGCCAGTGAGCTTTCGGGATGCGTAGATGTCATATCCGCTGGCGATGGAATCATTGGTGATGCGCAGCCGAGCGGGCGCGCCCCCCACCGCCTGCGCGATCATTTCCGCCAGCGGCACCCCGACCAGCCCCGGCACATTCACCGACAATTCCACGCGCTCCTTCTGCTCATCCAACAACCCCGGCACACACAATCCCACGCTGTTGAAGCGCCCCTCCCGGCCGTTGATGGCCGACTGCACGGCAAGGGTCAATTCCGTACGCCCCGGCATGCGATACCGCCGCCGCGCGCTCCAAAGCAGCGCGTCGCCGCGCAGCGCAACGACTTTGACGGAGGTGCCGCCGATGTCGATGCCGAGGGCGGAGGGGGAATCAGTCATCGTCTAGCCGCCAAGTCTAATAGCCGAGCGCGATTACGCGCTATTCATCAGTGGCATAACGAGTAAGGTGTCAGGCCGGGAATGCAAGCTCAATCGTGACACGGGCTTCCCGCCCGTGCGGGTTGTATGGAACCAGGATACATCGATTTTCCCTACTCTACAGCCGCCGGCACGGGCGTGGACGCCCGTGTCACATTAAAGGATTACCATGCGCGTTTGGCGCGTGCCGGTGAGATGAAATCCAATTTGATGTTGCGTAGGATTGGACATGAATTGCGTCACGCGGGATAGTGACTATTCTGCAAACCTATTTTTTATCGTGACTTAAACGCTGAGCGACCAATGACATATCTGAAGTCACATAAATGGCTGACATTTCAGGCTGACTTAAGCCGGGTGCCCCACAACCTATGGGTGCTCATCGGGGAATGCCAGTCAAAGTGTGAACACCTCGCGGGAGTTCCGATGCTGCCGGGCACGGCGAAAAAACTCGGCGAGATTTATCTGGCGAAGGGGGTGCATGCAACAACCGCGATTGAAGGCAATACGCTTTCCGAAGCGGAGGTACTGGCGGAAATCCGGGGAACACTGCAAGTTCCAAAATCCCAAAGCTATCTCGCCAGGGAAGTGCAAAACATCATCCAGGCGTACAACCAAATCGAGGAAGTGGTTTTCTCTGGTCAGAACTCGCCTCCGTTATCCCTCGATGAAATCAAAGGGTTCAACCGGTTGGTGCTTGAGGGACTGCCTTTGAAGGAAGGTGGGCAAGCCGGCGAGATTTCTCCATTCATGGTGGGCGTCGCGCGGTATCGCGGCGCTCCAAGAGAAGAATGTGAATACCTGTTGAATCGCCTGTGCCAGTGGCTGGAGGCCGACTTCAAGCCGATGGGCGAACTAGGAACTGGGATGGCGCTGTTACAGGCGATTCTGGCCCATTTATACATCGCGTGGATCCATCCGTTCGCGGATGGCAACGGGCGGACCGCCAGGCTCCTTGAATTTAGAGTTCTACTTGCCAGGGGCGTGCCCGCGCCCGCTTCACACCTCCTGAGCGATCATTACAACCGCACGCGCGCGGAATACTATCGCCAACTGGACCACGCGAGCCAAAGCGGCGGTGACATCGTTCCATTCATTCGATACGCACTGGAAGGATTCCGTGACGGATTGAGAAAGCAGATCGAACAGATCCAAAAGCAGCAATTGGATGTCATGTGGCATAATTACATTCACGACAAATTCCGCCGGCATCGCTCGGCGTCAGACAAGCGCCGTCGTGAACTGGCCATCGCGATCTCCGAGCAGCGAGAACCGGCGCCCAATGCGAAATTACGGTTTTTGACGCCTGAGCTGGCGGTCGAATATGCCGGCCGAACCCAAAGGACTGTCAGCCGGGACATAAATAAATTGAGGCGCATGCACCTTGTCCATCGCATTTCAGGTCGAGGCTACAAGGCGAGCAAGCATCTCCTGCACGCATTCCTGCCAAGACGAAAGAAAGCCCGGACAGGCAATGCCAAGGGTGAAAACTAGTTTCGCCCGGATGGGTGCGTGACAGTTTCGGCGGCGTCTCTTTTTTCCTCTCCCGGTGCTCCGGAGGAAGCGAGCGGAATGGGCGGCTGCCCGCGAGCGGGTAGGGCGGGGGTTCATTC
>Ga0209483_1000645_pt1 | contig 29029 bp, 34 predicted proteins | sample NGEPerA_FD_184508 | JGI IMG/M metagenome (GOLD analysis project Ga0209483, IMG submission 184508) | Arctic peat soil microbial communities from the Barrow Environmental Observatory site, Barrow, Alaska, USA - NGEE PermafrostL2-A... | ecosystem: Environmental > Terrestrial > Soil > Wetlands >... | reverse complement strand
TGTCAATCGTGCGGGCGATGGCGGCGTCAATTTCCGCACGGAGCGGTTTGATTTGCGCCTTGAGGTCGAGGTAGGGAATCGGTTCTGACATGATAATTTTCGTTAAATTTATCCGGCGGCGCCCGCTTTGTGAACTTAAAAGATTCAAACTTCGATTATTTCCCCTGCCAGACCAGCCGCAAACCTTCAAGGGTCAAGTCCGGCGCGACGGCGGAAATTTCCGGCAGCTTCGACGCGATCAATTTAGCGTAGCCGCCCGTCGCCACAACCGGCAATTTTTTTGCGCGCAACTCCCGTTTCAGTTCGCCGATCAGCCCGCGCACCAGGCCGCGATGGCCATGCACCGCGCCGACCAGCATCGCCTGCTCCGTGCTTTTGCCGACGGCGGTTTTGATTTCGCGGATTTTTATTTTCGGCAGCAGCGCCGTTTTCTCGTGCAGATAATCCGTCATCGCCGCCAGTCCCGGCGCAATGATGCCGCCGGCGTAATTTCCTTTTGCGTTCACCACGTCAAACGTCACCGCCGTGCCGAAATCCACCACCACGACCGGCGCGCCGAAACGGAATTTCGCCGCCACCGCGTTCGCCAGCCGGTCCGGGCCAATGGAATCCGGCTTCGGATAATCAATGCCCACGCCGCAGATGGTTTTCGGATTCAGTTCGAGCGTGTTCAAATTCCAAACCGCGCGGACGGTTTTGCGGACACACGGCGTTGCGCGCGGAACCACGCTGCACAAAATCGCGCCTTCAATTTTTTTTGCGCCGGCGAATTTTTTCACCAGCGCCGCCGCGCCGCCGCCGAACCAAGTGAGCGTCGGAATGTCCGTTTGTTTCAACACGCGCCGGTCGTCCGCCAGGCCGATGTGCGTGTGCGTGTTGCCGATGTCGAAGAGTAAAATCATTTTTCCAAAGTGACGTCGCCGCCGATGATGCGTTCCAGATGGCCGTGTTCCGTGCGGACGAGCAGCGCGCCATCGTCATCAAGCGATTCCGCACAGCCGCGAATCAACCGCGCACCCATCTGCACCGAAATGTTTTTGCCGATGGTCGCGCAGCCGTTTTCCCATTCGTCCGCCAGTTGCGGAAATTTTCCGCCGCAAATCCGCGCATAGTCCAAATCCAGTTCGCGCAAAATTTCCGCCGCCAGTTCCGCGCGGGAAATTTCCGCGCCCGCCTCGATCTTCAGCGACGTGGCGGTTTTGCGCAGTTCCGCCGGAAATTCAGCCGCGTCCTGGTTCACGTCCACGCCGATGCCGAGGATGACATGACGGACGCGGTCCAGTTCCGCGCTCATCTCGGTGAGGATGCCTGTGACTTTTTTTCCGCCGATCAAAAGATCGTTCGGCCACTTGATTTCCGCCGACAGGCCGGTGACGGATTTGATGGCGCGGCGCAGCGCCGCAGCCGAGGCCACGGTCAACTGCGTCGCCTCCTGCGGACGCAAATCCGGCCGCAGCAAAACGGAAAACCAAAGTCCCTTGCGCGCCGGCGACATCCATTTTCGGCCGAGCCGTCCCCGTCCCTTCGTTTGCGATTCGGCGAAAACCGCGACGCCTTCCTTCACGCCGTCGCGCGCGAGTTTTTCGATGACGTCGTTCGTCGAAGTTGTCTCTTCAAACACGCGGATGTCGCGGCCCACGACTTTGGTTTTGCCGAGCCGCGCGAGCAGATCGTCGGAGAGCAGCGCATCCGGCTCGTCCACCAGCCGGTAGCCAAAATGCGGGCCGGCTTCGATGACGAAACCAACTTTGCGCAGTTCCTCGATGCGCGACCAGATCGCCGCGCGGCTGATTTCCAATTGCTCCGCGAGCTGCGCGCCCGACACGCCGTCGGGATTCGCGCGCAACGCGGAAAGGATTTTGGCGTCAGTGGTCACAAATTTTTTATCCGCGAATTGCGCGAATTTTCGCAAATGAATGTATCTCCGCCTTCAATTCGCGTCCATTGGTGAAATTCGCGGATTCATTTTTCAAAATCCAGCCCGATGTCCACCGCACGCGCGGAATGTGTCAGCACGCCGACGGAAATAAAATCCACGCCGGTCTCCGCGATTTTGCGGACTGTTTTCAAATTCACGCCGCCGCTGGCTTCCGTTTTCGCGCGGCGATTGACGATTTTCACCGCCGCCCGCAACTGTTTCAAATTCATGTTGTCGAGCAAAATGATGTCTGCGTTTGCGTTCGCCGCTTGTTCAGCTTGCTTCAAGGTGTCAGCCTCAACTTCAATTTTCAGTTTCGGAAATTTTTTACGCGCGCGGGAAATGGCGGCGGCAATTGCGTTCGGCCTTTCATTCCACAGCGCGGCGAGATGGTTGTCCTTGATCAAAATCATGTCGAACAGTCCGAGGCGATGATTTTTTCCGCCGCCGCAGGCGACGGCATATTTCTCAAACCGCCGCCAGCCGGGCGTCGTTTTGCGCGTGTCGAGAATTTTTGCGTTCGTGCCGCGAACGGCTTTGACAAATTGCGCAGTCGCGGTCGCCACGCCGGAAAGCCGCTGGACGAAATTCAGCGCGACGCGCTCGGCGCTCAAAATGGCGCGCGACGAACCGGAAATTTTGAGCAGCGTTTCACCGGCGCTCACGCGTGCGCCGTCGCGCGAAAGTCTTTGGATTTTGATTTTAGGCGAAAGCAGCCCGAACGCCGCTTCCGCAAATTCCAAACCCGCGATGACGATCGGTTCGCGCGCGCGCATGACGGCTTTGGCCGTCGCATTTGCAGGAACAGTTGCCAGCGTCGTCACGTCGCCGCCGCCGATGTCCTCGGCGAGCGCGGCGCGAACGGCCTGACGGATTTCTGCGGCGGACAATTTCACGCAACCAAGATGACGGCGAATGGAAACGTGGGAAAGCAAAAACCCGCCGCCCGGCGATACAAAAAGCGCCGGAAATTGTAATGGCCTGAAACGCAGCCTTGGTTTAGAAATGCCGGATGCAGAACGCCATGCCCTTCATCATTGGGATGCTTTTTATCGTGGTCGTGATCGGCGCCATCGTCAACGCCATCGCCCAGCGCAAGCGGCGCGAGGGGCTTTTTGAACTGGCGCAGCGGTTGAATTTGAATTTCAACGCGGGACAGGATTGCGGCATCCCCGGCCAGTTCGGTTTCCTGAAGCAACTTGACCAGGGCCAAAACCGCTACGCCACGAACGTGCTTTCGGGAACGTATCAGCAAAACGAAATTCTCGCGTTCGATTATCACTACGAAACCTATTACTACGACAAAAACGGACGCCACACGGAACACCATTGGTTTTCGTTTTTCATCCTCACGCTGCCCGTGACATTTCCCGACCTGACCATCCGGCGCGAAAATTTTTTCACGAAGGTCGCCGAGGCGTTCGGCTATCAGGACATCAAGTTCGAGTCCGCCGAATTTTCAAAAACTTTTCTGGTGCGCTCGCCGGACAAAAAATTCGCCTACGACGTCTGCAACGCGCAGATGATGGATTACCTGCTGGCCAACCGCGACTTGAGCATCGAGTTTGAAAACGAAGTGATCGCGCTCGTGACCGGCACCCGCCTGGCCGTCGAACAATTTGAACTCAACCTGAAACGGCTGATTGAAATCCGCTCGCGTCTGCCGGAATATCTTTTCACAAACGCATGATTGCCGTTCTTATCGCCATTTTCGTCGTCGTCGGGCTGCCGGTCATTTATTTGCTGGCACAATACAACGCGCTCGTCGCGCTGAAAAACTACGTCAGCGAATCGTGGAGCGACGTGGACGTGGAATTGAAACGCCGTTATGACCTCATCCCGAACCTCGTCGCCACGGTGAAAGGTTACGCGACGCACGAACGAGAAGTTTTTGAGCGCGTGACGGAACTGCGGAACCGCTGCGCCGCCAACAACGGCGCGGTGGCCGACCAGTCCCGCGACGAAGTGCAGCTCGTGGACGCGCTGAAACAACTGCTCGTCGTCGTGGAAAATTATCCGCAGCTCAAGGCCGACCAGAATTTTCTCCAGCTTCAAAAGGAACTCGTCAACACCGAGGATCGCATCCAGGCCGCGCGCCGGTTTTACAACGGCAACGTGCGCGACTACCGCAACAAGTGCGAAACGTTTCCGAGCAACCTCGTTGCGAGTATGTTTGGCTTCAAGTCGGAGGGAGATTTTTTCAGCGTGCCGCCGTCAGTCCGTGACGTGCCGAATGTGGATTTTGCAACGTCGTAGAATTCGAATTTTGGCGATCTGCTACGGCTCCAGCAGCGAGCGGACGGGCGCAGACGGATTTTCCTTTCGCTCGCGGAGAATTTTTTGCAGCCGCTGCTGGCAGACCCACGCTTCGATTCAGTAAATCAAGTTTGCCCCGAAGTCCGGGGTTTTGCCCGCCATAACTTCTGCCATCCACAGATTGAGTTTGCCAAAATCCATTTTCCAGAACTTCCGGCAGCGCATGAAATGTTCCAGCACGGCGTCACGCTCGCCCTTTTTCAGCAGGTCAAGCGCCAGGCTCATGTTCGGGCCAAAGCTGTCCATCGTCGGCGAACCTTTGCTCTTGCCGGAAGCCGCCAGAAAAAATTTCGCGTCGGCAATTTTCCCCTCGCGCACTGCGATCCGGCCCAGCACGAGGTTGGCGTCTTGGATGGCATTGCCGTAATTCCAGTCGTTTACGTATTTCGGGGTCAGCGCCATCAATTCTTGGGCAAAATTACGCGCGTCATCAATTTTGCCAGAGACAAAACTCTCCTTGGCGGCAGCGTCAAGCGCATAAAATCGTTTCTCTTCGGTCTTGGCCTTATGCAGGTCATTCATCGCGCTTTTGTATTCCTGCTGCGACCACGCTTGAGGTGACGCCATCGAGATATTCAACGACCTCATCAAACCGTTGACATAGAACATTTGAATGGCGACGAACCCGGCCACGCCAATGACAAAAGCCCGTTGCAACTGCGTGGACATTGATTTTTTGACCGGCCGGATAAAAACTTCCGAATCAGGGACCTGACCGAGCGTGCGCTCGGCAGCCACCAAGTCGGCGGCGCGGAATTGTTGCCACGCGAGCGTGACCGCAGCGGTCACGCAAGCTTCCAATGTTTGTCGCTCCAACCGTCCACCTTGGCAAATCCGGTTTAGAATTTTCAAATCGGCTGCATCAAGCGTTGCCAGCGCCGTTCCATCCGCTCGCAAGACAAGACTGGAGCTTTTTCGGCGGAAGACCAAATACGCAAGGTTCCACGACAAACTTTGGAAGGTTGCTTTTACGGGTGTGAGTTGCAGGAGGAGACCGTGATTGGTGCGTCGAAAATTGCTCACCAACCAGCGCTTTCCAAGAAAACGGGCAAAGCGAAACCTGTCCGCCTCGGTTGCCTGGAATTGTTCCGGCTGGATTGCAGAAGCTGCCTGCCCGCCGGGCAAAATTCTTTCCGCTGCCCGGAGAAATAAATTATAGTCCGTTCGCAGCGGGCGTTCCGCGTAAAAAGCCATCTGCATGACGGCTTGGATGAGGACGAAGAAACCAACCCACAAAATCGGCATCCAACCCAGACCTACTGCCAAAATAAAAAAACCAGCCATCAGGTTAGTGGCAACCATGCTGGCAAAATACCGGTTCCAAATAACCATCAGACGCCGCGCCATCCGCAGGCTCAAAAGCAGGAGGATGCCCGCCACAAGGCTCATGACGGTGTAAGCCGGGACGACCATTCCGCGTGAGTCAACCGTCTTGAAAACGGACTGAAAAAAACAGAAGGCAGCCCCAAATAAAACCATCACCAAAATAATTACCCAAGTATTTTGCCGGAAAAGTTTGGCCCGAAAACCATCGCGATCCCGAAAATTTTGCAGATCCAACCGCATAAACAACCAGCTCAAGGCGAATGCGGGCAGCATGAAAAGATTCAGGGACGCGCTCGCGAGCCATTTGAGAAAACCAAATTTGGACAGTGCCCCGGTGACCGCCGTGCTCACGCTTCCTATCGTTGCCGCCTTCGCCGACGACGATGCCAGAACGCCAGCCATGACGGCGGGGACGAGTGTTTTAGCCGGAGCCAGTTTTATCAGCGAGCCAGCGAGTTTTTCCTCCAGCCGTTCGCGCATCGCGGCGCGGGCGCGGTGCAGGCGCACGCGTAACGCGGCCTCGGAAATTCCCAGCGCCAACGCCGCTTCCGCACCGCTCTTGCCTTCGAGATAAAACAGCACCAGACATTCGCGGTGCGAATCCGGCAATTCCGCAAGCGTCTGCCGCAAGGTTTCCGGCGTGTGAAGCGGATCGGTTTCGTTCGCGGAATTTTCTTCGGCAGAGATTGCCGGATTTTCCAGCGCCCAGCGTTCGCGCTTGTTAAGTTCGCGGCGGTGGCGCAGGCCGGAATTGATGGCGACGCGGCGGACGATGGTGTTGACCCAGCCGGAAAATTTCGCGCCGTCGCCGAGCAGCCACAGCCGCCGATACGCGCGGATGAACGCCTCCTGCGTGGCCTCTTCCGCCAGCGCGGCGTCGCCGAGCCGGCTCCATGCGACGGCAAATACGCGGCGTTCGTGGCGCTCGACGAGTTCGCGGTAACGCTCGGCGTCGCCGTTGCGCACGGCGGCCACGGCGGATTCGTCCTGTTGCGCGCTGGTCATTTCTGTCTGCATAATCTAACCGCAAGACAGCCGCGAAGGGAAATTGTTACAACGGGCCGAAGAATTTACGAATGACGATTTACGATTTACGCGCCAGCTTCGAAATTGCAATGGCCTCGTAAATCATATATCGCAAATCGTAAATCCTAAATCATGTGGCAGAACATCGCGTCGCGGAGCTTCGGCTCGAACCAGGTGCTTTTCGGCGGCATGATTCCGCCGGCATCGGCGATGCTCATCAAGTCCTCGATGCTCGTCGGAAACATCGAGAACGCGCAGGCGTATTCGCCGCTGTTCACGAGCTTTTCCAGTTCCGCCGTGCCGCGAATGCCGCCGACAAAATTTATTTTTTTGCTCGTGCGCGGGTCGTCAATGCCGAAGACCGGCGCGAGAATGTTTTTTTGCAGCAGCGTGACATCGAGCCGTTCGATTGGGTCGTCGGTTGCGGTCAGCTTCGGTTTGAACGTCAGCGTGTGCCAGCGGTGGTTCATGAAAAATCCCAGTTCGTGCTTGCGCGCGGGCGTGGCGCTGCCGAGCCGGACGATGTTGAAAACGTCCTCCAGTTTTTTCAGCAGTTCGGCGGGCGTGAGGCCGTTCAAATCTTTCAGCACGCGGTTGTAGGGCAAAATCTGCATCTGGTTGTGCGGAAAAATCACGGCGAGAAAAGAGTCCAAAGTCTCATGTCCAAAGTCCAAAGTTTTTCCGCCGCGCGCGACATTGGACGTTGGACTTTGGACATCGGACTTTCTTTTCAAATAAACCCGCGTCGCCGCCGCGCTGCGATGATGTCCGTCGGCGATGTAGAGAAACGGAATCTGCGCGAACTGCGTTTCGACGAACTGGATTTCTTCCGCGCTGGAAATGGTCCAGGACGTGTGGCGGACGCCGTCTTTGGCCGTGAAATCCACGGCGGGCGCTTCGGAAACTTTCTGCGCGACGAACGCATCGAATTTTTCCGCCGCGCGATAAGTCAGAAAAACCGGGCCGGTCTGCGAGTTCAGAGTTTCGATGTGGCGGACGCGGTCGTCTTCCTTGTCCGGGCGCGTGAGTTCATGTTTTTTGATGACGCCGCGCAAATACTCTTCGCAGCTCGCCGCCGCAACCAAGCCGGTCTGCGAATGTTTGCCTATGATTTGCCGGTAGAGATAAAAATTTGGCTGCTCGTCCTGCTGGAGCGCGCCCTGCGAAATCAGCCCGGCGAAATTTTCTTTGCCTTTGGCATAAACGTCCGGCGAATAAATGTCGGTGCCCGGCGGCAGATCAATCTCCGGCTTGCTGACGTGCAAAAAGCTCAACGGATTGTCCCTGACAATTTCGCGCGCCTCGTCGGACGACATCACGTCGTAAGGCAGTTCGCAGATTTTTTCCGCTAGTCCGGGTTTTGGTCGCAGCGCGGCAAAAGGTTTGATTGTGGCCATAAAAGATTAAGCGGACAAAATACGGCCAGATTGACCGGAAGGCACGAAGAAATTCCTAAAATTGTTCTTGTCTTTGAACGCGAGACGGCTAGTCTGTGCTGCCTTTTAACAAAAGAAAATTTATGTCACGCATCTGTGAATTGACCGGCAAACGCCCGATGAAGGGCAGCATCATCTGGCGCTCGGGTAAGTCCAAGAAATCCGGCGGCATCGGCACGCACGTCACCGCCATCACCAAGCGCAAGTTCCATGTGAACTTGCAGCGCGTGAGGGCGCTCTTGCCCAGCGGCGAAGTCCGCTACATCCGCGTCTCCGCCGCCGCGATCAAAAAAGGCCTCGTCACCAAGGCGCCGCGCCGCACCTGGAAAAAAGAAGAAGCCACGAAGGCGTAATTCGTTAAAAGGTTGAATTGTTAAATCGTTGAATCGGATTTACGGTTCAACGATTTTTAATTTTCCGGCGGCTTCGGCGTTCCGAAATTTCTTAACGAACGCCAGAAATTTGCAAATCCATGCGCGCAAAAAAATAGCCCGAGGCCAACCAACGCTTTCGCAAGCGCTCCGAGTGCCGTCAATCCGTTGCGCAATGTGTAGCTGGATTGAAGTTCGGGATGACTCGAATGAGCCTCGAACCAATTTACCAAATTGAAAATGCCCAGGAACAATGAGGGGAGCGCATCCGCAAAAATTAAAACGCCAGCGATTGCGAAAGCCAGCACTTGAGATTGTTGGAACGAAATGGCCGTGACGTTTTCCTGCCAGTTTTCATTTGGCATAAGCCGTTCACCCCACGTCACAGAGTGTCGCAGCAACAAGATGCCCGCGATTAGCCGAAGGCCAAACGGGAACAAGATTGCCACAAATAAGACGATATTGGAAAACGTGTGGTTGTGGCCGTCCATCGGCGATCCTTGCATAACGGGCATCATATTAATGACGAGGTTAAATGCAGGAATGACTTGAATGAGGCAATAAATTCCGAGTAGTCGCAGAACCAGTGTCGCCAGTTGATTTGCTTTCATAGAATTTTCTTCTGCCGGATTTGCCGCAGATTATTTGAATTAATTTGCAAGGCAAGCATTACAAATCTGATTCACGATTTAACGATTCAACATTTTAACGGTTCATTTCCCCTTTGAAAACTTCATCGTCGCGCGTTTCAACTCGCGGTCGGAATCGCGTTTCTTGATGTCGTCGCGCCGGTCGAATTCATGTTTGCCCTTGCCGACGCCGAGAGCGACTTTCACTTTTCCATTCTTCCAGTAAAACGAAAGCGGGATCAGCGCGTTGCCCTTGACCGCGATCAGCCCGAACAATTTCCGGATCTCCGATTTGTGCAGGAGCAGTTTGCGCGGCGCTTTCGTCTCGTGGTTCTGGAAATTGCCGTGCGAGTATTCGTCAATGTGCGCGTTGTGCAGCCAGACCTCGTCCTTCTCGACGCGCGCGAAGGCGTCGGCGATCTGCCCCTTGCCTGCGCGCAACGACTTGACCTCCGTGCCGTGCAACACGATGCCCGCCTCGAATGTCTCGAGGATGTGGTAATCGCGCCGGGCTTTGTGGTTGGTCACGATGTCGGCCATGTCAAAACAAGGTAGAAGGAAGAAGGCAGAATGTAGAAACAAAAAAATGCCTCACTCATTTCTGAATGAAGCATGAAATTTTTGTCTGACAGGAGAATGAATTTTTCTTCATTCTTCATTCTGCCTTCTTCATTCGCTTTCAGTGCTTCTTGCGCTTCTTGGCCACCGGGCGGACCGCCGCGACGGCTTCGGGTATTTCCCAGCCCATTTTATTTTCGATGATTTCCGTCAGCGCGATGTCCGCCAGTCCCATGCTGGCCGGCACATCCACCAGCGGACGGCCCCAGCCGCCGCCCCCGGCGTTGAGCTGGCGCACGCGGCGCGAGATGAGGTTGACCAGCACGTTGGGGTTGCCCACTTTTTCATTGGCGCGTTTGCAAAGTTCAGCGTTCATTTGTAATAAAATCGAGTTGCACAGCTTACCTGACAAATGCTTCCGCGCAATATAAAAATTCCCTTCAAACTTGTTCTCCTTTCGGGCATTTTAAGAATTCAACTTTATGGCCGCCAAAAAATCATTCGACCTCAACCAGTTTCTCGCCACGCGCACCGAGGCCGTCAATGCCGCGCTCGACAAATTCCTGCCATCGGAAAAAACGAAGCCCGCCACGATCCACAAAGCGATGCGCTATTCTCTTTTTGCCGGTGGAAAAAGAATGCGTCCCGCCGTTTTGCTCGCGGCGGCGGCGGCGTGCGGCGGTTCGGAAAAAGACGCTTTGCCGCTCGCGTGCGCCGTTGAGTGCATTCATACTTATTCGCTCATCCACGACGATCTGCCGGCGATGGACAACGACGATTTCCGCCGCGGCAAGCCGACCAACCACAAAGTTTTCGGCGAAGGCATCGCCGTGCTCGCGGGCGACGCGTTGCTGACGCAGGCGTTTGAGATCGCCGCGCAATGCAAAAAATTTCCGTGCTATCCGCACGACAAAATCATTTTGGAAATCGCGCGCGCCTCCGGCTCGTTGCAACTCGTCGCCGGGCAGGTCGCCGATTTGGAAGGCGAAGGCAAAAAACTTTCCATCGCCGAATTGAAATTCATCCACGAGCGCAAGACCTCCGCGCTGCTGTGCTGTTCCGTGCGGCTCGGCGGCATGAGCGCCAACTGCACGCCCGCGCAACTCCGCGCGCTCACGGATTTCGGCCAGCACGTCGGCCTCGCGTTCCAGGTGATTGACGACATCCTCGACGTGACGCAGACCAGCGAGCAGCTCGGCAAGACGGCGGGCAAGGACGTGGCCGTGCAAAAGGCGACCTACCCGGCGATTGTCGGGCTGGAAAAATCGCGGCAGATCGCGGCGCAACTGACGGCCCGGGCGTTTGCCGCACTGGACATTTTCAAGGGCAAAGCGATTGCGCTCGAAGCGCTGGCGGAATTTCTTTTGAAGCGGGAGAAATAATTTTACCCGATGCCTTCGAGCCGGTCGGAATAAACATTCACCAGCTTGTGGGTTTTGAGCAGCGTTTCAATTTGCGGCCAGACGCGCGCGAGCAGGGCGTGAAAATCTTTTCTGCGAAGATTGCCAAATCGCAAATGCACAACCCACGGCGGCGGCGATTGCGTAATAATGCGGTCGGAAAAATCCGCGTCCTTGCTGACAATGACCAGTTTGTTTTTGCGGGCAAATTCCCAAATCTCCGAATCGCTCGGTTGTTTGCTAATTTTCGGGACTGAAATAATCAGAAGCTTCGGCGAAAAGCGCAGTCGCGCGGGCAGATTTTCGTCGAAGAGAAAACCCTTCATGCCATTTCCACCACGGAGAAATGATTGCCTATCACCCGCGAGGCATAGTTCAGGCACGCCTGCACGTCGGCGCGCGCGAGGCCGGGATACTCTTCCAGCACGTCCTCGACCGAATCGCCGGCGGCAAGAAATTCCAAGACCGTCTGCACCGCGATGCGCGTGCCAGCAACGACGGGACGCCCGTTGCAAACATCCGGGGCGATTGAAATCCGATTCGACATGATTTTACATTAATCTAAAATGGCCAAAAGCCAAATGCAAAACGCGCTGAAAATTTTCAAGGGCAAGGCGATTGCGCTCGAAGCGCTGGCGGAATTTTTGTTGAAACGGGATAAGTAAACTGATTTGTTGTCGGAAGCCCAAATACAAAACTAAAACTCATTATGAAAAAAGCAAATATGCAAACCAAAGTGTTCCGTCTCGCACTGGCTGCCGCCAGCTTTTTGGCTGGTTCGTCATTGACATTCGGCCAGACCAATGCACCGGCGTTGAAATACGGTCTCCAAGTTTGTTATGGCATGCCCAACTTTACCAAACCGGGTGAACAAGGCGAAATCCCCGTCAGCCGGTTTGCGCCCGCGAGCGTCAACGTCAAGGCTTGGGCGCACGCCGCCAAGGAATCCGGCATGACATTCGCGGTGCTGACGGCCAAGGAGTGGTCGGGGTTCTGTCTGTGGCCCTGCGCTGATTATGACTATGACGTGGGCCACAGTCCGTTTAAGCGGGACGTGGTTGGCGATTTCATCGCCGCGTGCAAGGCGGAAGGCATTTTACCAGGAGTGTATTATTCCGTTGCCGACGCGCACAATGAGGGAGCGGTGCGCTGGAAGGGCCCGGTGCCAAGCCTTTATTTCCAGTTCATCAAAAAACAGATCACCGAACTGCAAACAAAGTATCCCGACATTGCGGTAATGACCTTTGACGGTTCGCCGCGGTTTTCGCCGGAGCAATGGAACGAATTGAAACAAATTGTGCAACGCTTGAATTCGCAATGTGTCATCATGGATACAGACAGAAAGGAAGCAACGCCTTGCTCAACGGCAAATACATTGTTGAAGAACTGGTTTCTGCCGCCGGTGGAGCCGCCGGAGGGAGTGCATAGAGCCTCCATGCTGTCCCAGCAATATTTTCAGGCGCAAAATGCTGGTAAAGCTTTCCTGCTCAATGTCGGGCCTTGGCCTTCGGGCAACCTGCCGGATAACCAGCTCGCCGTGTTAAAGCAGATGAAGGAACTGGTTGACAATCCTCCGCCGACCACACCGGCCACAGCCACGCCGGAGGCCAAACCTGACGCCGCCGAGCGATTGAAGAAGGTGAAAGCCCTTTACGATCAAGGCCTGATTAACAAGGAAGATTACGACAAAAAGGTAAAGGAGATTATGGATTCACTTTGACTCGTTCATCCATTCACTCCATTTGCCGGTTTGCAGCTACGGCTTGAGTTTTTCCTTGAGCGTTTCGCGTCCGCGATGGATGAGCGATTTCGTGGCGCTTCAAACGTGCAAATTCAACAGCCGGATTAAAGTTTGTTTCAACAGTTTGAATTCGTCCGGCGTCAGCGCGCCGAGCTTCACATCAAGGCGCGCGAGCGAGACGGGCTGGACTTGTTGAAGATGAAATGCGCCCGGTTTCAAAAATGGTTTGGCAATGGAAAGTTCCCAGCGGCTGCCGCGCACGGCGGTTGTGTGCGGAATGATTACGAGCAAGGCCAGTTCGTCGTCGCCGGGATAATCGCTCAAGACCAGCGCGGGGCGGACTTTGGCGGCCATGCCCAAATCCACGCGCCAGATTTCACCGGGCAATGTTCTTTTCATCCTCGGCTTCCATCGCGTCGAGCATTTGGAAATTTTCCAGCGCCGCGCGGTCACAGACCGCGAGCGTTTCGGCGTCCTCTTCCGCCTCAATGATGCAGCGGACAATTTCCCGCCGCTCCTTGTGCGAGAGCTTCGGGATTTCAGAAATGATTTCCGCCTGACTCATGGTTGCAATCTAAATTCACCGCTGCGACTTGGCAAGTCCAACTTGGGCAATTTCACTCACTCCACTCGCCGGTTTGCAGATACGGCTTGAGTTTTTCCTTAAGCGTCTCGCGTCCGCGCTAAAAAACTTGATTCTTTCCAAAGTAAGATTAAACTTACCGCATGATTGCCAAAGTTTCAGTCAAAGGCCAGACGGTGATTCCCCAATTCGTGCGCGAGCAGGCGCGGATCAAAACCGGCGACGAACTGGACGTCGGCTACGCCAACGGACTGATCGTGATGCGCAAACGCCGCGCCTTGACGCCCGCGCGCGTCCGCTCGCTGATTTTGTCCGGCCGCGAACTTCCCGAAATGACGCCGACGGATGAAGCCATCGTCGCCCGCACCGTGCAGCGCGTCCGCAGCCGCCGTAAATAATGCGCGTTGTCTTCGACACCAATGTCGTCGCCAGCGCGAGCTTTTGGCGCGGAACTCCGTTTGACTGCCTGTCGGCGTGGGCGCATGGCCGCTGCGAAGCCGTGGTCAGCCCCGCGTTGCTCTCCGAATATCACGAAACGATTGAGGAACTTCGTTTGGAATATCCCGGACGAAAATTTGTCGCGTGGGCGGATGCGCTGGCTGAATCCGCCGTTTTGGTTTTTCCGATGGAGAACGCGGCAGGCGCAACCATTGATCCCGATGATGAAATGATTTTGGAATGTGCGCTCGCGGCGGAAGCAAATTTCATCGTGACCGGCGACAAAAAACATTTATTGCCCTTGCGGCAATTTCGAGACATTCCAATCGTCAGTCCGGCGGATTTTCTGCGCATGCTGGCGGCTGAATAAAATTCAGCCGCAAGAATTTCAATCCATCCACCCGCCGGTTTGCAGAAACGGCTTGAGTTTTTCCTTGAGCGTTTTGCGTCCGCTCCAATCCATTTGTTTTCACGACCTCCCTCACCTGTTTCCTCTCCCCAAGGAGAGGACAAACCGCCGCCAGATTTCCGTCCGGCGAAAAATTGTCCGGCCAATCCCGCCGCCCGACATTCCCAAGACGCGGCGAACGTTTCTCCTTCTTCCCGGGGGAGAAGGCCGGGATGAGGGCGGTCGTTCAAACCATTCTTGTTTTCAGAGTGCCTGCATAAACCGCAAAAATCACTTTGACACAATTGATTTTGATTCGTCGCGCAACCGCGTTCGCGTTCGATGCGAGGACGCGTCGAACCGCAGCCGGGGCGGCTGCGTTCCCCGGAAACCGGGGTTTGACACCAAACCTGCTTGAGTCTTGCCGGTTTGCGCCGCGTATTCAAGCCCGGCCTGGCGGAAACCGGAGATTCAGCCGAAATAATCCCGGCTGATCAGGCTGCCGGAAGTCCTGAAAAAAGTTGTCTTTTGCGGCGACAGTGCCAAGATTGGCCGCATGAATGAGGATGATCAGGCAAATGTTCCTCCGTCGGCTACCCCGACCCGGCAGAAGAAGCCCACGTTGGTCTATTTGGATGATGAACTGCCCAATTTCGAATTCCTCTTCGAGGGGTTTAGCGACCGTTTTGAAATTCATAAATTCACCGATGGCGACCAGGCCTGGCAGGAATTATCGCACGCCGACCCAGATGTTTTTATCACCGACATCGCTCATCCGGGTTCGGACGGATGGGAATTGATGAAACGGCTGGCGGCCAAAAAAGTGACGTATCCCATCCTGGTGGTCACGGGCTACAACGATTCGGCGTTTGAAGTTTTTTGCAAGAAGCAATATCCCAAATTGAACGTGACCGTGATTACCAAGCCGTTTGGCGTTAATGACATTTTCAAACATCTCAACACGTTGGTCCGCGATTGAAAAAAATTTCGGCAATAATTTCTTCCATTTATTCCGGCGCGATTTTTTTTCGGAAAGCCTTCTTGTCCGCGTGCTGGGATTTGTCGGCGAGCATCCGTTCTTTGGCGCGGCGGGAGCGTTTGCGTTTTTGCCGGCGGATGCGTTCAATCTCGTCGCGCCGCGCCGCGACAAATCCTTTTTGCCGCTCCTCAATCTTGTCGAGCAACAGCCGCCGCGCGATGAAGCGGTTGAGCCCCTGCTGGCGCGTGGCCTGGCATTTGACCTGCAATCCGGTCGGGCGATGAAGCAGCATCACGCAGGTGGAAGTCTTGTTGACGTTCTGGCCGCCGTGGCCGCCGGAACGCACAAAAGTTTCTGCGATGTCGGCCTCGCGCACGCCAAGCGCGGTCATGCGCCGCGCAAGCTGGGCTTCCTTTTCCAAACTGACGGGAAATGCGCTCATGGTTTGATTATAGCGGCGGCTTGGTGATTTTCAGCAACCAATTATAGTCGTTGATGGCATTCATTCCTGAAAATTCCAAATCGCTTTTTTGCAATTTCAAGCTGGACTAGAATGTCCCGGCGGCGGATTTTAAGCGCCGGAACCTATGGCATTCATCCACGAAGATTTTCTGTTAAGCACCAAGCCCGCGCGCCGGCTTTATCACAAGTTCGCCGCAGACGAGCCGATTTTTGACTATCACTGCCACATTTCGCCGAAGGACATCGCGGAAAACCGGCAGTTCAACAACCTGTTTGAAATCTGGCTCGAAGGCGATCATTACAAATGGCGCGCGATGCGGGCGAACGGGGTTGCGGAGAAGTTCGTCACCGGCAACGCCACGCCGGAGCAAAAATTCAACGCCTGGGCCAAAACCGTTCCGCACACGCTGCGCAATCCGCTTTATCATTGGACGCATCTGGAGCTGAAGCGCTACTTCGGCATCTCGGATTTGCTGGACGAAAAAACCGTCGCGAAAATCTGGAAACAGGCGAACCAAAAACTCGCCACGCCCGCGTTGTCCACGCACGGCATCCTGAAAAAATTCAAAGTGAAGGTCGTCTGCACCACGGACGACCCGGCGGACAATCTGGAATTTCACCGCGCGTTTGCAAAATCCGGCCACCCGACGAAAATGCTTCCGGCATTCCGCCCCGACAAGGCGCTGACGGTGAACTCGCCGGCGGGCTTTAACAAATGGGTGGAGCGGCTTGCCGCCGCCGCGAACGTGGACATCAACAGTTTCAGCGCCTTCATCAGCGCGCTGGAGAAACGGCACGAGTATTTCCATTCGCAGAACTGCCGCCTGTCCGACCACGGCATGAACCATTGTTTCGCGGATTTTTGCTCCGAGAAAGTCGCCGCCGGAATTTTCGACAAGGCGCGCGCGGGCGCGGAAGTTTCGCCGCTGGAACATTCGCAGTTCGCCTCGTTCATGATGGTGTTCTTCGGACATCTCGACGCGAAACGCGGCTGGACGAAGCAGCTTCATCTCGGCGCGCTGCGCAACAACAACACGCGCCTCCTCGCGCAGCTTGGGCCGGACACGGGCTTCGATTCCATCGGCGATTTTCCGCAATGTTCCGCGCTCGCGGCGTATCTCGACAAACTGGATTCGGAAAATTCGCTGCCCAAGACGGTCATTTACAATGTGAATCCGGTGGACAACTACGCCTTCGCTACGATGACCGGTAATTTTCAGGACGGCACGATTCCCGGCAAAATCCAGTTCGGCTCCGGCTGGTGGTTTTTGGACCAGAAAGAAGGCATGGAGTGGCAGCTCAACGCGCTGTCGAACCTCGGCCTGCTCGCGCGCTTCATCGGCATGATCACCGACTCGCGGTCGTTCATGAGCTATCCGCGCCACGAGTATTTCCGGCGCACGCTCTGCAACCTCATCGGCCGCGACATCAAGAACGGCTTGATTCCCGACGATGAAAGCCTCGTCGGCCCGATGATCAAAAACATCTGCTATGCAAACGCGAAAAATTACCTGGCGTTCCCCGGCGTGAAATAAAACGTGCCGGCGCGGGTTGAAATGTTTCGCGGCGTCAAGTCCTTTAACGAGCGCGGCAGTTTCCGGCGCGGCGCGGGACGGCTGGATTTTTCTTTCGTCATGGGCGGATTAACATTAACAGCCGCCGCGCGTTCGACCAATTTGAAAATTAAAATCTCACGCGTTTGTCGCGAAGAAAATTTGCAGCCAGCCTAGTTATCAGGCATCATGGTCAACCTCTCTCTTGATACGAAACATCATAAACGTGCTCCATCCGAGAAAGCCAATCATGGCAAGACTCGCATCAAAATAGATATGCAATAAATCTCTCTGAACTTGCAAGGCGTCTGAAAAGTTCTGGGTAGAGACACGAAAGTCATCCAGCATCTCCGGCACGGTCTTGTCACTCTCAATGTGTCGCTCTGTCGTCGCCAGTCTCTGCGGCGTGGTGACTGCGAATAAAATAGCATGATGGAATATGACATTGAATGAATAACCTAGCAGCAGCATATAAAGAAACAGGACCACAATCGTGCAAGTCTGAAGTCGGCGTAATCGTTTGGATTTCATAGGTGTGAATGATGCCTAACAATAATTAGGCGCAGTTTTTGTGCTTATCCTGTTTCACGATTTTGACTTTGTACCCGGCAAAATAATTTTTCAAGCGTTTTCGCTCCGCGCCAAAATGCAGACACGAATTTCATTATTTGACATTGACTAATTCATCAAAGTAATGGATTATTACTTCATGGCTGATTTGGACACTTTAACCCTCACCGCGAAAGGTCAGGCGCAATTTCCCGTCGGTTGGCGGCGTCAGGCCGGGCTGTTGCGCGGCGGACCGTGCGATGTCCGCGTGATTGACGACGGACGACAAAGTTTGCTCATCACTCCGCGCGTTCAGAAACGGCGCGGGGCGGTTGGTCTGCTGGCGCATTTGAAACGCCAAAAACTTCCGTTTCCAAAAATCGAACGGCACGTTTTGCCTTACAAATGAGTTATCTCATTGATTCCGATTTGATTTCGCTGGCACACAAAAAATTTCTGCCGCCGGCTTTGGAAAAATGGCTGGCGCACCACGAAGCGGAAACTTTCATCAGCGAAATCACGATTGCAGAAATGCGATTTGGCGTGGAACTCGCGCCGGAAAGTCATCGCGAAATTCTGGCGGCGCAAGTTGCGGCCACTGAAAAAATCTTTGCCGCCGCCATCGAACGCGTGAATCTGGAAACGTTGCTGCAATGGAAACGCATTCTCGCATTTTTGAAAAAAGAAAAGCGCACCGTTTCTTGCGAAGACACTTTGCTGGCGGCGCAATGCCTGGCTGCGGGACACATGATTGCCACAAACAATCTTAAAGACTTTCGACTTTTCGCGTCGCTCGGATTGCAAGTGGTGAATCCGCTGCTTTAATTTTCAAATCTGCGTTTGCGGTTAAAATTTTTTATGGCTGGCTTGGAAAAACAACTTGATAAATTTCTCCGCAAGAAACCGGCGATCGGCAAAAATGTTTTCATCGCCAGGAACGCCACCGTCATCGGCGACGTGACGCTCGGCGCGCATTCGAGCGTGTGGTATGGCGCGGTGTTGCGCGGCGACATCAACCGCATCGTCGTCGGCCACCACTCGAACATCCAGGACAACGCCGTGCTGCACCTCGCGGACGATTTTCCGTGCGTCGTCGGCAACTGGGTCACCGTCGGCCACGGCGCGATCGTCCACGCCTGCACCGTCGGCGACGAAACGCTCGTCGGCATGGGCGCGGTGATTTTGGACGGCGCGGTCATCGGCCGGCAATCGCTCATCGGCGCGAAGGCGCTCGTGACGCAGGGAACAAAAATTCCGCCCGGCTCGCTCGTCCTCGGCGCGCCGGCGAAAGTCGTCCGCAAATTGTCAAAAGCAGAACGCGCCGGGTTGAAATGGTGGGCGGAAAAATACGTGAACAACGGGGCGTATTGTTTGAAGAACAAAATCAATGTGCAAAATTTGTAGCGTGGAATCCGGTTTGAGGGTGATGAGGCAAGGCCGCTTTCGATTGCCGCACCAGCCGGATTCAAGGAGCATCCCTGTTAATACCGCTTGTCCCGCCAATCATTGATCCTGATGAGTCTGGTCAATTTCGCTTGAGCGTGGGTGTCAAAAAAAAGCAGGGCGTCGCTTTTACCATGACGGCTGATCGCCACCCGCCGGTTGTTCAACGAGTCTCCGTTTTTAGGATTTGGGGTTATGCCGTTGGCCTGATAAGGAAGGTGGCTCGCTTCCCAGACGTCATTTTCATCTATGCCCGTGGTCTGGGTTATTGACGTGATGGGCGGATTGTCAGTGCCATCCTCTGCATCAGCCAGATAAATCGTGTCTGCCGGGCGCTGGATCGCAGTAATGTTCGCCACACCTACAAGCTGAAAACCTGTCGTGTCTGCTGCGCTTGTGAAAGACCAGCCATTGACCATGTAGCAGACCAGCTGTGTTTGACCCGGATATTTTGGATCCGGACGCGGGTAAGCTGGACAGGTTAAAACTTTCGCCTGATTGAAATTAGCACTCTTATTGGCACCGAGCGACGTTGCCAACACCTGATACCAATACGGGGCGTCCGCGCGGGCAGCTTTCCCGCCGTTATCATCGGCATACAATATCAATGACAATCCCATTTGGTGAAGGTTGTTCAGGCACGAAGCTTTTTTAGCCACATCCTTCGCCCTGGCCAGGGCGGGCAGCAGCAACGCCGCGAGGATGGCAATGATTGCAATGACAACCAGGAGTTCAATCAACGTGAAACCATTGGCGCTGTCCTGTCTAATTCGCATTCTCATACATGAATGTCCTCGAGGCAAATTTCGCCTGCGAGGGCTGTCAACTTTGCCGGGTATTCCAAGACATTATTGCCGCTTGGATTTAATACAATCTTTTTTTCGGCAAGGCCCGCAAAAAAACCGGCGCTCGGCAAAAATGTTTTCATCGCCAAAACCGCCGAGGCTGGCGGGAGAGCCAGACGCTTCAGATTTTTCCGAAGGCTTCCTCGATGACCTGCTTGAAATTGTTTTCGCCGGGCTTGACGATGCCAAATTCGCGTTTCGCGTTTTCCGGGGAATCGCTGGCGTGCGCGGCGTTGACCATGATCGTCGAGCCGAACTCGCGGCGGATGGAACCGGGCGGCGCCTTGGATGGATCGGTCGGGCCGAGCACGTCGCGGATTTTATTGACGGCGCCGACGCCTTCATAGACGAGCGCGATGCACTTTTCGGTGCCGGGCTTGTGCCAGTCGCTCTGCGGAATTTCGCCGGGCGCGTGGCCGGACATGAAGCGCACGATGTTGTCGAATTGCGAATCGCCTTGCAGCGGGCCGAGAATGTCGCCGAGCGCCTTTTGGTCGGCCTCGGACATTTTGAAGCCGAATTCCTTCTCGAGCAAATCCTTCGCCTTGGCGCTGACGCCTTCCTTGAGTTTGTCGCGGAGAAATTCGCGGACGGGGCCGTAAAATTCCATCGCCTGCGCGGTGCTCATGCGCAGGACTTTCGCGCCGACGATGAACAGGCCGGTACGCGAGAAAAAGTCAATGACGTTGCCGGGCCGGCCGGTGGCAAACTTGAAATTGTCCGGCTTGATAAGGACGAGCGTGCGTTCGCCGGTTTCGTTGGGCGAATAGGAAATGACATTTTCCAAAACGCCGCCGTCTCGGTCGGAGTAGCTCGCCCACAGCTTCAGTTTGCGTTCCGATTCCTCGACGTTGGGCGCGGCCAGGACCGCCGGCTCGAAGTAACGGACGTTGCCGTTGTCGTCCAGGATGAGGTCGCTGTAAGTGTCGCGGATGGTCTCGCCGCCGCGGCGGTCGGGACTCAAGTTGCCGACGACGGAACGGACTTTGCGCACGGCTTCGTCGCCTTGAAACAGCAGCATCATCACGCGGCGGCGCAGGCCGGTTTTCGGGTCGGGCGAAAGGTTTTGCAGGACGTAGTCCTTGAGCAGTTCCTGAATTTTCCGGTCCTGCGTGTCGTGGGCGGAGACGATGGTGTCGGCGTAGGCCTTCGCAAGTTCCGCGCTGGGCGCGAACATGCGCATATCAACAAGGTCCAGCCCGGTGCGGGTGATGAGGCGGCTCAAAATGCCGCCGGTGCGCGATTTGTAAAGCGAGTAAGGGGTGACGACGACGTAGGCGAGCTGTGGCATAAGGTCAAACTTGCGGCGGCGGAATGGTTGGCGCGGGCGCGGGAGCCGGCGCAGGCGCGGCGGCGGCTTTGCCCAAAATTTTGAACATGACCGTGCCGCAGGTGGGGCATTTGCCCTTGATGGCCCGGCGGCCGTTTTTCATGGTTTCCTCGACGCCATCGGCGATGGGTTTTTTGGCCTTGCACTTGACGCAATATCCTTCAGACATAAAAAAATTCACCGTCAACGCTTCATGCGTCGAACAGCGGGAAGAGGCTACCCGTAAAGACCGGCAGCGTCAATTGCAAAGGAAACCCGCAAAAAATCAGAGGAAAACGGCCGTTTTTGACCGTTAAAAACATTTTTTATACAAATCCGGCGGTTGCGGTGTCTATGTGGTGAAACCGTGAACGGAAGCCCGGAACATCATTGGTGCGAGGCGCTCTACGACGCGAAGGCGGCGGAGCTGATTCTTTATGGCCGCGCGCTGGGGCTGGGGCACGGCGAGGCGGAAGACGTGTTGCAGGAAACATTTCTGGCGCTGATGCGGATGCCGTTTGCGCCGTCGAAGCCGGGAAATTACTGCGTGCGGACGTTTCGGAACCAGGCGCTGAACCACCGGCGTTCGCTCTGGCGGCGGCTGGCACGGGAATGGGAGTCACTGCGCTGGTTCGAGAAATCGCCGGGAGAAACGCCGGCGGAACGCGCGGCGATGCGCTGCCTGGCGGAACTGCCTGTGGACCAGCGCGAAGTCATCGTGCTGAAAGTCTGGCACGGCTGCACGTTTGAGGAAATCGGCGGGCTGCTGGAAATTTCGGCAAACACCGCCGCCGGCCGATACCGTTACGGTTTGCAGAAAATGAAATTGAAACTGGAAGGAGCATTTTATGAAAGAAGTGAACGAGACACAATTGCATGGCTGGTATCCGCGCCGTCCGTCGGCGGGACTTAAGCGGCGGATTTTTAACGCGGCGGAAACGCCGGCCACGGCCTGGAACTGGCACCGGCTGGCGCCGGCGATGGCGTGCCTGATGTTTGCCATGCTGATATTTCATTTTAACGCGGGCAGTTCGTTGCACGAGTCGAAGCCGGTGATGGCGCTGGTTTTGAGCAACGACAGCCGGCCGGCCAGCTTCAGCGACAGCGCGCTGGAACCGGAGAATCATCTGGCCACCGTCACTTTTGATTGGACAAACCACACTGGTTTCAAGTCTAGTATGGGTTTTACGCCGACGACCAATTCGAGTTACTGAACCGCAAATGGAAAATCCAAAGAAGAACAACGGCAAAGGTTCCGCCGCCAACAAACCGAAGGAAGCCGCCAAACCCGCGTCCGCGCCGGTCGCGCCGGTGAAAGTCCCGCCGCTGTTCCGCAAGATTGACTGGTTCGCGCTGCTGATCACGTTCGGCGTGATCTGGGCGGTTTATCTGTGGACGCTCGCGCCGGAACTGACGCTGGAAGATTCCGGCGAGCTTTGCACGGGTTCTTATTACGCGGGCATCCCGCATCCGCCGGGCTATCCGTTCTGGGCGATTTATTCGTGGCTGTGGACGCTCCTGCCGTTCGGCAACGTGGCGTGGCGCGTGGAGGTGGGCGAATCATTCGCGGCGGCGATGGGCTGCGGCATGGTGGCGCTGATGGTTTCGCGCGGGAGCAGCATGCTTATTGAAGGCCTGGAAGATTTGAAGGGCGTTGCGCGCCGCTGGGAGAATGCCATCTGCATCGTGTCGGGCGCGGTTTCGGGATTGTTGCTGGGGCTGGGTTCTTATATGTGGGGCGAGTCCGTGGTCATCAACCGCATCTCGCTGTTTGGTGTGCCGTGGCTGATCGCCGTCATCCTGTGCCTGATGCGCTGGGCGTATGCGCCGCAGCAAAAACGCTATCTTTATGTGGCGATGCTGTGCTTTGGCTGGTGCGCGACCATCCATCAAAGCCTGCTGTTGAGCGCGCCGGCGATTGAAGTCGTCATTGCGCTGGTGTTGCCGCGATTGGGGCGCGACCTGTTTTTCTGCAACAGCATCATTTACGTCGCCGTCCTTTATTTCATGCAAAAGGCGAACATACCGGCGCTGAACGCCATGACGTTCACGGAAAGAACCATTTTCCATCTGGTGGGGCTTGGCTCTTGTGCCGCCTGGAACGGCCTTTATCTGAAGGCGCTGATTGAAAAAGGCCGTCTGAAAAACGACTGGCTCAAGTATTTTTGGGGGGCGCTCTTTTCGTTCATTTCCGTTTTTGTTTTGTTTTTCGTATTGCTCACCGTTTTCAAACCGGCTCCGGATGCCAGCGCGGAATCGTTCAAGAGCGTTGCCTATGGACATATTTCAGATATAAGTGCAAAGGTTTTTCAAGCGACGATTTATCTTTACGGCTGTGTGTTGGGCATCTTTGCCCTGATCAACATCTGGAAAGGAATTGAAGCGCGTGAATTCGGCCGCGAGCTTTTAACCGTTCTTTTTATGGGACTGATGTGGGCGGCCGGGTTTATGGTATATCTTTATGAACCCGTCTCCTGCATGACGGATCCGCCGATGCAGTGGGGTTATCCGCGCACGGTCGAGGGATTTTTCCACGCCTTGAGCCGCGGCCAATACGGCGTTGGCGAGGGCACCAACCTGTTCGATGATCCGTCGCGCTTTTTCTTCCAGCTCTATTATCTGGCGGACGGACTGTCGCAATCGTTCAGTTGGGCCTATCTGTTCGTCGGCCTGATCCCGTTTGCGTTCCTGATGAAAATGCACAAACGCGAACGCAACTGGATCATCGGCCTGTCCGCCATTTATTTTTGCATCGCGGTCGTGCTGGTCATCATGCTCAACGTCAGCGCCGACCGTTCGACGGCCGATTTGAACGAGGTGTTCTTCATCGCCTCGCACGCGGTGTTTTCCATGATGATCGGCTACGGCCTGACCATTCTGGCGGCCTATGTGGCCGTGCATTACGAAAAACTCCGCCACTGGTGTTTTGGCGGCGCCGCCCTGGCGGTGGTGCTGGCGTTTTACTGCCTCGTGAACGCCATCGGCAAACTTTATTTTGGCCCGGCGGGCCAGATGAAAATTTCCTGGCTGCCATTCCACAAGTGGGGCGGCTGGGATTTTCTGGCCTTGGGTCCCAACGGTCAATTTGGCTTCTTCGACATTCCCCATTGGGTTGCCCAGGCCTTCGCCAAAAACCAGTTCGGGCTGCCCGTCTTTGCCAATCTCATCCTCATCGCCCTGCCGCTCATCTTCCTCATCGCGCTTTTGGTGTATCGCAAACGCGGGCCGGTGTTCATTTTGCTCGCTCTCTTCGCCATCACGCCGCTTTGCTCCGGCCTGTCGCATTGGTATAAAAGCGAGCAGCGCAACCACTGGTTCGGCTACTGGTTCGGCCATGACATGTTCACGCCGCCGTTCACGGACACCGACGGCAAGTTGAGCTACGACAACGCGCACCGCGCCGGGCTGATGAAAGACCCGGCCCAGGCGAAATTCATCTACCCGGAAATGACGCGCGATGCGATTGTCTTCGGCGGCACCGACCCCGGCCGTTTTTGCCCGACCTACATGATTTTCTGCGAAAGTTTGATCCCGCACCGCTGCCAGCCGGAGCAGGATCAGAAATTTGACCGGCGCGACTGTTACCTCATCACGCAAAACGCGCTCGCGGACGGCACTTATCTCGATTATCTCCGCGCGCAATACAACCGTTCCCAGCAAGTGGACCCGCCTTTCTTCAGCCGGCTTTTCAAATACGTTTGCGCCCTGGGCGGCCTGACCCCTTCGGGATCCATCGTGACTGAAGGCATTGACACCGGCAACGGCGATTCTGGAAACGCACTCATTGAGGACATCGCCAAGCTGCTCAACTACACGCTGGACGTGCCGTTCACCAAATGGGGCAATTATGTGGAAACTTACCGCCGCAAGGAAGGCGTTTATCCACCGACTGAAATTTACATTCCCACGCCGGAAGATTCGCAGGAATGTTTCATGGAATTCAAACGTGAAAAGAATTTGCAATCCAACGACGACCGCATCCAGATTTCCGGCCAGATGGACGTGATGACCATCAACGGCATGCTCTGCAAGGTCATCTTTGATCATTCTCCCACCAATGAATTCTTCGTCGAGGAAAGTTTTCCGCTCGACTGGATGTATCCCTACGAAACCCCGTTTGGCGTCATCATGAAGATCAACCACAACCCGGTCATCGAACTGACGCAGGACGTGATGGATCGCGACCACAAATTCTGGAGCGATTATTCTTCGCGCCTCTGCGGCAACTGGATCACCTACGACACCACCGTCCAGCAGATCGCCGACTTCGTTGACCGCACCTACATCCGCAACAATTACACGGGCTTCACCGGCGACCGCCGGTTCGTCCGCGACGAAGACGGGCAGAAGGCGTTCTCCAAGCTCCGCAGTTCGCAGGCCGGAATGTATGCCTGGCGCTGCGGCCCGCAATGCCCCCCGGAATTCCGGGAAAAGACCGCCGCCGACCAGGCCGCGCTGATCCGCGAAACCGATTTTGCCTTCAAGCAGGCCTTCGCGTTCTGTCCCTACAGCCCCGAAGCGGTGTTCCGTTACATCAATTTCCTGCTGCCCCAGGGCCGGTTTGACGACTCCATCCTCGTTGCCGAAACCTGCCAAAAACTTGACCCCTACAACGATCAACTTGCCGACACCATTTCAAAGCTCAAGACCTACAAAGAAGATAATGCGAATCGCATCAAGGCCATGGGACATATTCAAGACATGGAAAACACGGCCCGCACCAACCCCGCCGACGTCCACAATCTGGTTTATCTCGGCGCCACCTATTTGCAAATGCTGAATACCAACCGCGCCGTCGAGCTGTTTGACCAGGCCATCGCCAGCACCAACATCGGCTTTCAAGATGCGTCGGAGGTCGCCCAGTCTTACGCGCAGATTGCCAATTACGAAAAATTGGAAACCGCCCTCAAGAAACGCGCCGCCGTCGCGCCCGGCCAGCCCGAGGCGCTCTACGATCTTTCCGCCCTGCAAGCCCTGCTGAACCACACGGCTGAAGCCCTGCAAAATCTCCAGACCGCCCTTGAAATGAGCGCCCGTCAACGAGCCACCAATCCGGCCGCCAGCGACCTCCTTGAGGCTGCGCGCAGCGACCCCCGCCTCAACAACCTGCGCGCCCTACCGGCATTCCAGAAACTTGTCCCGCCAAAATGAAATCTCAAATTTGAGATTTCCAATTTTACACCGCTGGCACGCGTTGCCCGTTGCCGGGCGCGCGCGCATCTGCTAGTTTTTCCCACCTGAATGTTTGGACGCAAAAAACCCATGAGCAAAACCGAGAACGAAACGCCGCCAGCCGAAGCAGCCGCCAGCACGGTCGAGGTCGCCGTGCTTTCGCCGGAACAAATCGAGGATTTGAAAACCCGCGCCGCCAAGGCCGATGAAAACTGGGACCGCCTTTTGCGCACCACGGCGGATTTTGAAAATTTCAAGAAACGCGCCGCCCGCGAAAAAATCGAGACCGCGCAATACGCCGTCGCCGCGCTGCTCCAGAAAATCCTGCCCGTCCTCGACAATTTTGAGATGGCGCTCGCCGCCGCCGAATCCGCGAAAGGCGAAAAGCTCGCCGCGCTGCAATCCGGCGTCACCATGATCCAGCAGCAGCTTAAAAGCATCCTGGCCGAGCTGGGGCTCGAAGAAATTGACGCCGCCGGCAAGCCGTTCGATCCGGCGCAGCATGAAGCCGTCTCGCAGCAGGAATCCGCCGAGGTTCCCGAAGACCACGTCCTCCAGCAGTTGCGCAAGGGCTACAAATTCAAGGAACGCCTGCTGCGCCCGGCCACGGTTGTCGTCGCCAAAAAGCCGGCGGAAAATTCCAAATGAAAAATTGAAGGATAAAAATTCGCGGACGAACTGGTCCGGGCATTTTTAATTTTGCATTTTTAATTTTTAATTCAAATGGCCAAACGCGACTATTACGAAATCCTCGAAGTCACCCGCGAGGAATCCGGCGACGGCGTCAAAAAATCCTACCGCCGGCTCGCCGTCAAATATCATCCCGACAAAAATCCCGGCGACAAGGTGGCCGAGGAAAAATTCAAGGAACTCGGCGAGGCCTATGAGATTTTGAGCGACCCGCAAAAGCGCGCCGCCTACGATCAATACGGCCACGCGGCCTTCGACCCGCGCCAGCGCGCGCGAGGCGGCTTCGGCGGCGCGGGCGGCTTCCATGATCCGTTCGACATTTTCCGCGAGGTTTTCGGCGGCGCGGGCGGCGGCAGCATTTTTGAAAATATTTTTGGCGGGCCGCAAAGCGACCCGTCGCAGCCGCAGCGCGGCGACGATCTGCGTTACGACCTGGAGATCACGCTCGAAGAAGCGGCGCTCGGCTGCGAAAAGGAAATTTCCGTCACCAAGCTCGACAAGTGCGAGACCTGCGGCGGCTCCGGCGCGGAACACGGTTCAAAATTGCGGACGTGCGGAACGTGCGGCGGACGCGGACAGGTGCTGACCTCGCGCGGCATTTTCAGCATTGCGCAGACGTGTCCGCATTGCAAAGGCGCGGGACGCATTTTGGAAAAACCGTGCAAGGGCTGCCACGGAAACGGCAAGCGCGAACGCACTTCCAAGATCAAGCTGCGCATCCCGCCGGGCGTCGAAGGCGGCTCGCGCCTGCGTTCGCAGGGCAACGGCGAGGCGGGCTTTCGCGGCGGGCCGCCCGGCGACCTTTACGTCATGCTGCTCGTCCGGCACCACGAGATTTTCAAGCGCGACGGCGATGATTTGATCTGCGAAGTGCCGGTGAGTTTTGTGCAGGCCGCGCTTGGCACGGAAATCGAGGTGCCGACGCTGGAAGGCCGCGCGACCATAAAAATTCCCGCCGGCACGCAGCCCGGCACGATTTTCCGCGTGAAGGGCAAGGGCGTGAAAAACCTGCAAGGCTACGGCCACGGCGATCTTCATGTGCGCGTGCAGGTGGAAGTGCCGGCGCATCTGAACGGCACGCAAAAGGCCAAGCTCCATGAATTCGCCGCGCTCTGCGACGGCCAGGAAGCGCCGCTCGCGCAGGGATTTTTTGAGAAAGCCAAGAAATTTTTCAAGTGACTTTGTAGGAGACGAGGTAACGAGTCTCTAACTGAATTTGAAGAAAAAGAATGAGACTCCTCACGTCGTCTCCTACAAATTGACAAATGCACCGATTTTATCTGCCGCCAAAAAACTGCGCCGGAAATTCGCTGCGGCTGGACGGGCGCGAGGCGCACCACGCGTTGCACGTTTTGCGCTTGCAACGCGGCGGGCGCGTGGCCGTGCTTGACGGCGCGGGAAATGAATTTCTCTGCGACGTTGAAAATGCCGCGAAAGATTCGCTGACGCTCGCCGTGAAGGAAAAAAAGTTTTCGCCGCCGCCCGCCTGCGCCATCACGCTGCTTGTCGCCATTCCCAAAGGCAAAATCATCGAGGGCATCATCCAGAAAGCCGTCGAACTGGGCGCGCACCGCATCGTGCCGCTGCTGACCGAACGAGTCATCACTCAACTGGACGACGAAAACGCGGAACATAAACGCGAGAAATGGCACAACGTGGCGATTGAAGCCATCAAACAATGCGGCGCGGCGTGGCTGCCGAAAGTGGAGGCGCCGCAGACGATTTCAGAATTTCTGGCGCGCGGGGGAAAAATTGAACTGTTGCTCGTCGGCTCGTTGCAGACGGAACGCCGTCATCCGCGCGAATGGATTTTGGAATTTCAAAAACAGCGCGCGCGCCTGCCGCAAACCGCCGCCGTGTGGATTGGCCCGGAAGGCGATTTCACTTTGGACGAACT
>Ga0209483_1000644_pt1 | contig 29095 bp, 26 predicted proteins | sample NGEPerA_FD_184508 | JGI IMG/M metagenome (GOLD analysis project Ga0209483, IMG submission 184508) | Arctic peat soil microbial communities from the Barrow Environmental Observatory site, Barrow, Alaska, USA - NGEE PermafrostL2-A... | ecosystem: Environmental > Terrestrial > Soil > Wetlands >... | reverse complement strand
GACCTGCGGACCCTCGAGATCACCCAGCCGACGTCGTGCAGCACCAGTCCCTCGAGCGGGGTCATCGCCACCCGCATGGTCCAGTGCTGCCAGGTCAGCAGATTGCCGTCCACCGAGAAGCTCACCCCGTCGGGCTGGGTGATCTCGAGGGTCCGCAGGTCGTCCCGGAACGGCTCGTTGTGCTCGGGCAGGTAGCTGCCCCGTTCGGGGGCGAGGGGCACCACCCCGTAGTCGGCCACCTCGAGGACGACGCCCCGCGCTGCGTCGACGGTCGCCAGCACGCCTTCCACCGGCCGGGCGTAGCCGTTGTCGGACGGCTCCTCCCGGTAGTAGCTCAGGCAGCGGGTGATGCGCCGCCCGTCCTCCATGTCCCGTCCGAAGTTGCCGGTGGGCCAAGGGTCGATTTGGACACGGTCGTAGTCGGTGATCCCCCGGCGCCCCATGGCGGCCTGCCAGGCGGGGTCGGCCTTCAGGGCGAGGATCGAGCGGTAGGCGTCGTCGTACAGCAGGGCCGGTCGTACGTCGTCGTGGGGGGTCCACTCGACGATGGAACCGTTGGCCATCCGGACCACCACCTCCACCACCGCCGCCTCGGGCCCGGGGAGGACCACCAGCCGGATCCGACGGTCGAGCGGTTCCCCGGCGGCGAAGGCGGCCAGCTGGGCCCGATCGGGCTCGTCGACGGCGACGGTGGCGAACAGGGTGCCGTCGGGGACCCGACCGCTCTCCTTGACCGAGGCCACCGCCCGACGGATCTCGTCGGCGGTCAGCGGGTCGTGCGGATGGGCCCTCCGTGTCGCCGTGTCGGTCATGGCACGCACCTCCTCCGCGGACACCCCCCGGGGCCGCCGGCGCAGGCTACCCCGGGGCCAGCCCGGCCCCGTCCGCGGCGGTAGTGTCCCCGTCGATGCCCGACACCCCGACCACCCGCCGCCGTATCCCGCCCGGGGCCGGTCCCTCATGACCGGTGTGCGTGTCCGCGTCGCCGTCGACCGTGACCGCTGCATCGGGTCGGGCAACTGCGTGTACTGGGCGCCGGCGAGCTTCGAGCTCGACGACGAGGGGCTGTCGGGGCCGATCGAGCCGGCCGCCGATACGCTCGAAAGGGTCCGGGTGGCCGCCGACGGGTGCCCGACGCGGGCCATCACCGTCGAGATCGTCGACCCCGGTGCAGACGCCGATCCGACACCGGGCGACGACGGGGGGTAGGGACCCGTGCCCATCCCGCTGACCGACGAGCACGAGGAGCTGCGCCGCACTGCGTCCCGGTTCCTCACCACCCACGGCGGACCGGGTGCGGCCCGGGCCCTGATCGACGCCGAGGTCGAGGAGCTCCAACCGGTGTGGGCAGCCATGGCCGGTGAGGGCTGGCTGGGCATCCATCTGCGCGAGGCACAGGGTGGCCAGGGGTTCGGGCTGCTGGAGCTGGCGGTGATCCTCGAGGAGACCGGTTGGGTGGCGACACCCGGGCCGCTGCTCCCCACCGCGGTCGTCTCGGCGCTCTGCTCCCGGTATCTGCCTGCGGACGAGGCCGGCCGGGTGCTTCCGGGGCTCGCCGACGGGACCGTGCCCGCCGCGGTGCACCTGGGAGCGGGTGCGCTGGAGGCGGTGCGGGGCGGGGTCGACGGCTCGCTCATGGTGACGGGTGCGGTGCGACCGGTACTGGGTCTGGGGACGGCCCGGGCCGTCCTGGTGCCTGCCGCCACCGGGGACGGGACGACCACCTGGTGCCTGCTCGACCTCGACGACGAACGGGTCCATGTCACGGCACTGCCCAGCCTCGACGCCACCCGACGGGTGGGCCTGCTCGAGGTGGACGGCCTCGAGGTGGCAGGTGCCCGGCAGCTCCGGGACGTGCCGGCACGCCGGGTCGACGACATCGCCGTCGCCCTGATGGCCGCCGAGCACGCCGGAGGCGCCCGGTGGTGTCTCGAGACCGCCACCGAGTACGCCAAGGTACGGGTGCAGTTCGGGCGTCCGATCGGCCAGTTCCAGGCGGTCAAACACCGGGCCGCCGACATGGCCGTGCGGGTGGAGCAGCTGGCGTCGGTGGCCTGGGACGCGGTACTTGCCGTCGAAACCGCCCTCCGGGGGGGTGACGGTCCGGGGGTCGGTGACGGAGCGGCGGACGACGGCCTCGAGCTGGCGGTGGCCGCCGCCGCGGCCCTGGCCCTCGACGGCTACGTGACCTGCGCACAGGACTGCCTGCAGCTGCTCGGGGGGATCGGGTTCACCTGGGAGCACGACCTGCACCTGCATCTCAAGCGGGCGCTGGCCGACCGCCAGCTGGTCGGAGGTGGAGACGCCCACCGGCTGCGGCTGGCCGCCGCCGCCATCGGTGGTGCCCGGCGCACGCTGACGGCGGACCTCCCTGAGGAGGCGGATCGATGGCGGGCCGAGTACACCCCCCTGGCCTCCGAGCTGGCCTCGGCCGAGGGGGACGCCCGACGACGGCTCATGGTCGACTTGGGACTGGTTGCCCCGCACTGGCCCGCGCCCTGGGGTAGGGACGCGGGTGCCGTCGGGCAGGTGGTGATCGACGAGGTCTTGGCCGCCGCCGGGGTGGACCGCCCCCACCTGGGGATCGGGGCGTGGGTGCTGCCGGTCCTGATCGCATGCGGCACGCCGGAACAGCAGGAGCGCTGGGTCCGTCCCACGCTGATGGGCGAGCTCTCGTGGTGCCAGCTCTTCTCCGAACCGGGGGCGGGGTCGGACCTGGCCGCGCTGTCCATGCGGGCCGAGCGTGTCGACGGCGGCTGGTCGTTGACCGGCCAGAAGGTCTGGACCTCGATGGCCCGTCAGTCCCAGTGGGGGATCTGCCTGGCCCGGACCGACCCCGACGCCCCCAAGCACGCCGGCATCACCTACTTCGTCATCGACATGACGTCAGCCGGGCTCGATGTGCGTCCCCTGCGCGAGCTGACCGGGGCGGCGCTGTTCAACGAGGTCTTCTTCGACGACGTGTTCGTGCCCGACGACTGCGTGGTCGGGGACGTCCACCACGGGTGGGGCATCGCCCGGATGACGCTGGCCAACGAACGGGTCTCGATCTCCTCGGGCGCGACCTTCGGCATCGGGGTCGAGTCGCTGGTCCGCCTGGCGGCCCGCCAGGACGGCGGGGTGCCGGACTCCACGGCGCTGCACCTGGGTGCCCTGCTGGCCGAGGCGCAGTCCCTGGCCCTCATGACCCACCGGTCGGCGCTGCGCTCGCTGGCCGGCTCCGACCCCGGCCCGGGGTCGAGTCTGCGCAAGCTACTGGGCGCCGAGCACGAGCAACGGGTCCAGGAGCTCGGCCTGGCCATGATGGGCCCCGACGGCGCCGTCGTGGACGGGCGGGCCGCACGGTGGTCGCAGGGTGCCCTGGCAACCCGGTGCCTAACCATCGCCGGGGGGACCAGTGAGGTCCAGCGCAACGTGATCGGCGAGCGCATCCTCGGACTTCCCCGCGATCCCGAACCGGAGGACTGACCACATGGCATGGGACTTCTCGACCGACCCGGAATTCCAGGAGCAGCTCGACTGGATGGACACGTTCGTGCGCGAGGAGGTGGAGCCGCTCGACCTGTTGTGGGGCGACCGCGCCTTCCATCCGCTCGACACGGCGTTGCGGGCCGTCGTGGACCCGCTCAAACAGCAGGTGCGGGACCGGGGGCTGTGGGCCTGCCACCTCGGGCCGGAACTCGGGGGCCAGGGGTACGGGCAGGTGAAGCTGGCGCTGATGAACGAGATTCTGGGGCGCTCGCTGTGGGCCTCCGTCGTGTTCGGCACGCAGGCCCCCGACACGGGCAACGCCGAGATCATCGCCCACTACGGCACCGATGCCCAGAAGAAGGCCTATCTGGAGCCGCTCCTGTCCGGGGAGCTGTTCTCCGCCTACTCGATGACCGAGCCCCAGGGCGGCTCCGACCCCTCGCTGTTCGAGACGTCGGCCACCCGGGACGGTGACGAGTGGGTGATCGAAGGCTGGAAGTTCTTCACGTCCAATGCCCGCACGGCCGCCTTCCTCATCGTCATGGCCGTCACCGACCCCGAGGTCGATGTCTACCGGGGGATGTCGATGTTCCTGGTCCCGACGGACACGCCGGGCGTCGAGATTGTGCGCAACATCGGGTTGATGGGGGAGCGGGTCCCCGGCAGCGGTTCGCACGCCCTCATCCACTACGACCAGGTCCGGGTGCCGGTCGACAGCCTGCTCGGGGGTGAGGGCCAGGCCTTCGTGATCGCGCAGACCCGGCTGGGCGGCGGACGGGTCCACCACGCCATGCGGACCGTGGGGATGGCCACCAAGGCGCTCGACATGCTGTGCGAGCGGGCGGTGAGCCGACGCACCCGTGACGGCGTGCTGGCCGACAAGCAGAGCGTGCGGGACTACGTCGCCGACTCCTACATCCAGCTGACCCAGTTCCGCCTGCTCGTCCTCTATGTCGCCTGGTGCATCGACCAGGGCCACGATCCGCGGGCGGTGCGGCGGGACATCGCGGCCATCAAGGTGCTCACCCCGCAGGTGCTGCACGATGTCGCCCAGCGGGCCATCCAGGTCCATGGTGCACTGGGCGTGTCCGACGAGCTCCCTCTGGGTGGGTTGTGGATGACCGCCCCGGTCATGGGCCTGGTCGACGGTCCTACCGAGGTGCACCGGACGACTGTGGCCCGTCAGGTCCTGAAGGCCTACACACCGGTCGAGGGACTGTGGCCGTCCCAGCACCTGCCGGGCCGGGTGGCCGCAGCCCGTGCCAAGTTCGCCGGCCACCCCGATGCGCTGGCCACGGCGGCGCCCGGTTGGTCGGCCCCCGACGCGGCCGCCGACCTCGAGCACGAGGTGGGGAACCAGTGAGCGGCGACGCGCCGGCCGGCGACGGCTATGAGCCTCGGCTCGACGTGGATGGGCTGGGCCGGTGGATGGACGACCAAGGCCTGCCGGGCACCGGCCAGCCGTTGGCGGCCCGGTTCATCACCGGGGGTGCGTCGAACGACCTGTTCGAGGTCGCCCGGGGTGAGTTTCGGTGCGCCCTGCGACGACCGCCCGACCCGGTCCCGGCCGGCCGGGACGCCACCATGCTGCGCGAGCACCGCCTGCTGGTGGCGCTGGCCGACACCGACGTGCCACACCCCCGGGTGATCGCCGGATGTGACGACCCGTCCGTCGTCGGCGGCTGCTTCTACCTGATGGAGTTCGTCGACGGCTGGTCACCGATCCAGGAGGGGACCACCTGGCCTGAGCCCTTCGGCTCCGACCTCGACGCCCGGCGGGGCTTGGCCTTCGCGCTCGTGGACGGGATCGCCCGACTCGCCCGGGTGGACTGGGAGGCCCGGGGTCTCGAGGGCTTCGGCCGCCCCGACGGATTCCACGAGCGCCAGGTCGACCGGTGGCTCCACCACCTGGAGGCGGTCCAGTTCCGACCGCTTCCCGGCATCGACGAGGCGGCGGCGTGGCTGCGCACCCACCGGCCGCGCTCCTACCGCCCCGGGATCATGCACGGCGACTACCAGTTCGCCAACGTCATGTACCACCACGGGGCGCCGGCACGGCTCGCCGCCATCGTCGACTGGGAGATGGCCACCGTCGGCGACCCGCTGCTCGACCTCGGATGGGTGATCAACGGGTGGCCGGACGACACTTCGGCGGGTGGTCAGGGCTCAGTGAGCTACGTGGACTATACGGGCATGCCGAGCAAGGACGAGCTGCTCGATGCCTATTCCACCGCCAGTGGCCGGCCCGTGGACGAGATCGACTACTACGTCATCCTGGCCCGGTTCAAGCTGGCCATCGTGCTCGAGGCCGGCTACGCCCGCGTGGTGGCGGGTGAGGCCGACAATCCCAAGATGGCCATGTTCGGCGACGTGGTGCTGGATATGGCGGCCAAGGCAGCGGAACTGGCCGCCACCACCCCGCTGCGGTGACCGTTCGGGTGGGGACGGGCCCCGCGGACCGGTTCGACCTGACCGACCGGGTGGTGCTGGTCACCGGCGGCAGCCGGGGCCTGGGCCGGGCCATGGCATTGGGATTCGCCGACGCCGGGGCCCACGTGGTCGTGGCCAGCCGCAAGCTCGACAGCTGCCGGTCAGTGGCCGACGAGATCCAGGCACGGGGGAGGCACGCCCTGGCCTTGGCCGTCAACGTCAGCCACTGGGACGAGCTCGAGGGCCTCGTGGACAAGGCGTACGACCGGTTCGGGCGCGTCGACGTGCTGGTCAACAACGCCGGGATGTCCCTCCTCTACGGCGACCTGGCCGACGTGGGCGAGGCCATGTGGGACAAGGTGGTCGGGCTCAACTTGAAGGGGCCTTTCCGATTGACCGCGCTGGTGGCGCCGCGGATGGTGGCGGACGGCGGCGGATCGGTCATCAACGTGTCGAGCACCGGGTCGATCCGGCCGGCGCCCTTCATGCTCCCCTACGACGCGGCCAAGGCCGGCCTCAACGCCCTCACGGTCGGCTTCGCCCACGCCTACGGGCCCTCGGTCCGGGTCAACTGCATCATGGCCGGGCCGTTCTTCACCGACGTGTCCACGGAGTGGGACCTCGAGGCCTTCGACGCCGAGGTGAGGCGCCGTCACGCGCTCGGGCGTGGCGGCGATCCGGACGAGGTGGTCGGCGCCGCCCTCTACTTCGCCTCGGACGCGTCGAGCTACACCACCGGTGCCGTGCTCCGGGTCGACGGCGGCATCCCCTGAGCCTCCTGCCGGTGCGTGTGACCCACCGGGAACGGTGTCGCCCATCGCCTCGCTGTTGACGTCGAGTCCGAACGGGCGAGCACGCAGCACATCGCCCGCAGGAATCACCTGCCGTGGAGTGGGCGGAAGGGTCGACGGACCACTCGTCGACGGACGGATGACCGAGAGGTGAAACTCGCCGGGGCAGGGATGACAGCTCCGACGGTGAACCACCGACACGGGGTGCACGAGCGATCGGGGACATGATGCCTCGTCCTCGGTCCCGCAATCGACGGGAGGCCTACCCGGTCCAGGGCTGCGGCTCACCCACCGCGTCCACCTCGTCGGCGGGATCCGACCCGTCGAGGACGGCGAGCACCCGGGCGGCGACGTCATCGGGCTCGAGCACCCGGTGGTCCAGGTAGCCCTCCCTCGCCCACCGATCGAAGTACGGCCCGGCGATGCCCGGGTCCCATCCGTCGGCGAAGGACGTCGCCGTCGGGCCCACCACCACCCGGACCACCCGGAGCCACGGTTCCTCCGAGCGCAGCCCGCACGCGAGCTGGTCGAGTGCCGCCTTGCCCGCCGCGTAGGGGACCAGGCCTGGCCAGGGGCGGCCGACCGAGTGGGAAGTGAGGAGTGCGCAGAGGGGGTCCGGCGCAGCCTGCAGATGGTCGAGGGCGGCCGACACGACGAGTGCGGCGCCGACCACGTTGGTGGCCAGGACCTCCCGCCAGGTTGTCGCAGAGGTGTCAGCCACACCACCGAGCGGCGACACGCCGGCGGCATAGACGACGGCGTCGAGGCCACCGAGCGCGCCGACTGCCTCTTCGACCAGGGTCCGGCACCGGTCGGCGTCACGGACGTCGCCCACCAGTCCGGTCACCGTCGGTCCGGCCCCGGCCACGGTGGCGGCCAACAAGTCGGCCCTTCTCGCCGCCACCGCGACAGGGTGGCCCCGCCGCCCGAGGGCCACGGTCATGCTTCGGCCAATGCCCGAGGACCCGCCGACCACCAGCACCCGCCTGAGCGGCGGGGTCATGGGGCGGCTCGTCCCCGGTCCTGCTGGATCTCGATGGTGTTGCCGGCGGGGTCGACGAACCAGATCTGCACGACGGCGCCCTGGGCGCCCCGCACATAGGGGATGCTGTCTCGCTCGAGCTCGGCGATGGCGCCGTCGAGGTCGTCCACGGCGAAGCACACGTGGGGCCCGGTGGGTCGGATCGCCCCGTTGCCGGCGTCGGCGTCGACCAGGTGGAGCTGTATGTCCCCTGCGCCAAACCAGTGGCCACCCACACCGGGGACCTCCGGGCGGTCCTCGTCGGGCAGGTGGAGCAGGCGTCGGTAGAAGTCGACGCACGCGTCGAGGCGCTCCTCGACGTTGACGCTGTGGTGGAGGGTCCGGGTGACGTTCACCGGGACCACCCGTCGGGGACCACCGAATCGGTGACCAGCCGGGGGTCGACCGCCTGGCGGGTGTTGCCGGCCTCGTAGACGGCGAAGCACAGCTGCAGTGCCTTGATTGCCTCCTCGGCGCTCATCTCTGGCGCCACGCCATCCACCAGGGTGTCGATGAAGTGGCCGGACGCCCGACGGAACCCCGATCCCCAGTCGGTGTCGACATGGGGGAACGATGTGGTGGTCTGCTTGCCCCGGGTGCCGTCGTAGAGGACGACGGCGGGAAGGTCCAGCAGCTGGCCCGTGCACCGGGTGACCCACAGGAAGCCCTCGTCGCCCTGGATCTCGAAGAACTCGTCGGCGCCGTAGAAGTCACTGCGCAGCCACATGGCCGGGGCGTAGCTGACGTCCATGGTTCCGAGGATGGACGGGTCCTCGTACTCGAAGATGGCGGCGCAGGGCTCGAAGTAGTGGTCCCGCCGGCGCACGACGGCCTGGACCGAGACGATGTCCTGGTCGAACATCCACAGCGCCACCGCGTACTTGTGGATCATGTCGTCGAAGAGGTGGCCGCCGGGACTGGTCTCGGTCATCCGCCACAGGTAGCCCTCGACCTCGAGGCCGCTCTGGAAGGACGAGTCGGTCTGGCCGACCACGGTGCGGAGCCGCAGCTGGGTGGGCCGGCCGATGGCCCCGTCCGCCACCAGCTTCTTGGCCAGCTCGAGCGGCGGGAAGTGGCGGAAGCACTCGCTCACCCGCAGGACCACGCCGGCTTCGTCGGCCGCCGCCGCCATCGACCGGGCCTCGGCAACGGTGTTGGCCAGTGGCTTCTGGCACGAGACGTGCTTGCCGGCTGCGATCGCGGTCAGCACGTGGTCGTGGTGGAGGAAGGTCGGGGTGAGGATCTCCACTGCATCGACCCCGGGGTCGGCCAGTAGGTCGCCGAGCTCGGTGTAGGCGCGGTCGACCCCCCATTCACGGGCGGCCTCCGCTGCCCGGCCCTCCTTCGGGTCGCACACGGCGACGACGTCGCACCGTGGGTCCTCGAGGTAGCCGGCGACGTTGAGGGAGGCGATGTTGCCCGCCCCCACGATGCCGATCCGCGGGCGGGGGATCCGTGCAGGGGCCGAGGGCATGACGGTCAGGCTACCGCTGCGTCCCATCGGTGCGCGGGGTGCCTCGTGTCCGGCGCGTCCGGGTGACGGGCCACCCGGACGTCCTCACCGGTCCGGCGCGGCATCTGCATCGGTGGCCACCTCGCCGAGGCCCCGGCGGAGCTCGTCCTTCACCACCTTGCCGGTGGCGTTGCGGGGGAGCGCGTCGACGAAGTACCACCGGCGGGGCACCTTCGAGCGGGCCAGGTGCTCGAGGGTGTGGTTGCGCAGGACGTCGCCGTCGGCCTCGTGGCCGGGACGCAGCACGACGCACGCCACCACGTCCTCGCCCAGCACGGGATGGGGAACGCCGAGTACGGACACCTCGTGGACGGCGGGATGGAGGGCCACCGCGTTCTCGACGTCGGCGGGGTGGATGTTGTTGCCGCCCCGGATGATGACGTCCTTGCTCCGGCCCACGATGTAGAGGTAGCCGTCCTCGTCGATCCGGCCGAGGTCCCCGGTCCAGAGCCACCCGTCGACCCAGGTGCGGGCCGTCGCCTCGGGATCGCCGTAGTACTCGCGCGGCCGGCCCGGGATCCGCATGCGGACCTCGCCGATCTTGCCGGCCGGCACGGGCCCGCCGTCGGGGCCGACGCAGACGATCTCGGCGGGGGGTAGCGGCTTGCCCACCGATCCGGGCCGGCGGACGGCCTCGCCCGGGGGCATCATGCAGTAGACGGACCCGGCCTCGGTCATGCCGTAGTTGTTGGAGACGAGGGCGTCGGGCAGCTTGGCCTGGAGCTGCTCCAGGACGGCCGGGGCGAGGGGCGCGCTCCCGACCGTGCACAGCTGCACGGAACTGAGGTCGGCCTCGGCGAACCGCGGGTGCTCCAGCAGCAGTGTGGCCATGGCGGGCACCAGGAACACCGACCCCGGGCGCTCGTGTTCCACGCTGTCGAGCCAGGTGCCGGCGTCGAAGGAGGCGAGGTAGATGCCCCGCAGGCCGAGCTTCATCGGGGTGAGGACGAAGGCGATGCCGGCGAACGTGTAGGGGGGGCTGGCGTGCAGCCAGGACCCGCCGCTCCACGTCGGCGCGCGGAAGGGCACCAGCGACGAGTTGTCATGGCGCACCGCCACCGCCTTGGGGTGGCCGGTGGTGCCGGAGGTGTAGAGGATGTCGGCCAGCTCGCCCCGGTCGCGGGGGACCTGGAAGTAGGTGGTGTCGGCGTGCAGCACATCCGACCAGGCCATGACACCGTCCGCCGCCGGCCCGGCACGGCTGTCGCCCCCGACCTCGGGGACGTCGACCACCCGTACGGCCCGGCCCGGCTCGTGCCGGTCGAGCAGCGAGTGCTCTACGAATGCCACGGTCGTCCCCGAATGCGCCATCATCCGGGCCACTTCGGGACGGGTGAGCTGCGGGTTGCACGGGACGGCGACCGCTCCCGCCCGGTGGACGGCGGCGTAGACGGACATCCACCTCAGCGCGTTCGACGCCTGGAGGTGGATGGCCACCCGGTCGTCGGGCGCGACACCGGCCTCCACCAGGCCGCAGGCGAGCCGGGTGGCCGTGGTGTCCCACTCGGCGAACGTCATCGATCCTCGGTCGACCACGGTGTAGGCGGTCTCGTCCCCGAAGGCCTCGGCCATGGCGTGGAGCTGCTCGGAGGGGAGGAGGGCCATGGTCAGTGTCGTCCCCCTCCACTCGTGGGTAGTGCGCGTCGGATGCTCATTGGACGGACATGGCGTGCTCGGCCTCGGCCTCGGGGTCCTCCCACGGGGGGCCGTCGACCACGACCAGGACCTCCTCCATGCCACCGGTGAAGCGGAACGGGGCGGCGTAGCGGCGGGTCACCGGGAGCCCGTCGCTGTAGCCGCAGGTGAGTCCGGCCCCGGTCAACGAGAACCGGGTGAGGGTGAACCGGGGGATCTCGACCTGGGCGGTCTCCGTGCCGTCGACCAGCAGATGGCCGATCCCCCGGTGCTCGCCCGTCCGCTCGAAGTGGAACTCCACCTGGTGGCGCCCCGGCGTCAGCGGCTCGGGGCTCTCGACCAGGTGCTCCTCGAGGGCCACGAAGTTGTGCGCGTAGGCCAGCCGGCCTTCGGTCACGTACAGGGTCCAGCCGCCGAGCCCGGATCCCTGGGCCAGGATCACGCCCTCGACCGGGGCGCCCCCGGGGCCGGGATCGGGCACGTCCACCGTGGCCCGGATCCGGTGCTCGCGGTTGCGCACGTTGACGGCGACCGGCTCGGGCACCACGGACGCGTCCATCCGGTAGACGTAGCGCCGGCGCGGCGGCACCGCCACGGGCCGGCCGAAGACCAGATCCGAGAAGGGCCGGTTGTCGAGCGGCAGGACCCCGTACCTCCGGGCCTCCTCCCACCACCGAGCGACGAGCGCCCGGAGCCGCTCGGGTTCCTGGTCGGCCAGGTCGTGGCACTCCGACGGGTCGACGGCCACGTGGTACAGCTCCCACCGGTCCTCCTCGAAGCCGACCGACGTGTCCTGAACCGGGTGGTAGGTGACGGCCTTCCACCCGTCCTCGTAGAGGGCGCGGCACCCGAAGATCTCGTAGTACTGCACGAGGTGGTGGTCGGGGGCCGCCGGGTCGGTGAGGCTGTCGGCGAAGGAGACCCCGTTGACCGGGGTCTGCGGCACGCCGCCCAGGTCGGCGGGCGCCTCGACACCGAGTACCTCGAGCAGGGTGGGCAGGAGGTCAATGGCATGGACGTACTGACGGCGTACCGCCCCGGCCCCGTCGGTGCCGGCGGGCCAGTGCACGATCATCGGGTCGGCCACGCCGCCCTCGTGCACCTCGCGCTTCCACCGCCGGAACGGGGTGTTGCCCGCCACGGTCCAGCCCCACGGATAGTTATTGTGGCAGAGCGGTCCGCCGATCTCGTCGATCCGGGCCACGCCCTCGGCGACCGAGCGCGGGGCCATGTTCCAGGGTCGGAGGTCGTTGACCGACCCGGTGGGACCGCCCTCGGAGCTGGCCCCGTTGTCGGACAGCACAACCAGCACGGTGTTGTCGAGGTCGCCGGACTGCTCGAGGAACTCGACGAGGCGCCCCAGTTCGTGGTCGGTGTGCGACAGGAACCCGGCGAAGGCCTCCATGTAGCGGGCGTACAGGCGCTGCTCGTCGGGGGAGAGGGTGTCCCAGGCCGGCACCCAGTCGGGCCGGGGGGAGAGTTCGCACCCGTCGGGCAGGATCCCCCGCTCCCGCTGGCGGTCGAACGTGGCCTTCCGCCACTCGTCCCATCCGGCGTCGAAGCGGCCCCGGTAGCGCTCGATCCACGGCGCGGGGGCCTGATGGGGCGAGTGGCAGGCCCCCGGGCAGAAGTAGAGGAAGAACGGCTTGTCGACGTCGACCGCCCGCAGGTCCCCGATCCACTCGATGGCGTGGTCCACCAGGTCCTCGGTCAGGTGGTAGCCCTCCTCGGGCGTGGCCGGAGGGGTCACCTGGTGGTTGTCCGACACCAACGCCGGCACGAACTGGTGGGTCTCCCCCTGGAGGAACCCGTAGAAGCGCTCGAAGCCCCTGCCGAGCGGCCAGCTACGGCGCGAGGCGGCCAGGTGGCTGTCGTTCTCGGGAGTGAGGTGCCACTTGCCGAGCGCGTAGGTGGCCCAGCCGCGCTCCTCCAGCATCTCCGAAAGGAACCCGTTGGCCCGGGCGATGGTGGCGTCGTACCCGGGGAAGCCGGTGGCGAGCTCGGCGACGCGGCCCATGCCGTTGCTGTGGTGATTGCGCCCGGTCAGCAGGCAGGCACGGGTCGGTGAGCACAGGGCCGTGGTGTGGAAGTTGACGTACTGCAGCCCGGACCTGGCCAACCGGTCGATGACCGGGGTGTCCAGGTCCGACCCGAAGCAGCCGAGCTGGGCGAAGCCGACGTCGTCGAGCACCACGAGGACGACGTTCGGGGTACCGGGTCCCGGACGCCGTGGCGGAGGCCACCACGGCGTCGACCCATGGAAGTCGTCGGCGATGACCCCCTGGAACTCCCCCGGCTCCACCGGACTACCGGTGCGGTGGGGTCGGGGGCGCGGACGGGGCTCGGGCAGGCATCGCCCCGCAATCTATGCCAGCGGCGCCGGTCGGTACCGGACGACCACGCGTCCACCGGTCCAACGGACCCGGCGGCCGTCCGGCGGTAGCATGACCGCGTCCTGACGGCCGACCTCCCGGTCCCGCCTGTCCGAGCCGACCGCTACTGGAGGTCCCGCCGATGACCCGTTCCGTGGAGAACGCCCCCGAGGCCGTACTGGCCGCCGCCAAGGAGATGCTGGCGAAGGGCCTGGTCGAGGGCACGGCCGGCAACATCTCGGCGCGCCAGGAGGACGGCACCGTGTGCGTGACGCCGTCGTCGATCGATTACCAGGAGATGGCCCTGGACGACCTGGTGATCGTGGACCTCGACGGTGCCGTCGTGTCGGGGCACCGGTCGCCGTCGTCGGAGCTGCCCCTGCACCTGTCCGCCTACCGGGCCTACGACGACGTCGGCTCGGTCATCCACTCGCATCCGGTGTACGCCACCATGTTCGCCGTGGCCCACCAGGCGATCCCGTCGTGCATCGACGAGTTCACCATCTACGTGGGCGGTGACGTCCGGGTGACCGAGTACGCCATGAGCGGCCGGCCCGAGGTGGGGGAGAACGCGGTCACCGCGCTGGAGGGGCGAGGTGCGGCGCTGATCGCCAACCACGGCCTGGTGGCCGTGGGCCCCACCCCGGCCAAGGCCATGCACATCACCGCGCTGGTCGAGCGGAGTGCCTTCATCATCTGGGGGGCGAACCAGCTCGGGAAGATCCACCCGCTTCCCGAGGGGGTCGACCGCAAGTTCGCCGGGGTCTACGAGTACATGCGCCAGAACCCATGAGCGCCCCGGGGACGGACGCCGGGGCCCGCGCCGCGACCGAAGGCCGGGTCCGGGCGCGGCTGGGCGCCCTCGGCCTCCAACTGCACGGTCCCCACCCGCCCCACGACCCGCTGGACGCCGTGGTGGTGCACGCCGGCGTCGCCCGGACGTCCGGGCAGCTGCCCCGGATCAACGGCGAGCTCACCTGCGTCGGGATCTTGGGCGACTCGGTCGACGTAGGGGAGGGGGCCCGGGCCGCCGCAGTGTGCGCACTCAACGCCCTGGCGGTCCTCGAGGCTGCACTCGGGTCCCTCGACCGGGTCGAGCGTGTCCTGACCGTGACCGGGTACGTCGCCTCGACCCCCAGCTTCCACGGTCAGCCCGCCGTGATCGACGGGGCCAGCGAAGTGTTCGTCCAGGCCTTCGGCGAGGCCGGGCGCCACACCCGGTCGGCCATCGGGGTGGCCTCGCTCCCGCGGGGCGGGGCCGTCGAGATCGAGGTCAGCGTGGCGGTGGCCGGATGACGGGCGACGCGGACATGGCCGCGGTGCTGGCCAGGCTCGGGGCCGCCACCCTCGGCGAGTGCGGGGCGCGGTCGATGCCACCGCGGATCCGTCCGGTGTGGCACGGCGCCACCGTGGCCGCCCCGGCCTACCCCGTCCGGTGCACGCCGGGCGACAACCTGGCCGTGCACGTTGCGGTGACCCGGGCACCCGCTGGATCGGTCCTGGTCGTCGACGTGGGCGATGTGAGCGACCGCGGCTATTGGGGCGAGGTGCTCGCCACTGGGGCACTGGCCCGAGGGCTCGGGGGACTGGTCATCGACGGGGGCGTACGAGACCTGGCGGCCCTGGAGTCGCTGGGGTTCCCGGTGTTCTCGCGGACGGTGGCCCTGCGCGGGGCCGCCAAGATCTCCCGTGGCTCGATCGGGGTCCCTGTGGTGGCGGCCGGGGTCCCCGTCGCCCCGGGTGACTGGGTGGTGGGGGACGTCGATGGCGTGGTGATCGTCCCCGGGGACCGACTCGACCAGGTGGCCGACGCCGGTCGGGCCCGGGCCGCGGCCGAGGACGGCTACTTCGCCGCGCTCCGCGCCGGGGCAACGACCGTCGGGATCCTCGGGCTCGACGCCTCGCTCATCGAGGACGGTGGCATCGTCGGCTGACCGATGGGCCCGGGCCCGACCAACTCACGCGCCCGATCGGTCGCCCGCGTCAGTTGTTCGTGTAGTCGATCGACCCCGCGCCCTTGACACCGATGGCGAAGCAGAAGCAGTGGATCGGCGCATGGTCGGTCACCGGGCGGAGGCTGTGCACCACATCGGGTGGGATGTAGACGAGGTCACCCTGGGCAATGGTCCGGTCCTCGTCGCCGATGGTCATGATCCCCCGGCCCCGCAGCACGTAATAAAATTCATGGGTCGGGTGAGAGTGGGGGTTGACGTACCCGCCCCCAGCGACCTCGAACTCGTTGACCAGTTCGAGGAAACCGCCGTCGGTGAGCGCGCGCATCTCCTGGGACTGCACCATCCACCACACCGGCACCGTGCCCGCGTGCTCGACGATCGGCTCGACTTCCTCGATGTTCCGTACGTCCATCAGAATCTGCCCTCCTCTTTCGGCCGGACGCCACCCGTTTTCGGTCCGGTGCCCGATGGTAGCGTCGCCCGAGGTCCCATTCCTCGGAGGTGCACGGCATGGATGCAGGCGTCCGGACGATCCGTCCGCTCCCGCTGGACACCACGACGTGGTCGCCCTTCGGCTGGCTCCCCGTGGCGGACAGCGACCCCGCCGACGGCACCCATCGATTGGCCTTCGCCTGGGGCGACGTGCACGTGAACCGGATCGAGCACCGACGTGAGGAGGTGCCTACGGTGGACAGGGGTCTCCGGTGCCAGATGCTGTTCCGCCACGCCACCCACACCCAGGTGCTGATGCCCCTCGACGCGACGGCGGTGGTGGCGGTGGCCCCGGCCGGCCTGGCGATGGACTCGGCGTCCGACCTCGCCTCCGTCGCCGCGTTCGTGCTCCGGCCGCTCCAGGCCGTGGTCCTGCACCGGGGGACGTGGCACTGGGGACCCTTTCCCGTGGCCGCAGAGTCCGTCGAGCTGTTCAACGTGCAGGGTCTGCGGTACGCGGAGGACAACGAGCGCGTCGATCTGGAGGGGTTCGGCATCATCGTGGAGGTCGGGTCGCCATAATGTGACGGCGCCGGGGAGTGCGGTGCGGGGGCGTCGTCCCGCCACGGTCCCCCGGATGTAGCTAGAGTCCCCGAGGTCAGTAGTTTCCATCGACCGGTGGCACGTTCGGGGAGTCGGGCCTCACGCCCGGAGCGACCGGTCAGACACAAGGAAGTGTGTTGATGGGGATACATCGGGGGAGTTGGCTGGCTTCGGTCGCCGCAGCGCTGGGAGTCGGCCTGTTGGCGGCAGGGTGCTCGTCGGGCACGACCGCGGCGACGACCACGACGACGGGAGCGTCGTCGAGCTCGACGGCGGCGTCCGGGGGAGGTTCCAGCGCCCCGGGGGTGACCGCCACATCGGTCAGTATCGGAGTCATCTCCAGCCGGAGCGGGGTGCTGGCCGGCTACTTCGGGCAGTTCGCCCCCGGCATGCAGGCGTACTTCGACGCCCTCGACGCCAAGGGCGGGATCAACGGTAGGAAGATCAACCTGGACTTCAACCTCGACGATGGGGGATCGCCCAGTCAATTCACCCAGCTCTCCCACACCCTGATCGACCAGGACCACGTCTTCGCCGTCGGGGCGGCCTCCCCCTGGTTCTCGGCGGGCTACTTCGCCCAGACCTCCACGCCGACCTACGGGTACAACGTGACCGGCAACTGGTCCCCGTACCCGACTCTGTTCGCCTCCGGCGGGTCGGTGCAGGACTACGCCAGCAGTGTCCCGACCTACGCCTACTTCGCCAAGAAGACACACTCCACGTCGCTGGCCTTCATCAGCTACGGGCCGGCCATCGCCTCGTCCTACAACGCGTGCCACACCTCGTCGCAGTTGATGGCGGCCGCCGGGTACAAGGTGAGCTTCGTCGACGTCGGCGCCCAGCTGGGGGGGAGTTTCAGCTCCGACGTCCAGCGGCTCCAGCAGTCGGGGTCGGATCTCATCGTCAGCTGTATGCAGGCCTCGGACAACATCACCCTGTCCCGTGACATCCAGCAGTACGGACTCACCATCAAGCAGCTCTGGCTCAACGGGTATGACCAGACGTTGCTCCGCCAGTACTCGAGCCTGATGCAGGGGGTGTACCTGAACAATGCCGGCAACGCCCCGTTCAGCGCGGCCGCCTCCCCAGCGGTCTATCCGGGGATGCAGGCCTACGTCTCGGCCATGAACAAGTATGAGCCGCAGTACACCACCAGCAATGTCGCCCTGGCCGGGTGGCAGTCCGCATCGCTCATCGCCACGGGGATCCGGGCGGCCGGCTCGGACCTCACGCAGGCGGCGGTGGTGGCGGCCACCAACAAACTCACCGCCGATACCGCGTCGGGTACCCAGGCGATCACCGATTGGACGGTGGGCCACCAGAAGGTGACGTTCCCGTCATGTACGGCGTGGATCCAGGTGAAGGGGACGTCGTTCGTGTCGGTGTTCGCCGCGGGCAAGCAGGTGTTCGTCTGCGTCCAGCGCGACATCAAGAACCCGGTGCCCGTCACGCCGCCCGCCGGCACGCCCGGGGCGTGATCCCACCACCGGCGGGATCGGGCTGAGGCCGAGCCGACGGTGGAGCACTTCCTGGGGTTCGCCATCCCCGGCATCCCGTACGGGTGCACCTACGCCCTCGTCGCCGTGGGCCTGGTCCTCACCTACCAGGCCACGGGGGTCCTGAACTTCGCCTACGGGGCCCAGGCCTACCTGTCGGCGTTCGTCTTCACCTACCTCGTCCAGAACGAGCACCTGCCGGTGGCCCTGTCCTTCGTGATCTCGGTGGTCGTGCTCGCACCCGTCGTCGGCCTGGTCTTGGACCGGTTCCTGTTCCGGAAGATCGCCCCGGCCAATGTGATCGCCAAGCTGGTCACCGGGATCAGCATGCTCGTGGGGATCCCGGCCATCCTGGCCATCATCTTCACCAACAGCAATCAGTACAACGCACCGAGCATCCTGTTCAATCCGAACGTCGTCTACTTCAGGATCGCCGGCACCCCGATCAACGGGATCGACATCACCAGCGTGGTGGCCACGGCCGCCACGCTGGCCGCGCTCCTCGTGCTCCTGCGTTGGAGCAGCCTGGGCCTGCAGATGCGGGGCGCGGTCGAGAGCCGCCGCCTGGTCGAGCTCGACGGGGTCAACGGCGGTCGGGTCGTGGCGTCGGCGTGGGCGGTCTCGGGGTTGATCGCCGGCCTGGCCGGCGTGCTCCTCGCCCCCGTCTACGGCCAGCTGCAGTTCAGTGACTACGCCGCCCTGATGGTCGCCGCCTTCGCCGCCGCCGCCTGGGCCGTCCTGCGCTCGCTCCCCGTGGCCGTCCTCGTCGGCGTGCTGATGGGCGTCACGGTGACGCTGCTGCAGGGCTACCTGCCCGTGGGCAGCATCTGGTCCTCGGCGGCGCTGACGTCCCTCCCGTTCGTGGTGCTGGTCGGGGCCCTCGTGCTCGTGCCCGGCCTGCGGACGCTCGGTCAGGCAAAGGACCCCCTGGCCTCGGTCGACCCTCCGATCCCACCCACCACCGCGGCGATCCGGGCGCCGGAGATCGACCGGGTGATCCGGATCGCCTGGGTGGTCATGCTGGTCGTGTTCGCCGTCTCCATGCTCACGTGGATGCCCAAGATCTGGGAGAACGTGTTCAATGCCGGGCTCGCCTACTCGGTGGTGTTCCTCTCCATCACCCTCATCACGGGAATGGGAGGCCAGCTCTCGCTGTGCCAGGCCACGCTCGCCGGCGTCGGGGCCTTCACCGCCGCGCAGCTGGCCAACCACCTCGGACTGAACCTACTGGTGGGCGGGCTGGTCGGGGCGGTGGCCGCCGCCCTGGTGGCCGTGGTGCTGGCCTTCGCCTCGGTGCGGCTGCGTGGCCTCGGCCTGGCCTTGATGACCATCGCCGCCGCCCTGCTCTTCGACAACACGGTGTTCGCCGAGGTGTCGACGGTGCACGGCCAGCCGATCACCGTGACGTCCCACTCGGTCGGTCTGGGCATCCTCGACCCGAACGGACATGCGTTCTTCGTGCTGGCGATGGTGGTGCTCACGATCTGCGTCGTCCTCGTGCTCCGCGTCCGCCGGGGCTCGATCGGCCGGTTCCTCGGCGCAATGCAGGGGAGCAGCACGGCTGCGTCGGGCATCGGGGTGAACCTCACCTGGATGCACGTGCTCGTGTTCGCCCTGTCGGGCGCGGTGGCCGGGGTGGGAGGGACACTCCTGTCCATCAACCAGCAGTCGGTCAATCCCGAGCTGTTCAGCTGGAGCTTCTCGCTGGTCTTCGTCGTAGTGGTCGTCACGACCGGGGTCAGCACCACCGAGGGGGCCATCCAGGCCGGCTTCGGCTACGTCGTCCTCCAGCAGCTCCTCACCTACGTGCCCGCCCGTCTCGGCGGGAACAGCCTGCTGATCGTCTTCTTCGCCTTCGGGGCGCTCACCTACGTGGCCCACCCCGAGGGCATCCTGGAGTTCCAGAAGCGGCGCTGGACACTGCGCATGGAACGCCTGGTGCTGCGCGGCCGCCCGGCTCCGGCCGCGGCGCCACCCACCGGCCCCGGCGGTGAGCCTCGAGGGTTGGCCGCGGCGGACGCGGACCCCGATCCCGTGGTGGGTCGCTGACGTGCCGCTCCCGGACGTGCTCCTGCGGGTGGACGAGGTATCCAAATCATTCGGTGGGATCGCTGCCGTGAACGGCGTGTCGATGGAGGTCAGGCGGGGGGAGAGCGTGGGTCTGGTCGGCCCGAACGGCGCCGGCAAGACCACCTTGTTCAACTGCGTCTGCGGGCAGTTGCGGCCCGAGCGCGGTGGCATCGACCTCGACGGCCGACCGCTGGTCGACATGCCGACGTTCGAGCGGGCCCGCCTCGGGATCGGCCGTACCTACCAGCGGGTCGAAGTGTTCCCCGACATGACCGTGCGGGATCATCTGCTGGTGGCCCACCGCGCCAGGTGGCGAACGGGTCGGCTGTGGCGCGACCTGTGCAACCTGTCGAAACCCACGACCGAGGAGTCGGCCAAGGTCGACGCCGTCCTCGGCATGGTCGGGCTGGACGAACGGGCCGACGCGCCGGTCGCCTCGCTCGGTCTGGGGTTGTGCCGACTGGTGGAGCTGGCCCGGGCCCTGGTCACCGATCCCATGATCCTGATGGCCGACGAGCCCTCGTCGGGGCTCGACGTCCACGAGACACGTGAGCTGGGTGCCGTTCTGCGCCAGGTCCAAAGGGACCAGGGGATGGCCATGGTGCTGGTCGAGCACGACCTGGGGATGGTGGCCGAGGTCGTGGACCGGACGGTCGTCATGAACCTGGGTGAGGTGATCGCCGAGGGTGACTTCGCGTCGGTCATGGCCGATCCGGCGGTACGCACCGCGTATCTCGGGGTGCAGGAATGAACGTCGGGGCGGGACCCGCCGTGGCCGAGGGGTCCGCCACCGGCCGTGCCGCGGCCGGTTCGCCCGTGCCAGCGCTCGACGTGGTCGGGGTGAGCGCCGCCTACGGCCCCTACCGGGCGCTCTTCGACGTGTCCTTCGAGGTCCCCGCCGGGGGGATCGTGGCCCTGATCGGGTCAAACGGCGCCGGCAAGTCCACGGTGTCCCGCGTGGTGTCGGGCCTCCTGCCGGCGTCGGCGGGTACCGTCCGGCTCGACGGCACCGACGTGACCAACCGGCCGGCGTTCAAGGTGGCCCGCGCCGGCATGGCCCACGTGGTCGAGGGCCGGGGTGTGTTCGCCAGCCTCACCGTGGAGGAGAACCTCAAACTGGCCTTCCGCCAGCGCGCCGGTCGACGGGCGGTAGCTGAGTCCCTGGGCCGGGCCTATGACGCCTTCCCGATCCTCGGGGCCAGGAGGGGCCAGAACGGCGGCACCCTGTCCGGTGGGGAGCAGCGCATCCTGTCGTTGGCCAAGGTGCTGGTCGTCCCGCCCCGGGTGGTGGTGGCCGACGAGATCTCCCTGGGCCTCGCCCCACTGATGACGGACGTCATCTACGACGGGCTTCGTCACATCAATGAGGCGGGGACCGCCCTACTCATCGTGGAGCAGCAGGTGGACCGCGTCCTCGAGATCGCCGAGAGCGCCGTTGTGCTCGAGCACGGGTCGGTCGCGTACCAGGGACCGACGTCGGGGGCCCTAGATGCCGTCGAGCGTCTGCTGGGTTCCCGGGAGCAGGCCGAGGCGGAAGGAAGGGCCGAGGCGGGGGACCAGGACGGCCACGTGCCAGGATCGGGTGCCGGACCGGACGGTCGGACCGGGGGAAGGGGCGGGACATGAGCAACGGGGTTCGGGACGCGGTCGTCGTCGACGTCGTGCGGACAACGCTCGGAAAGCGGGGCGGGGCACTGGCCGGTTGGCATCCCGCGGACCTGCTGGGCTTCGCCCTCAACTCGCTGGTCGAACGCACCGGCGTTGATCCCGGGCTGGTCGACGACGTCATCGGCGGGTGCGTCAGCCAGGTGGGGGAGCAGAGCACCAACATCGCCCGCAACGGCTGGGTGTCGGCCGGCCTCCCCCAGCATGTGCCGGCCACCACCGTGGATCGCCAGTGCGGCTCCTCCCAGCAGGCCATGCACTTCGCCGCGGCCGGGGTGAACGCAGGCCACTACGACCTGGTCGTCGCCTGTGGCGTCGAGTCCATGAGCCGGGTGCCGCTGGCCTCGAATGCCCGCGGCGGAACCGGACCGTTCCCGCCGTCCTTCCTCGAACAGATCGACGGCCGCCTGTGGGCCCAGTTCAAGGTGGCCCAGGTCCTGGCCGACCGGTGGGGGATCACCCGGGAGGACATGGACGCCTTCGCCCTCGAGAGCCACCGCCGGGCGGCCGTGGCGTGGGACGAGGGCCACTTCGCCGCCGAGGCCATCCCGGTCCCGCTGAAGGACGGGGAGGGGACGTTGACCGGGGCCCACCTCGACCAGGACGAGGGGATCCGCCGCGGCGGCACCATGAAGACACTGGCGGGCCTCCCCCCGGCCCAGACCTGGGAGCCTGACACGGCATCGGACATCACGGCCGGCAATTCCTCGCAGATGACCGACGGGGCCGCCGCCATGCTGATCGCCGAGCGATCGGTGGCCGAGCGGTTGGGCCTGCCGGTGCGGGCCCGGTTCGCCCACGCCACGGTGGCAGCCGACGACGCCGCCATTGTGCTGTCGGCTCCGGTGCCGGCCACCCAGCGGCTCCTCGACCGGTCGGGCATGACCATCGACCAGTTCGACGCCGTCGAGTGCAATGAGGCCTTCGCCGCCATCGCCCTGATGTGGCACCGGGCCTTCCCGGTCGACCCAGCGGTGCTCAACCCGAGGGGCGGGGCCATCGCCCTCGGGCACCCGCTCGGGGCGAGCGGGGTGCGACTGGCTGCCACGTTGCTGAACCACCTGGAGGCGACGGGTGGCCGCTACGGCTTCCAGACCATGTGCGAAGGCGGTGGGCAGGCCAACGCCATGGTGCTCGAGCGCCTGGCGTGACCGGCCCCGGCCCCGTTCACGCCCCGTCGCCGGGGTCCGACCGGTTCTTGGTGGCCAACGACTGCACGTAGGCGGCAGACCCGGCCAGGAATCCGTCGACGTCCCGGGCCTTGGCCTCGGCGAACTCGGAGAAGTACCGGGGCACGTAGACGGCGTGGGACCCGGAGTCGATCCCCTCGAGGATGGTGGCGACCGCCTCGCCGACGGTGATGGCGTCCACCCCGCCGGCGAAGGGGTCGTTGTCCGGAAGCGTGAACAGCTCGGTGTCGACCACCCCGGGGTAGACGACGGTGATCTTGACGCCGGTGTCCCACAGGTCGACGGCCATGGCCTCGGAGAAGACGGCAATGGCTGCCTTCGACGCGTCGTAGGCCGCCTCGCCCGGCGAGCTGAGCGGCGCGGCGACGGACGAGACGTTGACGATGCGACCCGAGCCCCGCTCGATCATCGGTGGCAGGAGGGCGAGTGTGAGCCGGACCGGCGACAGGTAGTTGATGGCCATGACCGACTCGACGGTGGCCATGTCGAGGGCGGTCACGTGGCGCCGCTTCGGGATGCCGGCGTTGTTGACCAGCACATCCACCCCACCCAGCTCCTCGACGGCGTCGCCGGCCAGCCGTTCGACGGCTTGGGGGTCGGCCAGGTCCGCCACCCACATCCTGGACGCAGGGGCGTGGGCCCGGCAGCGCCCGAGCACCTCGGCCAGTCGGTCCTTTCGGCGTGCGACGATCCCGACGGTGGCACCCCGGTCGGCGAAGGCCACGGCCAGGGCGGCACCGATTCCGGACGACCCACCGGTTACCAGCACCCGTGACCCGGTGTAGTCCGTCGGTCCCGTCATCGGTTCCTCCATTCGGGCGTGCGCTTCTCGGCGAAGGCCTTCGGGCCCTCGATGGCGTCCTCGCTGGAGAACACCTCGGCGGCGATGGCCGACTCGATCCGGTAGGCCTCCAACATGTCGACCAGGAGCCCCCGCAGGACGGACTCCTTTGTCTTGCGCACGGCGAACGGCCCGTTGGCCGTGATCCGACGGGCGTAGTCGTAGGCCCGCTCCAGGACCTGGCCCGGAGGGCACACCTCGTTCAAGAGGCCCATGGCCAGCACCCGGGGGGCGGAGATCCGGTCGGCACAGAGCAGGAGCTCCATGGCGGCGGGGTACGGGATCTGGCGGGGGAGGCGGACCGTGGTGCCACCACCGGCGAAGAGACCCCGTTTGGGCTCGAGCACGCCGAAGGTGGCCGTGTCGGCGGCCACCCGGATGTCGCATCCCCCCAGCATCTCCATCCCGCCGGCCACGCACGTGCCGTTGACGGCGGCGATGATCGGCTTGTACAGCTTGACGTTGCGGAGGACCGCCTTCACCCCATCGTCGAGGCGGTAGCCGTCGATCTCGGTGATCCGCTCCTCCTCCATTCTCGACTGCAGGCGGGTGATCTCGGGGATGTAGGTCTTGAGGTCGGCCCCGACGCAGAAGTCCTCACCGACCCCGGTGACCACGGCGACCCACGCCTCGTCGTCGTCGCCGAAGCGCTCCCAGGCCCCGCGGAGCTGTGCGAAGTGCTCCATGTCCAAGGCATTGCGCGCCTCTGGACGGTCGATGGTGATGCGGACGACGTGTCCGTCGTCTGGCTCATAGTGGATCGGCATGGCCCTCCTCGTGTCGGGTCGGTCGGTGCAGGGTGGGGCTGTCGTGGCCCCGGGTGGGTCACCGGCGGGCGGTCACGACCCCCCGGGCGCCCGCCTCGAGCGTCACCACGGCGTCGACGAGGTCCTCGTCGGCCGCGGCCGGCTCGTCCAGGCGGGCATAGGTGCGCGAGCCGTCGGGCAGGTCGCAGATCAGTGCCGTCCACTCGGGCCCCTCGCGGCCGTAGGTGGTCGAGAAGGTGGCGACCGTGGCCGGACCCTCGGCTCCCACGGTCACCGGCACGGTGTCGGCGGCCGTCACCGGGACCGCGGCAGGGGCGGGCACGGCCGGTGGCGGCGTGGCGGACCACAAGGTGGCCGCATGGCTGGTCATGTGCATCCCGACCCCGGTCACCAGGCCGTGGCCACCGGGGTCGGCACGCAGGGCCTCGGCCATGGCGACGAGGGCGTGGGTGGCGTAGTTGCTACCCGGACCCCCGTGGTAGGGGAGGCCGCCGGTGACGGTCAGGGGGCGGTCGTCGGTGATGCCCAGGGCATCGCGGGCGAACTGGAGCGAAGCGGAGAAGCACGAGTAAAGGTCGAGGTGGGCCACCCCGTCGATCCCGACGCCGCCCAGGGCGCATTGCGCCGCCGATGCCATCGCCGGGGACCGCCAGAGGTCGGGACGGGCCGCCATGGTGGACGGCTCCTCACCCACGCCGGTGCCCCACAGGTAGACCCTCCGGTCCGCCGGCACACCCAGCTCGTCGGCACGGGCCTCGGTGGCCACCAGGACGGCGGCCGCCATGTCGACGTCCATGACCGCGGTCATCAGCTTGGTGTACGGGGTGGCCACCATCCGATTGGCCGGTTCGGGCCGGATGATCTCCTCGGCGGTCCGGGCCACGGGGAACCAGGCGTTGTCTGGGTCGGCCGCCGCCACGGCCGACATCGGGGCGAGCAGCTCGCCCAGCTCCCTCCGGTAGGCGGCGACGGTCTGGCCCCGGTGGGCCCGGCGGGCCGTGTCCAAAAGGGCGAAGGTCAGGTAGGCCTGGTAGATCCCGTGTGCGGCCTCGGCCCGGTCCAGGGTGAGGGGGAACGGCGGCGGCTCGGCCGGCGGATGGGACCACGCGGGGTCGGGGTGGTGCCGGAGGGTAGCGAGCGCCTCACCCCCGACGACCATTGTCAGGTCGGCCCCGCCCCCGGCCATGGTGGCGGCGGTGTCAGCGACCAGGCGCAGGGGGACCGATCCCCCGAGTCCCGAGTACCGGGTGGTCCCGGGCCGGGCGCCCAGCCGCTCGGCCAGTCGGGCAGCCGGGTCGTCGTACTGCCAGGACTGGCAGAACACCACCTGCAGGCTGTCGATGGCGGCGAGCGCCGACGGGCAGCCGGCGTCGTCGGCGGCGCCGCGGGCGACGTCCTCCCACAGGTCGAGCGGCTCGGGGGCCGACTGGTCACGCCACGTCCGACGGGCGACCCCGACGATGCACGGCGTGCGGGGGTCGACCGCCACGTCAGGTCAGGCTGGAACGACGTGGCAGGGCGATCGCCCGGTCCGCGATGATGTTCTTCTGCACCTCGGTCGAGCCCCCGCCGATGGTGCTGTAGCGCTGGAACGAGTAGAGGCGGGTCCACTTGCCCCGGTCGACGGCGTCGGGACCGCCGCGGGCCAGCACGCCGGCCGGGCCGAGCAGGTCGACTGACAGGGCGGCCAAAGTCTGGGCCAGAGCCGACCAGCTGAGCTTGGCAAAGGGGACCTCCGGCCAGTTCTTCTCCCCCTTGATGATCTTGGACAAGGCGCGCAGCGACAGCAGGCGGGCCAGTTCGATGTCGGTCCAGGCCCGGGCGATGCGGTCCTGCAGCGCCGGGTCCTCCAGCGCGTCGGGGTTGACCGCCCGCGCCGTGGTCACCATGGCCCGCAGGTCTGCGGCCAGGATGGCCAGTTGGGTGGCGATCCCCACCCGCTCGTGGCCGAGGGTGCCCATGGCCACCATCCACCCCTCGCCCTCACCACCGAGCCGGCAGTCGACCGGGATGCGGGCGTCGGTGAAGAAGACCTCGTTGAACATCTCCTCGCCGGCCATGTCCCGGATGGGCCGGCGTTCGATACCAGGGGTCTCGAGATCGATGATGAAGGCAGTGATCCCCTCGTGTTTTGCCCCCCGCTCGATGGCGGTGGGGTCGGTCCGCAGGAGGAACAGCCCCCACTTGGCCAGGTGGGCGGTGGAGATCCAGATCTTCTGCCCGTTGACCACGTAGGCGTCACCGTCGAGGATCGCCGTGGTTCGCAGGTTGGCCAGGTCGTTGCCGGCATCAGGCTCGGAGAATCCCTGGCACCAGTGGTCGGTGGCGTCCAGGATCGAGGGGAGCCACCGCGCCTTCTGCTCCTCGGTGCCCCAAGCGATGATCATGGGGCCGATCTGCCACAGCCCGTTGGTGTTGAACATGCCGGGGGTGCGGTACTCCGCCATGATCTCGGAGTAGATGATCCGCTGCATCGCCGTGGCGTTACGGCCCCCGTACTCCTCGGGCCAGTTGGCGGCCGCCCATCGGCCCTGGTTCAGCTCGCGCTGCCACGCCGCCCGTCGCAGCTGGGACTTCTCGCCCGAGAGGGACGAGTTGTGGTCGAGTTCCTCGCGCTCGAGGAAGCCGGGGAGGTGCTCGTTGAGCCAGGTACGTAATTCGGCGGCGAACTGCTCGTCCTCGGGGGCAAGTGCGAAGTCCACGGGCCGAGGATAGCCCTCGGGACCGTCTACGCTCGTGCCGTCATCAGCCGTGCCGATCCCGAGGTGGACCGTGGACTTCACATTCGATGCCGAGCAGTTGGCCCTGCAGGATGTGGCCCGTCGGGCCATGGACGAGGTCGACGGCGGGCTCCTGCGGGAGCTGGCAGACGACGACGCCGGGTACACGCCCGAGCTGTGGGACCGACTGGTGTCCCTCGGGTGGACGTCGATGCTGATCCCCGGCGGGGGCGGCGGGCTCCTGGAGATGTGCATCGTCCTCGAGCAGATGGGGCGGGTCCCGCTCCCCGGGCCGTTCTTCTCGTCGGCGGTGACGGCCACCCTGGCGGCACGGGCATTGGGGGAGCAGGGGCTGCTCGACGAGCTGGCCTCCGGTGGGATCCGGGGGACGGTTGCTGTGCTGGAGCAGGGCCACGGGGACCCGTTGGACACGGTTCGGGCCCGGGCGACCCGCAAGGGCGCCGGCTGGGTCCTCCACGGCACCAAGCCGGCCGTGGTCGACGGGCACACGGCTGACTGGGTGATCGTGGTGGCGCTGGGGGAGGACGGGGTGCGGTCGTTCCTCGTCCGTGAGCCGGTGGCCGAACTGGTCCCGTCGCTCGACCCGACCCGCAAGCTGGCCCGCCTGGTGCTCGACGGCACGCCCGCCCAGCCGCTCGGCCCCGGGGGCAGCCAGGTCGCGCTGTGGCGGCGCGTCCTCGACGACGTCGCCGTGGCCCTGGCCGCCGAGTCGGTCGGGGTGTCCGACCGCGCCCTCGAGATGGCCACGGAGTACGCCAAGGTCCGGGTGGTCTTCGATCAGCCGATCGCCACGTTCCAGGTGGTGAAGCATCGGATCGTGGACATGTTCCACGCCCTCGAGCTGGCCCGGGTGGGCGTCCACTATGCGGCCTGGTCGTCGGACGGGGACCAGCCCGACCGGGTCCGGGCCGCCGCCATGGCCTCCGCCTATGCAGCCGAAGCGTCGGTCAAGGTGACCGGGGACGACATCCAGCTCCATGGAGGCGTGGGGTTCACCTGGGCCAACGACGCCCACTTCCTCTTCAAGCGGGCCAAACAGAACGAGGTGCTCATGGGTGGGAGCGGGCACCAATGGCAGCGGCTGGGGGCACTCTTCACCGAGCTCTGACGCCGACGGACGACCGGGACCAACGGTGCGTCAGGGCCGTCAGGGGGCCGGTGGGTGCTCGAGCAACGAGGCGATCTCCTCGGCCCGGGCTCGGAACACCTCGGTGGACCCGCGCCCACCGTCGAGCACTCCGGCGACGTGCTCGATGACCAAGCCGACCAGGAGACTGCGCAGCATCCTGGCCAGCACCGACTCCTCCCCTGGCGTGCAGAGCCGGGGGCGGTGGTCGGCCAGCCAGCGCTCGAGGGACGCCTCGGTGGCGTCGAACAGCTCGGAACCGACGGCCCGGGCCGTCTCGTCCCCCCGCATCACCTCGCCCAGCATCAGCCGGATGAAGTCCTCGACTTCGAGCATCGATACCAGGATGTCGGTCAAGAGGTCGGACAGTGTCGGGGCCGGGTCCCGGACCAGCGACGGTGGGGTGGCGACGCCGGAGGTGTCCAGGAATCCCCGCTCCTCGAGCACCGCCACCAGCAGGTCGCGCTTGGATGGGAAGTAGTGGTAGAGCGTGGCCACGTTGAGCCCGGTGGCGGCGGCCAGGCTCCGCATGGTGGTCCCGTCCACGCCGTGCTGGGACATCAGGGAAAGAGCCGTCCCCAGGATCCGCTCGCGCTGGTTGGGCGCCTCGCCGCGGGTGGTGGGCTCGGGCGTGGGGGTGGGCACCCGTCCATTGTGGCCCAGGGCCGGCCACGTGGCCCCGGTGCCGGTCGCTAGGCCCCGGTGCCGGTCGCTAGGCCCCGGTGGGCCGACGGGCCGCGCCCCGGTTCCCAAACGAACGTTTGATCTATAGTACCCGGAAGGAGCGTCGGTCGGAGTGGCCGGCGACCGGGGGAGGATCGGCCCGCACCGGTCCGGGACGGGGACGACGATGGCACGACCGGTTGAGCACGCTGTCGACACGGCATCGACTCTGGAGAGGTTCGACCCCTTCGAGCTGCAGGACACCGTGTCCGGGGACATCCGCGACCCGTACCCGCGGATGGGCGAACTCCGC
>Ga0209483_1000642_pt1 | contig 29135 bp, 25 predicted proteins | sample NGEPerA_FD_184508 | JGI IMG/M metagenome (GOLD analysis project Ga0209483, IMG submission 184508) | Arctic peat soil microbial communities from the Barrow Environmental Observatory site, Barrow, Alaska, USA - NGEE PermafrostL2-A... | ecosystem: Environmental > Terrestrial > Soil > Wetlands >... | reverse complement strand
GTTTCCCCCTACCCTGCTTGCGGGAGAGGGTTGGGGTGGGGGTAAGGGCGCCAACCATCACGCCTCGACCAGCGCCCCTTCGCGCTCCGCCTCGATCGCCGCGAGCAGCGCGCCGAGGACTTCGCTGACGCCGGCGCCGCTGACGCCGGACAGCGGCAGCACCGCCGCGCCGCTTCCGGCGGCGCGGGCGAGGGCACGGGATTTGCGCTTCACCTCGTCGGGATCGATCGCGTCGATCTTGTTGAGGCCGATCACCTCGGGCTTGCCGGCGAGCCCGTGGCCGTACGCGCTCAGCTCGCGGCGGATCGTTTTATAGGCGTCGACGATGTCGCCCTCGGTACCGTCGATCAGATGCAGGATCACCGCGCAGCGCTCGACATGGCCGAGAAACCGCGTACCGAGCCCGGCGCCCTCGCTGGCGCCTTCGATGAGCCCCGGCAAATCGGCGATGACGAATTCCCGGTCGTCGAGCCGCGCCACCCCCAGTTGCGGGCGCAGCGTGGTGAACGGGTAGTCGGCGATCTTCGGCTTGGCGTGCGAGACACGCGACAGCAGCGTCGATTTCCCGGCATTGGGCAAGCCGACCAACCCGGCATCGGCGATCAGTTTGAGGCGCAGCCACACCCAAAGCTCGGCGCCCGGCCAGCCGAGGTCGGCGCGGCGCGGCGCCTGGTTGGTCGAACTCTTGTAATGTGCGTTGCCGAACCCGCCGTCGCCGCCGCGCAGCAGCACGCGGCGCTGTCCTTCGCGGGTGAAGTCGGCGATCACGGTCTCGTTGTGCTCGTCGAGGACCTGCGTGCCGACCGGGACGCGCAGCACCAGATCTTCGCCGCCCGCGCCGGTGCGGTTGCGCCCGGCGCCGCCGCGCCCGTTCTGCGCCCGGAAATGCTGCTGGTAGCGGTAGTCGATCAGCGTGTTGAGATTGTCCTGCGCGACAAGGATGATGTCGCCGCCCTTGCCGCCGTCGCCGCCGTCCGGGCCGCCGAACTCGATGAATTTCTCGCGCCGAAAGCTCATCGAGCCGCGGCCGCCGTCGCCGCTCTTCACGTAGATCTTGCACTGGTCGAGAAATTTCATGGCGCTTCGCTTCTATATCAGGTTCCGCTCGCGCGGCACCGGCACCGGCCCGCTCCCCCACCCGGCCACCCAATCAGCATACTCTCGTTGGGTGGCCGGGTGGGGGAGCGGGCCGGTGCCGAAGGCCGGGCGGATGCCCGGCCGCACTTGATCACTCCAACAAAAAAGGGGAGCGGCGAGCCGCTCCCCTCATGCGATGTCGTTGGGGAACGGCTACTCGGCGGCCTCTGCCGCCGGGTGGAGGTCCGCTTGCGGCACCACCGAGATGAACATGCGCCCGCCCAGCCCCTTGTGGAACCTGACCGCGCCCTCGACCAGCGCGAACAGCGTGTGGTCGCGCCCCATGCCGACTTCGCTGCCCGGGTGGAATTTGGTGCCGCGCTGCCGGACGATGATGTTGCCGGCGACGACGATCTCGCCGCCGAACTTCTTGACCCCGAGCCGCTGTCCCGGGCTGTCGCGTCCGTTGCGGGACGAGCCGCCCGCCTTCTTGTGAGCCATCGAACTCTCCCTCGGCCGCTCAGCCCCCGGCGCTGATCGCGGTGATCCGCAGCAGGGTCTGATGCTGGCGGTGGCCGTTCTTGCGCCGGTAATTGTGCCGCCGCTTCTTCTTGAAGACGATGATCTTGTCGCCGCGGCGATGTTCGACCAGTTCGGCGCTGACCGAGGCGCCGGCGACGAGCGGCGTGCCGGCCGCGGCGCTGGCGCCCTCGCCGACCATCAGCACCTCGGCCAGTTCGATCGTCGCGCCCGGCTCGCCGGCCAGTTTCTCGACCGCGATCACATCGCCCTGCGCGACCTTGTATTGTTTGCCGCCGGTACGGATTACTGCGAACATCTGGAAGCCGCCGCTAGGTTTGTCGCGCTCCATGGCCGGCGCGAAAATACGACGGACGGGCCACGCCCGTCCGGGAGGCGGGAATATAATCGTGCGCCCTCTGCTGTCAACCCGCCCCCGTTCCGCGATGCGGGATCATGGCGCGGCGACGGGCGCGCTTTCCCGCCGCCCGCTGGCTCTGGCCGCCGCAACCGGGACCGGCTTTGACGCGGCGCGGGGCCGCGCCTAGACTTGCGGCTTCGCGAAAATACGACATTGCGGCGAGGGACGCCTGGTCCATGGACACCGGCAAGATCAACGCCACCGAAGACGAAGCCCTGCAATTCCACGCCGCCGGCCGCCCCGGCAAGCTGTCGATCGCGCCGCATAAGCCGCTCGTGACGCAACGCGACCTGTCGCTCGCCTATTCGCCGGGCGTCGCCTATCCGTGCCTGCGCATCCAGAAGGACCCGTCGAGCGTCTTCGACTACACCTCGAAGGGCAATTTCGTCGCGGTGATCTCGAACGGCACCGCCGTGCTCGGCCTGGGCGATCTCGGCGCGCTCGCGGCGAAGCCGGTGATGGAGGGCAAGGCGGCGCTCTTCAAGCGCTTCGCCGACATCGATTCGATCGACCTCGAGATCGACACCAAGGATGTCGACGAGTTCGTCAATTGCGTGCGCTTCCTGCATCCTTCGTTTGGCGGCATCAACCTCGAGGACATCCGCGCGCCGGAGTGTTTCGTCATCGAGGAGCGGCTGCGTGAGCTCTTGGACATCCCGGTCTTCCACGACGACCAGCACGGCACCGCGATCATCGCCACCGCCGGCCTCATCAATGCGCTGCACCTGACAAAGCGCGAGCTGCGCGACATCAAGATGGTGGTGAACGGCGCCGGCGCGGCCTCGATCGCCTGCGTCGAGCTGCTGAAGACGATGGGGTTGCCGGGCGGCAACGTCGTGCTGTGCGACACAAACGGCGTCGTCTATCGCGGCCGTACCGACGGCATGAACCAGTGGAAATCGGCGCATGCGGTCGAGACCAGCGCGCGCACCCTCGCCGAGGCGATGGAGGGGGCTGACGTGTTCTACGGCCTCTCGGCCGCGGGCGCGGTGACGCAGGACATGGTTCGCGCGATGGCGGCCAAGCCGATCATCTTCGCGATGGCCAACCCCGACCCCGAGATCACGCCGGAGGACGCGCGCGCGGTGCGGTCCGACGCGATCATCGCCACCGGCCGCTCGGATTACCCGAACCAGGTCAACAACGTCCTGGGCTTTCCGTACATCTTCCGCGGCGCGCTCGACGTGCGCGCCTCGCAGATCAACGACGCGATGAAGATCGCCGCCGCCGAAGCCCTCGCCCGCCTGGCGCGCGAGGACGTGCCCGACGAGGTCGCCGCCGCCTATGCCGGCCAGCGGCTGCGCTACGGCCCCGACTACATCATCCCGGCGCCGTTCGACCCGCGCCTCATCTGGGCGGTGCCGTCGGCGGTGGCGCAGGCGGCGATGGATTCGGGCGTCGCGCGGAAGCCGATCCTCGACATGGCGGCCTACAAGCGCACCTTGCGCGCCCGGCTCGATCCGACAGCGGCCAGCCTCGACCTCATTTTCGACAAGGTGCAGCGCGAGCCCAAGCGCGTCGTCTTCGCCGAGGGCGAGGAGGAGATGACGATCCGCGCCGCGCTGCAATATGCCGGCAGCGGCTACGGCACGCCGATCCTGATCGGGCGCGAGGAGCGCATCCAGGCGACGATGGCCGCGATGGGGCTCGCCTCCGCCGGGCCGCTGGAAATCCACAACGCGCGGCTGTCGACCAGCAACCAGCGCTACACCGAATTCCTCTATCAGCGGCAGCAGCGCCGCGGCATGCTCTTTCGCGATTGCCAGCGGCTGGTGAACCTCGACCGCAATGTCTTCGCCGCCTGCATGGTCGCGTGCGGCGACGCCGACGCGATGGTGACCGGCGTCACGCGCAACTCGTTCGACGTGCTCGACGAGGTGACGCGCGTCATCGAGATGAAACCCGGCTGCGAGATGTTCGGGCTGACCCTATTGCTGGCGCGCCAGCACACGGTGCTGCTGGCCGACACCTTGGTGCATGAGAACCCGAACCCCGCGCAACTGGCCGGCATTGCCGTCGAGGCGGCGGCGAAGGCGCGCGAGCTCGGCCTCGAACCGCGCGTCGCCCTCCTCTCCTACTCGAATTTCGGCAACCCGATGGGCGATGGCGGCGAACGCATCCGCCAGGCGGTGGCCTTGCTCGACGGGCGCGGCGCCGATTTCGAATATGACGGCGAGATGAGCGCCGACGTCGCCCTCGATGCCGGGCTGATGCGGCGGCTCTACCCGTTCTGCCGCCTGTCGGGCGCGGCCAACATCCTCGTCATGCCCGAACTGCACAGCGCCAATATCAGCGCCAAGCTGCTGGCGCATCTCGGCGGCGGCACGGTGATCGGCCCGCTGCTGATGGGGCTCGCGCACCCGGTGCAGATCGTCAATATCGGCGCCACCGTGTCCGATCTGGTCAACCTCGCCGCGCTCGCCGCGCACGACGCGATCGGGTGAGCCTGCGCTGAGCCACCGAAAAGATTTCCCCTCCCCCCGGCTTCACCCGGGGGTCCACGAAACCTCGGGAGTAATTCGTGGATGGCCGGATCAAGTCCGGCCTAGGCGACGGAGGGGAGCGTCGCACGCGAGATCGGCAATCGCTTTTGCGTTTCGGGAAAGACCATGAATTGGCGCGGCTGGCGTCGGGTGCCGCTTTTCGCGCTCGCCTTGACGTTGCCGGGCGTGGCGGTGCTGGCCGGCCTCTACGCGGCCGCGCGGCTCGATCCGGCCGCGGCGCTGATCGGCGCCGCTGTCATGCTCGTGGCGCTGGCGGTCGCCATCGCGCCGTTCGCGCTGTCGCTGTCGGCGGTGCAGGAAGCGATCGAGTCGATCGGTCCCGCGGCCGAACCCGGCGCCGAGGCGGCGGCGACGCGGCGGCTCGGCCGTCTCGGCCGCACCGCCGACGCGCTATGGCAGAGCGCGGTGCGGCTGGCGCGCGGCTGGCGCGAACGCGCCGCGCGGGCCGAGGCGAGGCTGGCCGCCGCCGAGGCGGTCTTCGCCGCGCTCCCCGACCCGCAGATCCTGCTCGATGCGCAGCGCCGCGTCGTCCGCGCCAACCCGGCGGCGAGCGAATTCGTCGGTCACGTGCCGGAGGCGAGCGACCTCGCCGCGCTGCTGCGCAACCCGGCGGTGCTCGCGGCGGCCGACGCGGTGCTCGCTGGCGCGGCGGCGCGGATCGTCGAATTTACCCTGGCGCTGCCGGCCGAGCGGGTGATGGAGGCGCGCATCGCGCGGGTCGAGGGCGTGTCGCTCGACGGCGTCGCCGCGATCGTCACCCTGCACGACATCACCACGTTAAAGCTCGCCGAGCAGATGCGCGCCGATTTCGTCGCCAATGCCGGCCACGAGCTGAAGACGCCGCTGGCGAGCCTGGTCGGCTTTATCGAGACGCTGCTCGGCGCGGCGCGCGACGATGCGGCGGCGCGCGAGCGGTTTCTCGGCATCATGCGGGGCGAGGCCGGACGCATGGCGCGGCTCGTCGACGATTTGCTGTCGCTGTCGCGCATCGAACTCAACGAGCGCGTCGCGCCGACCAGCGAGGTGGCGCTGGCGCCCCTTGTCGAGCGGGTTGCCGACACGCTCGAATTGCGCGCGGCCGCGCGCGGCATGCGGCTCGAACTCGCCCTGCCCGACGATCTGCCGGATGTCCATGGCGACGAGGACGAACTCGCGCAGGTGCTGCAGAACCTGATCGACAACGCGATCAAATACGGCAAACCGCACAGCAGGATCGCCATCGCGGCCAGCACGGCCGAACCCCCGGCCGCGCCGAGCGCCTTTGTGCGCGTCGCCGTCGCCGATTGCGGCGACGGCATCCCGAGCGAACATTTGCCGCGACTGACCGAGCGCTTCTACCGGGTCGACACGGCGCGCTCGCGCGAACTCGGCGGCACCGGCCTCGGCCTCGCGATCGTCAAGCATATCCTCAACCGCCACCGCGGGCGGCTCGAGATTTCGAGCACGCTGGGCGTCGGCTCCACCTTCACCGTCTGGCTGCACGCGACCCGGAACGGGCGGGCGAGGACTGTCACGGAAGCGCAACACAACTAACATAGAACCGTCGCGGCGCCCGCGTAAAACCCAGTCGGTCAGGTTCACCGGCCAATCCCGCAAGCTACACGAGGAGAGTGCCGTGCTGCTCAGCCGCACCTTGCCGCCAGCCGCCCTTGCCGCCCTGTTATGTGCCGCGATACCCGCCCGAGCCACCGAAATTTCCGGCGCCGGCGCGACCTTTCCCTACCCGATCTACGCAAAATGGGCCGAAGCCTATAAGGCCAAGACCGGCACCAGCATGAACTACCAATCGATCGGTTCCGGCGGCGGCATCAAGCAGATCGAGGCAAAAACCGTCGATTTCGGTGCGTCCGACATGCCGCTGACGCCTCAAGCGCTCGATAAGGACGCGCTGCAGCAATTTCCGATGGTGATGGGCGGCGTGGTGCCGGTGGTCAATCTGGCGGGGATCAAGCCGGGGCAATTAAAGCTCGACGGCACGGTGCTCGCGGGGATGTATCTCGGCACCATCGCCAATTGGAACGACAAGGCGATCGCCGCGCTGAACCCCGGCGTGACGCTCCCCGACAAGGCGATTGCGACGGTGCATCGCTCCGACGGGTCGGGCACCAATTTCATCTTCACCCATTATTTGTCGAGCATCGATCCGGACTTCAAGGCGAAGGTCGGCGAGAACACTTCGGTCGAGTTCCCCGGCGGGCTCGGCGGCAAGGGCAACGAAGGCGTCGCCGCGATCGCCGGCCGCACCGCCGGCGCGATCGGCTATGTCGAATACGCTTATGCGCTGCAGAACAAGATGAATTACGCGCAGCTGAAGAACCATGACGGCAACTACGTCTCGCCCGAGGCGAGCGCCTTCCAGGCGGCCGCCGCCAATGCCGACTGGTCGAAGGCGCCCGGCTTCTACCTGTTGCTGACCGACCAGCCGGGCAAGGATAGCTGGCCGATCACCGGCGCCACCTTCATCCTGATGCACCGCCAGCAGCAGAAGCCTGATACCGCCCGCGAGGTGCTGAGCTTCTTCGACTGGGCCTACCACAGCGGCGGGCAACTGGCCGAGCAACTCGACTACGTGCCGATGCCGGCAAGCGTCATCAGCGCGGTCGAAGGGAGCTGGAAGACGATCACCGGGGCTGACGGCAAGCCGGTGTGGACCGGGCACGCGTCGTAGGGGCTGCGAAATTGATGTCGCCGGCGCCACCCTCAAGCCCGCAGGACTGGGGGTGAGGGGCCGGCGCCGTCAGTCCAAGCGGGAGAGTGGCATGGCGGCTAAGCCGGAAATGGTCGCGGTCACCGCAGCCAGAGCGCGGCGGCGGCCGGCCGGCGGGCCGGGGGATGCGGTGTTCCACGGCCTCACGATGTTTTTCGCCGTCCTGGTCTTGCTGATCCTGGGCGGCGTCATTGCGTCGCTCGTCTCTGGCGCGCTCCCGGCGCTGCGCCAATTCGGCTTCGGCTTTATCGTCAACGGCGCCTGGAACCCGGTCACCGAGAATTTCGGCGCGCTGGCGCCGATCTACGGCACCCTGGTGACCTCGCTGATCGCGATGCTGATCGGCATCCCGGTGGCGTTCGGCGTGGCGCTGTTCATCACCGAATTATGCCCGAAATGGCTGAAGCGGCCGCTCGGCACGATGATCGAGCTGCTGGCCGCGATCCCCAGCATCATCTACGGCATCTGGGGCCTCTTTGTCCTGGCCCCGTTCATCCAGGAATATGTCGAGCCGGCGCTGATCGCGACGTTCGGCCGGATCCCCGGCCTCGGCATTCTGTTCGCCGGGCCGCCGCTCGGCATCGGCGTGCTGACCGCCGGGTTCATCCTCGCGATCATGGTGCTGCCGTTCATCGCCGCGGTGATGCGCGACGTGTTCGAGACCGTGCCGCCGATGCTGAAGGAGAGCGCCTACGGCCTCGGCGCCATCACCGCCGAAATCGTCTGGCGGGTGGTGCTGCCCTACGCCAGGGTCGGCGTCGTCGGCGGCATCCTCCTGGGTCTGGGGCGCGCCCTCGGCGAGACGATGGCGGTGACCTTCGTCATCGGCAATTCGCACCACATCCACGCCTCGATCCTGCAGCCCGGGACGACGATCTCGGCGGCGCTGGCCAACGAATTCACCGAGGCCGTGAGCGACCTCTACCAATCCTCGCTGATCGCGTTGGGCTTCATCCTGTTCGTCATCACCTTCATCGTACTGGCGGCGGCGAAGCTGATGCTGCTGCGCCTGCAGAAGGGCGCCGGAGCCACCGCGTGATGCAGCTCTATACCAGCCGCCGCCTGTCGAATTATCTGATCGTGGCGCTGTCGCTCGGCGCCACCGCGTTCGGTCTCCTGTTCCTGGTCTTCGTGCTCGGCACGCTGCTGGTGAACGGCGTCGGCGCGCTCAGCCCCACCCTGTTCACCCAGACCACGCCGCCCCCCGGCAGCGCCGGCGGTTTGATGAACGCGATCTTCGGCAGCCTGGCGATGACCGTGATCGCGACCCTGGTCGGCACCCCGACCGGCATCCTCGCCGGCACCTTCCTCGCCGAATACGCCCACAACAGCCGGCTCGGCGAGGTCGTGCGCTTTGTCAACGACATCCTCTTGAGCGCGCCGTCGATCATCATCGGCCTCTTCGTCTATTCGATCCTCGTCGTGCCGATGGGCCATTTCTCGGCCTGGGCCGGCGCGGTGGCGCTGGCGATCATCATGATCCCGGTCATCGTGCGCACCACCGAGGACATGCTGAGCCTGGTCCCGAACGAGCTGCGCGAAGCCGCCGCCGCGCTCGGCGCGCCGAAATGGAAGATCGTCGTCACCGTGACCTACCGCTCGGCGGTGCAGGGCATGCTGACCGGCGTATTGCTGGCGGTGGCGCGCATCTCGGGCGAGACCGCGCCCCTGCTCTTCACCGCGCTCAACAACCAGTTCTTCAGCAGCGACCTCAATCGGCCGATGGCCAATCTGCCGGTCGTCATCTTCCAGTTCGCGATGAGCCCCTACGCCGATTGGCAGGCGCTCGCGTGGGCCGGCGCGCTGCTGATCACCGCGGCGATCCTCGTCCTCAATATCGGCGCGCGCCTGTTCGCGTCATGGAGCGGCCTCGAAAAATGAGTGCGTCATTGGCAACCACAACTCCCCCGCGCTCGGACACACCGACGCTGCCCGGCGAAAGCGCCACCGTCTCGCCGTTTCCGGTCAAGGTTCAGATCCGCAATGTCGGCTTTCATTACGGGAAATTTCAGGCGCTGAAGAACGTCTCGCTGCCGCTGTACGATCGCCACGTGACGGCCTTCATCGGGCCGTCGGGATGCGGCAAGTCGACCCTGCTGCGCATCCTCAACCGGATTTACGAGCTCTATCCCAACCAGACCGCGAGCGGCGAAGTCCTGGTCGACGGGATCGACATCCTGGCGCCCGGCCTCGACCTCAACCTCGTGCGCTCGAAGATCGGCATGGTGTTCCAGAAGCCGACCCCGTTCCCGATGTCGATCCACGACAATATCGCCTTCGGCATCAAGCTCTATGAGCGGCTGCCGAAATCGGAGCTCGACGACCGCGTCGAGCAGGCGCTGCGCCGTGCGGCGCTGTGGGACGAGGTCAAGGACAAGCTGCGGCAAAGCGGTCTGGGACTTTCCGGCGGCCAGCAGCAGCGCCTGTGCATCGCCCGCGCGATTGCCGTCGAGCCGGAAATCCTGCTGCTCGACGAGCCGGCCTCGGCGCTCGACCCGATCTCGACCCAGCGCATCGAGGAGCTGATCGCCGAGTTGAAGAGCGACTATTGCATCGCCATCGTCACGCATAACATGCAGCAGGCGGCGCGCAGCTCCGACTACACCGCCTTCATGTATCTGGGCGAACTCGTCGAGTTCGACGAAACCGAGCGCATATTCACCCACCCCCGCGAGAAGCGCACCGAGGACTACATTACCGGCCGCTTCGGCTGAGGCCCAGGATCAGGGGAGTTGCACCATGGCCGCCGAACACATCATCAAGAGCTACGACGACGAGCTGAGCCGGCTGAACAACATGATCGTCGAGATGGGCGGACTTGCCGAGAGCCAGCTCGCCGCCGCGATCGAGGCGGTCGCCAAGCGCGACAGCGAGCTCGCCGCCCGCGTCGTCGAGGGCGACGCCAAGGTCGACGAGCTGGAGCGCGAGCTCGACAATCTGGCGATCCGGCTGCTCGCGCTGCGCCAGCCGATGGCGCGCGACCTGCGCGAAATCTTCGCCGCGCTCAAGATCGGCAGCGACCTCGAACGCATCTGCGACTATGCCGCCAATGTCGCCAAGCGCTCGATCGCGTTGGCGCAAACCCCGCCGATCCAGCCGGTGCACGCGTTGCCGCGCATGGGCGCCCTGGCGCTGCGTCTGGTCAAGGACGTGATCGACGCCTTTATCGAGCGCGACGCCGACAAGGCGCTCGACGTGTGGCGGCGCGACGAAGAGCTCGACGAGATGTATTCGAGCCTGTTCCGCGAGTTCCTCACCTACATGATGGAGGACCCGCGCAACATCGGCGCCTGCACGCATCTCCTCTTCATGGCCAAGAACATCGAGCGGATCGGCGACCACGCCACCAACATCGCCGAGAACCTCTATTACCTCGTGCACGGCAAGGCCCTCACCGAGGCGCGGCCCAAGGGCGACAAATCGAGCCTCGAAGTCGTCGCCGCCGACCGCTCCGGCGCGCGATAGGAGGCGGCGTTATGAAACCGATGGTCCTGATCGTCGAGGACGAGGCGCCGCTCGTCACGCTGCTGCGCTACAACCTCGAAAAAGAGGGGTTCGCCGTCTGCTCCGCCGGCGACGGCGAGGAGGCGCTGTTGCAGATCGCCGAGAATAAGCCCGACGCGGTGCTCCTCGACTGGATGCTGCCGCTGGTCTCCGGCCTCGAGGTTTGCCGGCAGATCCGCCGCTCGCCGTCGAGCCGCGCCTTGCCGATCATCCTCCTAACCGCGCGCGGCGAGGAGGCGGACCGGGTGCGTGGCCTCGACAGCGGCGCCGACGACTATGTCGTCAAGCCGTTCAGCCCAAGCGAATTGGTGGCGCGGCTGCGCGCCGTCATCCGCCGCGCGCAGCCGAGCGCCGCCGAGAACACGCTGCAATATGCCGATCTCGCGATGGACCTCGCCGCGCACCGCGTCTCGCGCGCCGGCCGCGCGGTGCATCTCGGGCCCACCGAATTCCGCCTGCTGCACCATTTCCTGCAGCATCCCGGCCGGGTCTTTTCGCGCGAGCACCTGCTCGACCGGGTGTGGGGACCGCACACCGAGGTCGAGATGCGCACCGTCGACGTGCATATCCGCCGGCTCCGCAAGGCGCTCAACACCGACGGCTGCCGCGACCTGGTCCGCACCGTCCGCTCGGTCGGCTACGCGCTCGACCACGCCGCTTGAGGCGCGGTCAGGGCGCCTCCCTGGGCACGATCCCCGCGACACCTGTATTCCCGGCATCGTCATCCAAACCGCGATTTCCCCTAGCTTGGCAACGGCGCGCTCCGGCCCATTTTATACCGGATGAACCTGGTATCGGCCGCCCCGCTGCCTGAGACAAAGCTGCGCGCGGCGATCGCGGCGGCGAACCGCCGCGACGAGACGGCGGCCGACGCGATCATCCTCGCCGACGCGGCGCTGCCCGCGGCGGCACGGCAACGCATCGCGGCGGTCGCGCATCGCCTCGTCGCCGAGCTACGCGAGAAAGGTCCGGCGGCGCGCGGCGGCATCGACGCCTTTCTGCACGAATACGCGCTGGCGACGCCCGAGGGCGTCGCGCTGATGTGCCTCGCCGAGGCGTTGCTGCGCATTCCCGACGGCGACACGATCGACCGCCTGATCCGCGACAAGATCGCCGCCGCCGATTGGCGGAGCCATCTCGGCCATTCCGGCTCGCTGTTCGTCAACGCCTCGACCTGGACGCTGATGCTGACCGGCCGGATGCTGCGCGACGATGCGCGCGAGGGCGAACTCGGCCACGCATTGCATCGTTTCATCGCGCGCTCGGGCGAGCCTGTGGTGCGCCAGGCGGTGCTCGCGGCGATGCGCATCCTCGGCCGGCAATTCGTCATGGGCCGCACGATCGGCGAAGCGCTCGACCGCGCCAAAACCGCCGAACGGCAGGGCTATCGCCATTCCTACGACATGCTCGGCGAGGCCGCGAAGACCGCCGCCGATGCCGAGCGCTACCATGAAGCCTATGCTCACGCGATCGCCGCGATCGGCGGCGCCGCGGCCGGGCGTGCGGTCGAGGCGGCGCCCGGCATCTCGGTGAAGCTCTCCGCGCTGCACCCGCGCTACGAGCTCGCGCAGCGCGAGCGGGTGATGTACGAATTGCTGCCGCGCCTCGCCGATCTCGCCGAACGCGCGCGCGCCGCCGGGATCGGCCTCACGGTCGACGCCGAGGAGGCCGATCGCCTCGAATTGTCGCTCGACCTGTTCGAGGCGCTGGCGGTGATGCCAGGTATCGCCGGCTGGGACGGGCTCGGTCTGGCGGTGCAGGCCTATCAGAAGCGCGCGCCGGCGGTCGTCGATTGGCTCGCCGAGCTCGCGGCGCGGGCCGGGCGACGGCTAATGGTGCGGCTGGTCAAGGGCGCCTATTGGGACAGCGAGATCAAGCGCGCCCAGGAGCGCGGCCTCGCGGCCTATCCGGTCTACACCCGCAAAATCGCGACCGACGTGTCCTATCTCGCCTGCGCCAAGCGCCTGTTCGCCGGCGGCGCGGCGTTCTATCCGCAGTTCGCGACGCACAACGCGCACTCGCTGGCCGCGGTGCTGGAACTCGCGGGCGAGCGCCCGGACTGGGAATTCCAGCGCCTGCACGGTATGGGCGAGGCGCTTTACGAGCAGATCGCCGCCACGGGTCGTCCCTGCCGGGTCTACGCGCCGGTCGGCAGCCACGAGGATCTGCTCGCCTATCTGGTGCGGCGGCTGCTGGAGAACGGCGCCAATGCCTCGTTCGTCAACCGCATCGTCGACGAGCGCCAGCCGATCGACGCGATCATCGCCGATCCGGTCGCCGCGCTAAACAAGCTGAAGGCAAAGCCGCATCCGAATATCCCGTTGCCACGCGATTTGTTCCGGCCGGAACGCGCGAATTCCGCGGGGATCGACCTCACCGACCGGCAAGTGCTCGGCGCCTTGCGCGACGGTCTGGCGGCGGCACTGGCCAAGCCCGCGGCCGCCGCGCCGATCGTCGGCGGCCGGGAGATTACCGGCAGTGCCGCGCCGGTGTTCGATCCCGGCGACCGGCGCCGGCAGATCGGTAGGGTCGCTTCCGCCGATGCGGACGCGGTGGAGGCTGCCCTTGCCGCCGCTTCGAGCGCGGCAGCCGGATGGGACCGCACCCCGGCCGCCGAGCGCGCCGCAATCCTCGAACGCGCCGCCGATCTCTATGAGCACGACCGCGACGCGCTGATGGCGCTCATCATCCACGAAGGCGGGCGGACGATACCGGCGGCACTGTCCGAAGTGCGCGAGGCCGCGGATTATCTGCGCTACTACGCCGCCCGCGCCCGCGCCGATTTCGCCGCGCCGCTGGCATTGCCCGGGCCGACCGGTGAGCGCAACCGCCTCGCGCTCAATGGCCGCGGCGTCTTCGCCTGCATCTCGCCGTGGAATTTTCCGCTCGCGATCTTCACCGGACAGATCGCCGCGGCGCTGGCGGCCGGCAACGCGGTCCTCGCCAAACCGGCCGAGCAGACCCCGCTGACCGCGGCCGCGGCGATCCGCCGTCTGCTCGCGGCCGGCATCCCGGGCGGCGTGCTGCACCTGCTGCCCGGCAGCGGCGACGCGGTCGGCGGCGTGCTGGTTGCCGACCCGCGTATCGCTGGGGTCGCCTTCACCGGCTCGACTGCCACGGCGCATGCGATCAACCTGGCGCTCGCCAAACGATCGGGACCGATCGTGCCGCTAATCGCCGAGACCGGCGGCCAAAACGCGATGATCGTCGATTCGTCGGCGCTGCCCGAACAGGTCGTGACCGATGTGCTGACCTCCGCCTTCGACAGCGCCGGCCAGCGCTGTTCGGCGCTGCGGCTGCTCTATGTGCAGGACGATATCGCGCCGCGTCTGCTGCCGCTGCTCGCCGGCGCGATGGCCGAGCTGAGCGTCGGCGACCCGGCGCTGTTGTCGACCGATGTCGGCCCGCTCATCGACGACGAGGCCCGCGCCGCGCTCGAAAAACACGCCGGGCGCATGACCCGGCAGGGCCGGCTGCTCTACCAGTGCGTGCTGCCGGCCGAGACCGCGCACGGCGACTTCTTCGCGCCACGCGCGTTCGAGATCGACAGCGCCCGCCTTCTTCCCGGGGAGGTGTTCGGGCCCATCCTGCATATCGTGCGCTGGCGCGCCGACCGGCTCGACCAGGTCATCGACGAGATCGCCGCGACCGGGTTCGCGCTGACCCTCGGCATTCACAGCCGGATCGAGGAGACCGTGCGCCACATCCAGGGCCGGCTCGCAATCGGCAATGTCTACGTCAACCGCAACATGATCGGCGCCGTGGTGGGGGCGCAGCCGTTCGGCGGCGAGCGGCTTTCCGGCACCGGGCCCAAGGCCGGCGGTCCGCGCTACCTCTACCGCTTCGCGACCGAGCGGACAGTCTCGACCGACACGACCGCCTCCGGCGGCAACGCGACGCTCTTGTCGCTCGACGAGGAGCGTTGACCGGCGCGTCCGGCAGCGCCTCAATATCCAACCCGTTGCGCAAGGTAGTCACAGCCATGACCGACGCTCCGATGCCGCTCGCCCGCTTCAAGGTGCTCGACCTGACGCGCGTGCGCGCCGGGCCGACCGCGGTGCGCCAGCTCGCCGATTGGGGCGCGCAGGTGATCAAGATCGAGGCGCCGCCCTCGCCCGGCGAAGGGCTCGGCGGGCCGCGCCTTGGCCCCGATTTTCAGAATTTGCACCGCAACAAGCGCAGCCTGACGCTCGACCTCAAATCGCCGGACGGGATCGAGATTTTCCGCAAGCTGGTGCGCGACGCCGATGTCGTGGTCGAGAACTTCCGGCCCGACGTCAAGGAGCGGCTCGGCATCGACTACAAGGCGCTGAAGACGATCAACCCGCGCCTCGTCTATGCCAGCATCTCGGGCTTCGGCCAGAGCGGCCCCTACCGCGACCGGCCGGGCTTCGACCAAATCGCCCAGGGCATGGGCGGCCTCATGTCGATCACCGGCGCGCCGGGAGAGGGTCCGATGCGGGTCGGCATCCCGGTCGCCGACCTCACCGCCGGCATCTTTACCGCGATGGGCATATTGATCGCGCTGCTCGAACGCGAGGCGTCGGGCGAGGGTCAATGGGTGGAAAGCTCGCTGCTGGCCGCGCAGATCGCGATGCTCGACTTCCAGGCGGCGCGCTGGACGATCGCGCACGAGGTGCCCGAGCAGGCCGGCAACGATCATCCGACCAGCATCCCCACGGGCGTGTTCCGGACCAGCGACGGCTATATCAACATCGCCTCGGCCGGCGACGAAATCTTCGGCCGGCTGTGCCGCGCGCTCGACCAGCCGGCGCTCGCCGACCACGCCGACTACAAGACCGGCAAGCTGCGCTCGCAGAACCGCAGGGCGCTCAACGCCGCGATCGAAGCGATCACCCAGGAGCACGGCAGCGCCGAATGGATCGACCGGCTTAACGCAGCCGGCGTGCCGTCGGGGCCGATCTACAAGATGGACGAGGTGTTCGCCGACTCGCAGGTCAAGCATCTCGGCATCGCCCAGATTGTGCATCATCCGCAACTGGGCGATATCGAGCTGGTCGGCCAAGCGGTCACCCTGAGCCGCACCCCGAGCCGCCTCAAGACCGCCAGTCCCGACCCCGGCGAGCACACCGCGGCGATCCTCGGCGAATTGGGCTACAGCGAAGGCGATGTCGCCCGGCTGCGCGAAAGAGGCGTGGTATGAGGGAGACCTATCATCGATAATTGTTCGCCGTTATCTTGATGAAGCGATGACAATTTCGGCGCTCGATACCCATCAGACGGTCAAGGAGCTGACAGCGGCCGGGTTCACCGACGCCCAGGCCGAGGCGCTGACCGGAGCGCTTCGGCGCGTTCAGGATATCGATCTGTCGAACTTGGCGACCAAGTCCGATCTTGCCGAATTGCGCGCGGCGACCAAAGCCGATCTCGCCGAGACCAAGGCGGAGATGCTCAAGTGGTTTGTCGGAGTGGCTTTTGCCGAGGTCGCGCTGATACTCGCCATCCTGAGGTTCTTCATGAGCGGCCACCCATAGAGGTCGTCACACCCGCGCCGCGTCGCGCGGGTCGTAGCGGCGCAAGAGCGCGTCGCCCAAGAGGTTGCAGGCGATCACCGTCAGGAAGATCATCGCCCCGGGATAGATCGCCAGCAGCGGCGACGATGAGATCAGTTCCTCGGCGTTCGACAGCATGCTGCCCCAGCTGGCGAGCGGCGGCTGGACGCCGAGCCCCAGAAAGCTCAGCACCGATTCCAACAGGATGATATCGCCGACCGAGAGTGTCGTCGCCACCACCAGCGGCGCCATCACGTTGGGCAGGATGTGGCGCCGCAGGATATGCGGCACTCCGGCGCCGAGGCTCTGCGCGGCGCGCACGAAATCCTGTCGGCGGGTGACGAGGGTCGCGCCCCGCACCAGCCGCGCCGCGGTGGTCCAGCCGACCAGCACCGCCAGCACGACGATGCGCACCAGGCTCATCGCCGGCGCGTCGGCGAGCGCGTGCGGCACGCCGATCTTGCCGAGGTCGAGCGCGGCGAGGACGATCAGCAGCGGCAGGAGCGGCAGCGCGATGACGCCGTCGACCAGCCGCATCAGCACCCGGTCGGTCCAGCCGCCGAGATAGCCGGCGGCAAGCCCGACCGCGGTCCCCGCCATCGCCGCGGTTACCGCCGCGGCGATGCCGATGGTCAGCGACACGCGCCCGCCTTCGAGCAGCCGCAGCAGCATGTCGCGGCCCAATTCGTCGGTGCCGAGCGGGTGCGCCGCGGACGGGTCTGCGAAGCGGTCGAGCAGATTTACCGCGGCCGGGTCGGCGCCCATGAGATGCGCCAGCAGCGGCCCCGCGAGCGACGCCGCGGCGATCAGGCCAAGCAACGCCAGCGGCAACCTCATCGGCCCCCGCTCATCGATACGCGACCCGCGGGTCGAGCCAGGCATAGGCGAGGTCGGCGGCAAGGTTGGCGAGCATCGTCACCGCCGTCGCCAGGAGCAGCGCGGCGAGGGCGAGGTTGTAGTCGTTGCCCATCACCGCGTCGAAGATCAGCTTGCCCATGCCGGGATAGGCGAACATCGTCTCGGTCACCAGCGCGCCCGAGACCAGCGTGCCGAACGACAGCGCGAGGATCGTCGCGATCGGCACCAGCGCGCCGCGCAGCGCGTGCCTCCAGATGATTCGCGCCTCGCTGGCGCCCTTGGCGCGCGCGGTGCGGATGTGGTCCTGTCCCAGCGCGTCGCGCATCGCCGCGCGGACATAGCGGGTGTAGCCGCCGATGCTGGCGATGGCGAGCGTCGCCACCGGCAGGACCAGATGGCGCAGCCAATCCCAAAGGCCGCCATTGCCGGCGCTGCCCATGCCGCTCGCCGGCAGCCAGCCGAGCCCCTGAGCAAAGACGAGGATCAGGATGAGCGCCAGCCAGAATGTCGGCAGCGACACCCCGGCGAAGCAGGCGAGGTTGACCGCGGCGTCGAAGCGGCTGCGCGGCCGCCGCGCCGCGGCGATCCCGAGGCCGAGCGAGGCGGCGAAGGCCGCGGCGAAACTCGCCCCCCAGAGGGCCAGCGAATTGCCGAGCCGCGGCAGCAGCGTCGCGACGACCGGCGCCGCGAACAGCCGCGAATACCCGAGATCGCCGCAGAGCGCGGCATGCGCCCAGCCGAAATAGCGCGCGATAAGCGGCCGGTCGATCCCGTACAGAGCCTTCAGCCGCACCAGGTCGGCGGCGCTCAAATGCGGGTCGGCCCCCATCATCAGGTCGATCGGATCGCCCGGCATCAGCCCGATGAGCGCATAGATGACAAACGACATCAGCGCCAGCATCGCCGCGATCTCGACGAGGCGGATCGCGATAAAGCGGATCATCCGCTCACTTCCGCTCGCCCCAATCGGTCACCCACAAGCTCGATGGGTACTGGTTGCCGGTCGGGCGCAGGCCCGTCAGCCATTTCGGCACGATAAACGCGTCGGATTTGAAAAACAGCGGCAGCGAGGGCAGATCGGTCGCGTAGAGCCGCTGCGCCTCGCCCCACAGCGCCTTGCGTTTATCCTTGTCGAGTTCGATCTCGAGCGCGTCGATGATGCGGTCCATCTCCGGGCTCTTGTAGTCGACCAGGTTCTCTCCGGCATAGGAATTGGCCGCGTCCGGCACCTCGTCGGAGCGAAAGATCGAGCGCGGCGCGTTTTCGGGCGCGCTCGACCAGGCGTACATCGCCAGCTCGAAATGGCGGTGCGGCAGGGTTTCGCCGAACAGCACCCGCGCCGGCTCGTTGTGGATGCGGATGTCGACCCCGATCTGCTTCCACTGGCTCTGCAGCACCTGTTCGATCAGCTCGCGCGAACGGTTGCCGGCGGTAGTTGTCAACTCCAGCGACAGGGTCTTGCCGTCCGCGTCCTGGCGCGTGCCGTCGCGCTGCGCATGCCAGCCGGCCGCTTCCAGCAATTGCCGCGCGCGCGTCGGGTCGTAGGGGTATTTCGGCACGTCATCGGTGAACCCGGCGTCCTGCGGCTCGACAAAGCCGTCGGCGACCGCCTGGCGGCCGGCGAACAGGGTTTTCACCATGGTCTCGCGGTCGAGACCGAGCAGCAGCGCCTCGCGTACCCGCCGGTCGGCGAGCGCCGGAACGTCGAGGTTGCAATCGACATGCTCGAAGGTGAGGCCGGGCTTGTAGGCGAAGGCGAAATCGCCGCCACGCCGCTTTTCGAACGCGAGCGCCTCGTCGAGCGGCAACCCGACTTCGCCCGCCACCGTGTCGATCGTGCCCGACACCAGGTTCGCTTCGAGCGCTGCCGTGTTCTCGATCGCGCGTACGGTAATGCGCTTGAAATGGGGCGCCGGGCCCGCCCAATGCGGGTTCGGCTCCAGCACGATATAGGCGCCGGAGCCGATCTCGCTGATCCGGTAGGGGCCGTTGTAGAGGCCGGGATCGGCCGGGCCGGTGGCGTAGAGCGTGCGCAGCCGGTACTGCGCCGGCTCGGCGAAGGCGGCGCGCTCCTTGTGCGCCGGCAGCAGCACGAAATCGTCGATCGCCGCGAAATCGTAGGTCAGCTTGTCGACATGCAGCGTGAAGGTCTTGTCGTCCTTGATATCGATCGAGGTGATGCGGCGATAAAGCTCGGCGTTGCTGACCGCGCTCTCCTTGTTGCGCCCGACCTCATAGGTGAACTCGACGTCGTCGGTGGTCACCGGTACGCCGTCGGCCCACATCGCGTCCGGCCGTATCGTGTAAGTGAGGTCGACCCCCTTCTTGCCGTCGGACAGCGCGGTCGCGACCGCCTTGCCGTTCTCGAACGACGGCAATTCGGTGCACAGCAGGCAAACGATCTTCCAATCGGCGTTGAACACCGTAAACGGCCGCAACGCGAAGCCCAGCACATAGTTCTTCGCGGCCATGACGTCGATATTGGGGTTGAGCGTCGCGGGGAATTGGACGATGCCGATGGTGAGCTGATCGTGCGCCAACGCCGGCTGCGCCGTAAGCGCCAGCAGAAGCGCGGATACGGCCAACCGGCGCCGCGAACGCCGCCCGTGCAAGTTGGTCGCGCGCGGCTCGCGGAAACGGTGAATTGGGTCCATCGGCCGCGCCCCAAGTGCTTGAAACTTGGTTATCTTGGGTAGATAGTATCCGGTGCCGGCGGGGTCGGATACGCGACACGAAGGGTTGCGTGTCCGGCGGAACGAAACAACCGAATGCGTTGTTTCCAACCGAGGCCCGCGAGGGCCGCCCTGGGTAGAGCACGCCGTTGCCGCGTAGTGTCGATTCCCGATTTGCCACAGAGGACAACAAGCATGAAACATCTCCTGACTGGCGTCGCCATGGCCGCGGCCCTCGCGATTGCCGCCCCGGTATGGGCACAGAACGCTCCAATGACTCCCTCCGCGCCGCCGTCCGGCGCGTCCACGGCCATGCCGACCGCCCCGTCATCATCGACGCCGATGGCCTCAAAGCCGATGGCGAAGAAGCCGATGCATCATCGCATGGCCTCGCATCGGCGCATGATGGGCCAAGGCCAAGGCGGCGACCAGATGACGAACCAGCTCAACCAGCAAGAACTGCAGCGCATCCAGGGCGGCAATATGTCTCCGCCGGGTGGCGGCATGGCGCCGCCGGGTGGCGGCATGGCGCCGAATGGCGGGATGAACTCGGGCGGCATGAACTCGCGCGGCATGGCTCCGAACGGTGGCATGAACCAGGGCGGCATGGCGCCGAACGGCGGCATGAACCAGGGCGGCATGGCGCCGAGCGGCGGCATGAACCAGGGCGGCATGAACCAGGGCGGCATGAACCAGGGCGGCATGGCGCCGAACGGTGGGATGAACTCGGGCGGGATGGCCCCGAGCGGCGGCATGGGCGCTCCGCCGCCGGCAAGATAGTCTGGCCGAAGAGCTTTCGCACAAAGACGCAAGGGGGCTTCGGCCCCCTTGTTGCTTTCCGGCAGGCGCCCGGAACCGTTCACCGACGGCCACTTCGCACCGTTAATTGAAATTTGACGTAATTTAATAATTCCACCAGACGAGGCTGGAGAAGTCGTGTTGTTTTAATACATTTTCAAGCATCAATTGATCGATTTTGCGACTAATAGCTGGGGCGATAGCTTCTCTGTTCAGATTCCTTTAATTGGCGGGCAATACGCTGCAGGCCAACGTCTGGAGCCACTATCAAGTGTCATGGTGAGCAGGTCGAACCCCGAGCCGGAAGTCCCCGTTCCGGAATGGATATCGCGATTTGTCGCCGATATCCCATCCGCTGTGGCGCTGTTCGATGCCGAGTCGCGCTATCTCGCGGCAAACCACCGCTGGCTCAACGCCTTCGGTATTGCCGGCGAAGCGCTGATCGGCCAGCACCATGCGCAAGTCGACTCCCACAGTGCGCCGCTCCTGACCGATTTGCACCGCCGCGCCCTGTCCGGCGAGACGGTCGAGGCCTGCCTTACCGATGACGGCGATGCGAGCGAGGGGGCGACGCGCATCGTCAGCGCCCGCCCGCACCGCAATCACGACGGATCGATCCTCGGGGTGGTCGCAACGCTGCACGAGGCGACGGCGATCGCCACTGAAAAGACCCTGCAATACGCTACTGACGCCTTGACCGGCCTCGCGGGGCGCCATTGCTTCATGGCCCGGGTGCGCTCCACGGTCGCGCCCGCCGATGGACCGTGGGGCTCGGCGGCGATTTTTCTGCTCGACATCGACAATTTCAAAGGCGTCAACGACCTCTACGGCGCCAGCGTCGGCGACGCGGTGCTGCGGGTCATCGCCAATCGGCTGCTGACCGGGACAAGGTCGCGGGCGAGGCCGGCATCGCCCAACGGTGAAACAACCCCGCAACAGCGCACCGACATGGTCTCGCGCCTGGGCGCCGACGAATTCGCGGTCATTCTCGGCAATCCGGCGAACATCCCCGACGCCGAAGCCTTCGCCCGCCGTCTGCTGCAGCTCGCGGTCAGCCCGGTGCTGGTCGGCGAGCAGCGCATCCGGCTCTCCGCCAATATCGGCTATATCGTCACGACCGAGGCGCACCGTTCCGAGGACGACGCGATGCGCGACCTCGACGTCGCCTTGCAGGAAGCCAAGGAGCGCGGACCCAACAACGTCAAGGCCTGGGAGCCGGCGCTGACCAGTACGGTCGGCCGCCGCCTCGCGCTGCTCGACCAGCTGCGCTGCGCCCTCGACGAGAACCAGTTCGTCCTGCACTACCAGCCGATCCAGCGGCTGGAGGACGGGCGGGTCATCGGCGCCGAGGCGTTGCTGCGCTGGAACCATCCGAGCGACGGCCTCGTCGCGCCGGCGGCCTTCCTCCCGGCCCTGGAGGAAAGCGGGCTCATCGTGCCGGTCGGCTGTTGGGTGCTGCGCGAAACCGTGCGGCAGATGCAGGTCTGGCAGATGCTGTACGGGCGCGACCTATTGGAGTGGGTCAGCGTCAACGTCTCGGCCCGCCAGTTCAACGATCCGTCGATTCTTCTGGCGACCCTCGCCGAGATCCGCGACAGCGGTTTCCCGCTCTCGCGGCTCAAGATCGAGATCACCGAGTCGGCGGTCATGCGCAACCCGGAAGTCACCCGTTCGGTGCTGACCGAGCTGCAGGAACTCGGCATTCGCATCGCGATCGACGATTTCGGCACCGGCTATTCGGCTTTGGGCGCGCTGCGCGACTACCAGGTCGACATGATCAAGATCGACCGCGGCTTCACCGCGCGGGTCGACACCGAGGACGGCAAGGAGCTGGTGCTGGCGATGCTGAAGATCGCGCGCATCTACGGCGCCGATGTCGTCGCCGAGGGTGTCGAGACCGTCGGCGAGCGCGATTTTCTGCGGCGCAGCGGCTGCGGCTATGCCCAGGGCTACCTGTTCGCCAAGCCGATGGACGGCAGCTTCTTCGGCGCCTTCGCGCTGACCCATCTGGTCGAGGCCGACGACGCCGCCGATTAGCCGCCGCTATCTACCCGCGGCTGCGAAAGAATACGCAAAACCGTCAGGCGTTCTCCGGCGAGTTGCGCTTGCGCGCGACCCGGCCCATCTCGTCGAGGAGATCGTGCAAGGCCTGGTCGGCGGCATAGGACATCTTGGCGAAAGAGCGCAGGAAATTGTCCGTGCGCGGCAGCTGAAATAGGCATTCGTCACCGTCGTCGCGGCTCGGCGCGGCAATCGCCATGACCGACTCGAACGGCTGGATGATCAGCTCCTTCAACGCCTTGCCCGGGCCGGTCACGTACTCGACGACGCGGCAGCGTCCGCCCTCGGGCGTCTCGGCGAGGATGGTCATCCGGTAAGCGGCGCGGGTCGTCGCCGCCTCGACAAGCGCGCGGGTGAACGGACGCAAAAAGCTTTCGTCGAAGCCAAGCAGCGTCACCGGCCGCTCGCCGTTGACCCCGGAGCGCATCTCCAACGTCGTCCAGAGCGAGGCGCGCCCCTGAAAGTAATCGGCCGAGGCGAGGTCGAGGTTGATCGAGTCGAGCGGCATCGGCGGCGCCGCGGAATGCGCCGACAAGAAGGCAAAACAGGCGGGCTCGCGCTTCAGCGAGATGTTGGTGGTCGCCTCCAGATTGCGGTCGCTGATTGCCGGGCTGTCGGTCATGGCGGTCTTTCAATCGAGGTGGGGCAGCGGCAAAACGCCACGCCAGGGAACCCAGACCGGAGCCATTGTGGAGGGCGGCGGCGGCCGCTGTCAAAACCGCGCGGCGCAGTGCTGCCGCGCTGCGGCCTTTGGCCGCGTGACCGCGACCGAAGCGCTGCCGCGACCGGGCGACGGATTCGGCGCCATCAGCCGCGGCCGGCGCGCTCCAGCGCTTCCTCGGCGGCCAGCCATTGCGCCTCGGCCTCGGCGATCCGCCGGGCGAGTTCGGCCCGGCGCTTCAGCGCCTCGGTGAGGGCCGCGCCGGCGCCGCCAAAACCGTTCGGCGCGGCCAAATCACGGTCGAGCGCCCGCTGTTCGGCCGCCAACCGCGATGCCGCCGCCTCGGCCCGCCGCGATTCCCGACGCAGCGGATCGAGCGCGAGACGCTGCTGCGCCGCCTCGCGCCGCGCCGCGCGCTTCGGGTCGCGCTCGCCCGATTTCGCGGCGCGTTCCTCTTCCGCCGCGTCGCGCTCGTCGAGCCGCCGGCGATAAGCGTCAAGATCGCCGTCGAACGGCCGCACGGTGCCGCTCTCGACCAGCCACAGCCGGTCGGCGACCAGCTCGACCAGGTGCCAATCGTGGCTCACCAGCACGACCGCGCCCGAATACTCGGCGAGCGCCTCGACCAGGCTTTCGCGGGTCTCCATGTCGAGATGGTTGGTCGGCTCGTCGAGGATCAGCAGCCCCGGCGCGTCATGGGTGACGAGCGCCAGGTTGAGCCGCGCCCGCTCGCCGCCCGAAAGCGCCGAAACCGGCACGAACGCCTTGTCCTGACCGAAACCGAACCCGCCGAGCCGTGTGCGGATCGCCTCCGGCGGCAGATTGGGCAGCAGCGCGGCGAGATGGTCATAGGCCGATTCGCCGGGCCGCATCTCCTCGATCTGGTGCTGCGCGAAGAACCCCGTCACGAGTTTCGCGGGCCGCGTCACCTGTCCCGACATCGCCGGCAGCCTTCCCGCGAGCAGCCGGGCGAACGTCGTCTTGCCGTTGCCATTGGCGCCGAGCAAGGCAACCCGGTCGTCGGGATCGAGCCGCAGATCGATACCGGAGAGCACCGGCCGGCCGTCCTGGTAGCCGACGCTCGCCTTTTCCAACCCGATCAGCGGCGGCTTCAACCGGGCCGGTTCGGGCAAGCGCAATTCGATCGGCGGCGCCTCGGCGATCAGCGCCACCGGCTCCAGCTTCGCCAGCGCCTTCAGCCGGCTCTGCGCCTGGCGCGCCTTCGAGGCCGTGTAGCGGAACCGGTCGACAAATTCCTGCATGTGCCGGCGCTGCGCATCCTGGCGCTGCGCCAGCGCCGTGTGCCGTGCTCGCGCCGCGCCGCGGGCGCGCAGATAGGCGTCAAAATTGCCCGAATAGAGCGTCAGCTTGCCGGCTTCGAGATGCAGTATCGAGGTCGTCGCCGCGTTGAGCAGCTGGCGGTCGTGGCTGACCAGGATGAAGCTGTGGCGGTAGCGGCGCAGATAGCGCTCCAGCCACAGCGAGGCTTCCATGTCGAGATGGTTGGTCGGCTCGTCGAGCAGCAAGAGGTCGGGTTCGGCGAACAGCACCGCCGCCAGCGCGACGCGCATGCGCCAGCCGCCCGACAGCTCGTCGAGCGGCGCTTCCTGCATCGCCGGGTCGAACCCGAGCCCGGCGAGGATGCGCGCCGCCCGCCCCGGCGCCGCGCGCGCGCCGATCGTGTCGAGCCGCGCCTCGATCTCGGCGATGCGCCCCGGGTCGGAGATGCCATCGGGCGCCGGATAGGCGTCGAGTTCGCCGAGGAGCCGGGCGCGCTCGCGGTCGGCGGCGAGCACCGTGGCGAGCGGCGTGAAGCTGCCGCTCGGCGCCTCCTGCGCCAGAAAACCGATGCGGCAGCCGCGCGGCAGGACGATGTCGCCGTCGTCGGGCGCGAGCCGGCCGCGCACCAAATCGAGCAGCGTCGATTTGCCGATGCCGTTGCGGCCGACGAGGCCGAGCTTGCTGCCCTCCGGGATTTGCGCGCTCGCGTGGTCGAGCAGCGCACGTCCACGCTTGCCCCCGACGCGGAAGGTGATATCGAAAATGGTCAGCATGGCGTTCTTCTAGCAATGAGCGCTCCAAGAGGCCACATCCGCATCGGCATTTCCGGCTGGCTCTATCCCGGTTGGCGCGGCGCGCTCAACGACGCCAAGGTGCGCGCCATTTGACGCGCAATCGCTGCGCGACAGGCTGCCGCGCTAGGCGCCGCCGCCGCGCAGCACCCGCTGGGCGATCGACCAGCGGTGCACTTCCGAGGGGCCGTCATAGATGCGGAACGGCCGCACCTCGCGGAAGATGCGGGCGACGATGGTGTCGTCGGTGATTCCGAGCCCGCCCAGCACCTGCATCGAGCGGTCGACGATGCGCCAGATCGCCTCCGAGCAGATAACCTTGGCCATGCTCGATTCGTGGCGGCCCCGCTGGCCCTGGTCGAGCACCCAGGCGCAATGCCAGATCGCCAGGCGGCAGGTGTGGATGTCCATCTCGTTGTCGGCGAGCATAAAACCTACCCCCTCGTGCTCGCCCAGCGGCTTGCCGAAGGCATGGCGGCGGCGCGCGTAATCGACCGCGATGTCGTGGCACCGCCGCGCCGCGCCGAGCCAGCGCATGCAATGCGTCAGGCGCGCCGGCGCCAGCCGCGCCTGGGCATAGCGGAACCCCTGCCCGACCTTGCCGAGCACCGCGCTCTCCGGCACCCGCAACCCCGCGAGCCGGATCGCCGCGTGGCCGCCCGCCATGAACCCGTCGAGCGTATCGAGCACCCGCTCGATATGGATGCCGGGCGCGTCCATCGGCGCGAGGAACATCGTCGCGCCGGCCGGGCCGAGATCGTCGCTGTCGTTCTTCGCCATGATGATCGCGAACTTCGCGCCGACCGCGCCGGTGATCAGCCATTTCTCGCCGTCGATGACGAAATCGCCGCGGTTGCCGCCATGGGATTTTGGGGGGTCTCGGCGCGCCGTGGTCAGCAGCATCGACGGGTCGGAGCCGGAACCGGGCGCCGGTTCGGTCATCATAAAGCAGGAGCGGATGTCGCCGGCGGCGAGTGGGCGCAGGTATTCTTCCTTCTGCCGCTCCTCGGCGACCTGTTCCAGCAAATGCATGTTGGCTTCGTCGGGCGCGAAGCAGTTCAGCGCGATCGGACCGAGCGGCGAATAGCCGGCCGCCTCGAACACCACCGCCGTGGCGCGATGGTCGAGCCCGCCCCATTCGGTCCCGACATGCGGCGACAACAGCCCGGCGCGGCGGCCGAGCGCCACCAGCTCGCGGCGGAACTCCTCGCTCGGCCCATGCGCGTGCAGCCGGTTGTCGTGCTCGAGCGGGATGATCTGCTCGCGCACAAAGATCGCGGCTCGCTCCTGCAGGTCGAGCAGCTCGTCGGGGATCGCGAAATCCATGATTGGCCTCCAACACGGCAAAACCCGCGGCGGATGGCGATCAAGCACCCTCGCCGCGCCCCCTGCAACCAAAGCGCGGAGCGCCGTGCAACCAAAGCGCGGAGCGCCGTGCAACCAAAGCGCGGAGCGCCGCGTAGGGCGATCTGCTATCAACGGCTCCCGGCTTTGCCATGGCGTCGTGGGATTGGGAACCAGTGACCGAGTCGCCGCTCGTGCTTCAGGAGCTGCTCCGCAAGACCGGCCGCGGCGACGCCGCGGCGTTTGCGCAGCTCTATAAGAAGACCGCGGCCAAATTGTTCGGCGTCGCCATCCGCATCGCCGGGCGCGGCGAGGTCGCCGAGGACGCGCTGCAGGAATGCTTTGTCGCGGTGTGGCGGCGCGCCGCGGATTACGATCCGATGCGCGGCGCGGCGATGAGCTGGCTGATCGCGATCGCCCGCAATTCCACCCTCGACCGGCTGCGGCGGCACGGCGCCCGCCCCGAGGGTCACGCCGCTCCCGCCGAATTGCTGAACCGGCTCGCGGCGCCGGACAGCACCGAGCAGGGCGCGCAGATGCGGGCCTTGCAGACCTGCCTCGACGAGCTTGAGGAAAGCCCGCGCCGCGCGGTGCTGCTCGCCTATTTGTACGGGCTGACCCGCGAGGAACTCGCGGTGCACCTCGCGGTGCCGGTGGGGACCGTCAAAAGCTGGATCCGCCGCAGCCTTCACCGCCTCAGACGGTGCCTCGACGCATGAAGTACGACACCCCGGAACTGGGCGACCAGCTCGCCGCCGAGTACGTGCTCGGAACGATGCCGACGCTGGTGCGGCGGCGCTTCGAGCGATTGCTCGCGACCTACCCGGAACTGGCCCGGGCGGTCGAGGATTGGACCGTCCGCCTGGGGCCGATCGACGAAATGGCTGAAACGCAAGAGCCGCCGCCGCATATATGGCGCGCGGTCGAGCGCCGCCTCGCGCTGCCGCCGGCGCCGAGACCGGCCGCCGCGGCAGCGGGCTGGCTCGGCTCGCTCGCCGTCTGGCGCAGCGCGACGCTCGCCGCCGCGGCTGTGGCGGCGGTCGCGATCATCTACATCGCGGTGCGGATGCCGTCCGCGCCGGTCACGGTGGTCGCGATCCTCGGCGACGACAAGGGCGACCCGGGCTGGATCGCGCTCGGCGGCGCGAGCGCCGGCGACATCGCGGTCGCGTCGATCCGCCAGGTCGCGGTCGACACGGCTCACACGTTCGAACTGTGGGCGATCGCCGACGGGAAACCGCATCCCCTCGGGCTGCTCACCCCGAAACCGGGCAACCCGCTCTGGGTGCCGGCGTCGCGGGTGCCGGAGAAGGGCGTCCTCGCGGTCAGCCTGGAACCGGCCGGTGGCTCGCCGACCGGCCTGCCGACGGGGCCGGTGCGCTACCACGGCGAGGTGTTGCCGCGCACTCCGTAACCCGCCGCCAAAAAAACTTGCTTTGCTCAAAAAATTTGCTTTGCTGCTGCATCCCGGCGCACCTGGGATGCGTAAGCGGGCCGACGGACTGCTCGGCACGCCCGCGAGCAGCAGCCTCGTCCGATGCAACAAAAAGGAACCCCCAAAATGAAACTCAAGCTCTTGATGACCAGCGCCGCATTGGCCCTGACGATGAACGCCGGCGCCATGGCGCAGACCGGCGGCGCCATGAGCGGCGGCGCGCAGACCGCTCCGATGGTCGGCGGGGCGCCGATGTACCCCACCAAGAACATCATCGAGAACGCCGTCAACTCGAAGGACCACACGACGCTGGTCGCGGCGGTGAAGGCCGCCGGGCTGGTGCAGACGCTCGAAGGACCGGGGCCGTTTACGGTCTTCGCGCCGACCAACGAGGCTTTCGCCGCGCTGCCGGCGGGCACCGTCGACACGCTGCTTAAGCCGGAAAACAAGGCGAAGCTGACCCAGGTGCTGACCTATCACGTGGTTCCCGGCCGCTACGACGCGGCGACCCTGGCGAAGGACGCGAAGGCCGCCGGCGGACGCGTCTCGCTGAAAACGGTGGAAGGCGAGCCGCTGATCGTCTCGCAGAACGGCGCCATGCTGATGGTCACCGACACCAAGGGCGGCAGCGCCCAAGTGACGATCCCCGACGTGTTTCAGAGCAACGGGGTCATCATGGTGGTCAACAAGGTGCTGATGCCGTAAACCGGACTTGCCGTCGCCTTCCGGCGCCTCCGGCGCCGGAAGGACCGCAACCCCTTCGCTGACCACTGATCCCAAGCCGGTGGCGATCGCCGCCGAAATTCGACGGCTGGCACGCGCTGATCGGCTCATGGGTGGCGACAAGTCCGCCGGCTCCGCCGAACGAATGACCCCCGCTTCTTCGGGCGCCGCCAAGACGCGGTTGATCGGCGCTAATTTCGCCAAATTCTCGTGGCATGGTCGGGCGCGTGAGAAGTACGAGGAAGTGCGGTTTGCTGTAGATTCCC
>Ga0209483_1000641_pt1 | contig 29142 bp, 22 predicted proteins | sample NGEPerA_FD_184508 | JGI IMG/M metagenome (GOLD analysis project Ga0209483, IMG submission 184508) | Arctic peat soil microbial communities from the Barrow Environmental Observatory site, Barrow, Alaska, USA - NGEE PermafrostL2-A... | ecosystem: Environmental > Terrestrial > Soil > Wetlands >... | reverse complement strand
GAATGGGCCGCGGCGCGTGATGCCCAGGTGTCGGCGTTTCGCGCGGACCGGCTGGCGCGTGATTACCGCGAGCCGCCGACGGGCGCCGCGGCGGTGATGCTGGATGGCGGGCGTGTCCAGACGCGTGCCGGGGAACGGGGGCCGTCGCTGATCAAGCAATTCAACCGGCGGGTGAAAGGCTCGGAAAAGTTCTGGGTCAAGGAAGGGGCCGAGGCGGTGCTGCAGGTGCGTGCGGCCTACCTGAGCGAGGAGGGCCGAGCCCAACGCTATTGGGAAACGCCCGCGTCCGTACCAGCGCCGTCGGCCACGGCCCACTTCCAGCGCAAAAAGCCGCCTGAGAAAGTCAAGCCGGCGACGGCAAGAGCGGACATGCACCCGCATATTCCCCGGACCTGTCAAGAACCATTTCGCCAGATTTTTTTTGCGTGCCGATCACAACATATTTTCCTTCCGCGGATCCTTTCTCAAACCCCGGATGTCCTGCATCAGTTCCTTTCGCAGGATGTATCGCACGATGGTGGCGCAGGCGAAGGTGATGATAAACAGTTCGAGGGTGCTGAGGCGCGCGCCATGGCCCACGAGCCAGAGCGCGCACAGCCAGCAGGCGCACCACTCGGCCAACGAAATCACGGCGAAATCGAGCCAGGGGTGCGACGAGAGGAGGAATTCGCGCTGGGTGCGCACGTAGCGGAAATGGAAGATGGCGGTTGTGAGGATGGCAAAAAGGTACGCCAAGGCGGGGGCGGCGACGGGGCCGACGTTGTGGGCAACCAATGCCAGGTACGCCCCAAGCGCCACCAGCCAGCCGCAGGCGGTGGCGATGAGGAACTTGAGGATCGGCGAGAGGCGCGGATAGCAAAAATCGTACAGCCGGCTCAGATGCTCCAGGTAGCGGAACTGCTGATGCAGCGTGAGCTTGGATTGGCCGTGCGTGCGCGCGGAGAAGTGGATCGGCACCTCGCGCACGCTGCGCACGCGGCACTTGCACATCAACTCCAGCCCCACCTTATATCCCAGCGGCGTAAGGCGCTGGGCCTGCTCGAAAGTAGCGCGGCGAAGGGCGAAGAAGCCGGACATCGGATCGTGCGTGCCGCCGGAGAAGGGGCGGGCCAGCAGCGTGGCGATGCGCGAGTTGAACCGGCGCAACGGCCCCCAGGAATCCTGCGTGCTTCCGCCGGGGACGTAACGCGAGCCTAACGTGAAATCCGCCTCGCCGCGCTCCAGCGGCGCGAGCAACTCCGGCAGCTTTTCCGGCGGGTGCTGCAAGTCGGCATCCATGACCACGAAAATCTCACCGCGCGCCAGGGCCATGCCTTCCAAAACCGCGCCGCTGAGCCCATTGCGCGGCTCGGGGCGGATGTGCAGCGTCAGGGGATAGTCGCGGGCAAGATCGGCGCACACCGCCGGGGTGTTATCGCGGCTGGCATCGTCGATCACCAATACCTCAAACTCCCGCCCCTCCAGCGCCGCCGCGATGCGCGGCAACGCCAGCGGAAGATTCTCCGCCTCGTTGAGGGTCGGCAAAATAACGCTGATCCGAGGAAGCTCCACGCTCGCGACATCCTTTTCCAGAATTTCGGATTTAACACAAAGGCACAAAGACACGAAGAGAGGCAGCGCTGATCGTGCCGCGACTCAGCTATGGGTGGACAGCCGAAACTCAATGCACGAAGTCCGAACCTTGTTATCTGTCGAACTTCTTCGTGTCTTTGTGCCTTTGTGGTTAATCTTCTTGCCGCGCTTCAGGGTGTTGGGGGATCTCTGAAATACTCCTGAAGCGGTCTCACGCTCCAATCCTGTTTTTGCAGGGCCAGGATGGCCCGCGCGGCGGCGTTGGCGCCGGTGATGGTGGTGACGATGGGGACCTTGTTCAGCACCGCCATCGCGCGGATTTTGCCTTCGTCGGTGGCGGGGCCCTTTTTGGTCGGCGTGTTGATGATGAGCTGCACCTGCCCGTTCTTGATCATGTCGCGGATGTTGGGCCGGCCCTCGGAGAGCTTGCTGACGCGCTTGGCGGGCACGTCGTTTTTGGACAGCACGGCGTGTGTGCCGCCGGTGGCGACGATCTGGAAGCCCGCGTCCGCCAGCAATTTCGCCGCGCTGACGATAGAGTCCTTGTCTCCATCGCGCACGGAGATGAAAACGGTGCCCTTGGTCGGCAGCAGCGTGCCGGCGGCGATTTGGGCCTTGGCGTAGGCCATCGGGAAGTCGCGGTCGATGCCCATCACTTCGCCGGTGCTGCGCATCTCCGGGCCAAGGATCACATCCACGCCGGGGAATTTGGTGAAGGGGAAAACGACTTCCTTGACCGAAACATGTTGCGGGTCGGGCTGCTCGGTTGCGCCCAGCTCGGCGAGCGATTTGCCGGCCATGACTTTCGCCGCGATTTTCGCCCAGGAGATGCCGGTGGCTTTGGAGACGAACGGCACGGTGCGGCTGGCCCGCGGGTTCACCTCGATCACATAAATCTCGCCATCCCTGATCGCGTACTGCACGTTCATCAACCCGCGCACGCGAAGTGCGCGGGCCAGCTCGCGCGTCTGGCGTTTGAGTTCCAAGACGATCTCGGGAGAAAGCGAATAGGGCGGCAGCGAGCAGGCGCTGTCGCCGGAGTGAATGCCGGCTTCCTCAATGTGCTCCATGACGCCGATGATGATGGCTTGATCGAAATCGGAGATGCAATCCACGTCCACTTCAGTGGCCGCGTCGAGAAACTTATCGACGAGGATGGGGGCGTCGGCGATGGTGGACGCTTCCACGGCGTTGGCCATGTAATAATTAAGCTGGCTCTCGTCGCTGACGATCTCCATCGCCCGGCCGCCAAGAACAAAACTCGGCCGAACGAGAACCGGATACCCGATCCGCCGGGCGATCTCGCGCGCCTCGGCGACGCTGCGGGCGATGCCGTTCTCCGGCTGGCGAAGGCCAAGCTTCTGCAAAAGCGCGCGAAACTGCTCCCGATCCCCGGCGGCATCGAGCGATTCGACGGCGGTGCCGAGGATGGGAACGCCGGCGTCGCGTAGCCCCTTCGCCAGGTTCAGTGGCGTCTGGCCGCCGAATTGGACGATGACGCCTTTGACTAAATTGGCGGACGGAATAGCGGGTCGCGCGGGATTTTGCGTAACGCCCGCTTTCGCGGGTTCTGCGAATGGCCCACCATTCAACCGTTCGCATACATTCAACACATCCTCATGCGTCAACGGTTCAAAGAAGAGCAAGTCCGACGTGTCATAGTCGGTACTGACCGTTTCGGGGTTGGAGTTGATCATGACTGACTCGAGGTCCAGCTCCTTCATCGCGAACGCCGCCTGCACACAGCAGTAGTCGAATTCAATTCCTTGGCCGATGCGATTGGGGCCGCCGCCGATGATGATGACTTTGGGGCGGTCGGTGAGGCGGATTTCGTCTTCCGAGATGGTCAGTTGTTGGTTGTCAGTTGTCAGTTGTTGGTAGGGAGTTTCGTATGTGGAGTAGTAGTAAGGCGTGGCCGCTTCGAACTCGGCAGCGCAGGTATCGACTAGCTTGTAGACCGGCTTGATTGCCACGACTGCGCGCGCGCGGCGAACGATGCCTGTGGGCGCCTGGCTCGCGTTTGTAATTTGAACGTCGGAGTAGCCGTATTGCTTGGCGCGCTGGAGGATCGAAGGGTCAGACCCTCCATAATTCACGTGAATCTCCGTCTCATGCAGGTGTGGCGCCGGGCTTCTCTGCGTCCTAATTTCTGTCGGCGCAACGAACAGTTGCTCTTCAAACTCCACCAGTTCCCTCATCTGCCCCAGAAACCACGGATCGATATTTGTCAGTTCATGAATGCGCTCGATGCTCCAACCCATCTTCATGGCGTAGCGGATGTAGTAGAGCCGGCCCTGGCTGGGGACGGCGAGCTTTCGGGTGAGTTTGCCTTCGGGGATGGGCCATTCGTGGTCAAGGGATTCGCCTTGCGTGGTTTTGTCGGCGTTGTCAGCCGTCGAATCGCCGCGCATGTTGGCCGAGAGTTGGCTTGTTGTATCACGGGCGTCTCGCCCGTGCGGGTTGCTTGGGGAAACAGGAATCCGCGGTTCGCCAACTTCCGACGCCATCGGCACGGGCGAGACGCCCGTGATACGCGACGCATTCAACCATTTGTCATACTTATCCAGCCCAAAGCCAAAGCGCTTCACCTCCATCGAACGAATCCCCTTTTGCAACGCCTCCTTAAACGTGCGGCCAATGGCCATCGCCTCTCCCACGCTCTTCATCTGCGTGGTCAGCGTCTCATCGGCATCGGGGAATTTCTCGAAGGTCCAACGCGGAATCTTAATTACCACGTAATCGATCGATGGCTCAAAACACGCCGACGTATGCGTGTCGTACCCTTTGCCATCCTTGCTCTTCTTGCTGGCGATGTAGTTGGGCAATTCATCGAGCGTATAACCGACGGCCAACTTCGCCGCGAGCTTGGCGATGGGGTAGCCGGTGGCCTTGGAAGCCAGGGCCGAGGAGCGGGAGACGCGGGGGTTCATCTCGACGACGATCATGTCGCCGTTGTCGGGGTTGATGGCGAACTGGATGTTGCTCCCGCCGGTTTCAACTCCAACCGCGCGGATGACGGCGATGCTCGCATCCCGCATGCGCTGGTATTCCTTATCCGTCAGCGTCTGGATGGGGGCGACGGTGATGGAATCGCCGGTGTGGACGCCCATGGGGTCGAGGTTTTCGATGGAGCAGATGATGACGACGTTGTCGTTCTTGTCGCGCATCACCTCCATCTCAAATTCCTTCCACCCGATCACCGACTGCTCGATCAGCACCTCGGTATACGGGGAGGCGTCGAGGCCGCGCTGCACGATGGTTTCAAATTCCTCAATGTTGTAGGCGATTCCGCCGCCGGTGCCGCCAAGTGTGAAGGCCGGACGGATAATGAGCGGCAGGCCGATGTCTTCCAAAACCTTGCGGCCTTCCTCGATATTATGAACCACGCCGCTGCGCGGAACCTTGAGGCCGATCTTGAGCATGAGGTCTTTGAAGACCTGGCGGTCTTCGCCGCGGAAGATGGCCTGGCGGTTGGCGCCGATCATCTGGACGCCGTACTTGGTAAAGATGCCCCGGTCGTAGCAGACCATTGCGGTGTTGAGGCCCGTCTGCCCGCCGAGCGTCGGGAGCACCGCGTCAACCGGGTGCGGGCCGCGCGCCTCGTATTGCAGGATCTTCTCGACCGCCTCGGGCGTGATCGGCTCGATATACGTGGCATCCGCGAATTCCGGATCAGTCATGATCGTGGCGGGATTGCTGTTGATCAAAACGACGCGATACCCCTCCTCCTTGAGGGCCCGACACGCCTGCACGCCCGAATAGTCAAACTCGCACCCCTGCCCGATGACGATGGGCCCGGAGCCGATGATGAGGATCGAATGAATGTCGGTGCGTCGTGGCATAGTGAAATCTGCTTCCCATCAAAATCCGCCGCAATGTACAGAGGCGGGCGGGGATTTCCAGTAACGAGTCGTTGGCTGACCGAAAATAAGGATTCACCGCAGAGACGCGGAGAGCGCGGAGAAGAGGGCCGAAGAGAGATAAATGCATTCGGTGGGCGCGATTTCGGGGTACTTTATTTGGGAACTTCTGACGTATCACGGGCGTCTCGCCCGTGCCGATGGCGACAAATCTTGAAGAATTGCAGTTTGCGGAAAAAATCTGCGCAACCCGCACGGGCGGGACGCCCGTGATACAGCGAGGCCCTTCTTGCTCCGACCCACGCCGCATCATCCGATTGAATCGGCCACAGGGAATTGCGCTTCGGCGTTTTTTGCTTTCTTATTTCTTCTTTTGGATTTGTTTCGGATTTCGTGCTTCGGATTTCGGATTTCCACCTTCACTTGCCTTGCGGCCCCCGGGTCCGCGCCGCCTGGTGAACCCCTCTTGAGTCCCCATACAATCTCCGCGAATGCTGCCACTCGTTTTGCATCACGGCTTCATGGGTCTGGGGAATTTCCAAATCGGCAAATTTCGCATGTCGTATTTCAGCGGCGGGATCGAGCGGGCGCTGGCGGCGCGGGGGCATCCGCTGATCGTGCCGCGCGTTCATCCGACCGCGGGCATCGCCACACGCGCCCGGCAGCTCAAGGAAACCATCCTGCGCCAGCTCGATATCCTGGGCCGGCCCAACGACCCCGTGATCGTGATCGGCCATTCGATGGGCGGCCTGGACGCCCGATACATGATCGCGAATCTGGGCATGGCGCCGCGCGTGCGCGCGCTGGTGACCATCGCCACGCCGCATCACGGGACGGCGTACGCCGACTGGTGCCTGCGCCACCTGGGCCAGCGCCTCGGCGGCCTTCGCCTGGCGCAATTCCTGGGCCTGGACATGCAGGCGATGATCGACCTGACCACCGCAGGCTGCCGGAAGTTCAACGAGCAAACGCCCGATTCGCCGGCGGTGAGATATTACTCGATCAGCGGCGCTCGGCCGTGGAATAAGGTTCCGCCGTTCGCGCTGCATTCATGGCAGGTGGTTCACGACGCCGAGGGGGACAACGATTGCCTGGTCTCCGTCAAAAGCTCGATCTGGGGCAAGCACCTTGGCGTCTGGCCGGCGGATCATTTCCATCAGATCAACAAGCGATTCGTGCTGGAGTTGAAGGACGCGACGGGGGATATCACGCCGTATTATTTGCGGGTGTTGGATGAATTGAATGCAGACGGAACGTGATGTTTGTCGCGTCCCGCCCGTGCCTGAAACTTTGAGGTTGGCAATGTCGCGATTCCGCGACTACCACGCCATTCACACGGGCCGGTCGCCCGTGATACGATGACGGCTCTTTCGCGCGAGGCCCGCGCCTTTGCATTTACCTGAACTTTTTCTCAATTCCAAAGCGCGCCTTGAACCTTTCTGCCATTGGTCACACTTCACGGTCTGACGAGGAAGCGCCGTGCTTCCGACATCGCCCTTCGGGCAGGCAACCGTAGAAGTGGCGTCCTCGCCGCTTCCGAGCCGTGTGTTTCTTAGGGTCGCCCTTTCACTGGAGGATTCCGTGCGAACCATCCTTTGCGTCGTGTTGATTGCGCTCTCCGCCGTTGTTTGTGGTTGCACTTCGGAACATGAGACAACCTTAAGCTCCCGCCTCACAGCGGACGCCCAGACACCCTCGGCCCAATTAGCCGAATCGCTGTTCAAATCCGATCAGGCGGTCCTGAGCAACCAGGAGATCGACCGGATTTTGTCGGCCAAAGTTTATCCGTCTGCCCATGCGCGGGTGGCGGTGGTGCGGATCGGCGGGCGGTATCCGTGGGGGCGGACATGGTGGTCGGAAAGCGTGGCGCAGATCGAGCAACAAGGCACCGATCGCATGCTCAATGCCTTTCGCGGCAGCCCTCGCGTGGGAAAGGTCATGGTACTGCCGACCATGCTGACCCCGGCGCAGACAACCGTGCCATACCTCCGCGAGGCGGCGGCGCGCGTGCAGGCGGACACGCTGCTGGTCTATCGCACGTTCATTCAAAGCTACCAGCAGCAGCATTTCTTCGGCGGCGGCGACGTGCATGCCTATGCGACGGTGGAAGCCGTCCTCCTCGACACCCGCAGCGGCATCATCACCGATACCGCCATCAAAACGCAGAGTTTTTCGGCGCCCAAAACCAAAAGGGATCTGGAACTTGACGAAACCATCGCCCGCGCCCAGCAGAAAGCGATTGCCCAGGCGCTGGGGCAGGCGGCGGAGGAATTGGCGCGGAATCTGGTGAATGAGCCGATTGCCCAAGTGCATGCGCCAAACACGCAGGCAAAATAACACTTCAACCGTCTGCAATTCGTAAATTGTTACAGGCGGCCATTGAGGAACCTCGTCGTATCACGGGCGTCCCGCCCGTGCAGGGCACTATAAGAATCGGCAATCCCGCAATTCCTCGGCTACCGCGCCGTCGGCACGGGCGAGACGCCCGTGATACGGTAAGCAGCTTCGTCCCACCTGTGCAATAATTTCACCCACCCGGTAGCATTGCTCCCTATGATATGGGATGGAAATTGGCACAGAACAATCGGTGCGACGAGGAGCAGGCATGAAACGAATACATGGGCAGGTTTTGGTTGCGGCGATCGGGGCGGCAATCGTCATATCACCCCTTGCGATGCTGCACGCGGCGGATCCGTCTGTCCCCAGCCAGGCCGCCCCCGTGGCAACGCACGATCCGGCGGGGCTGGCGCAGTCGGCAATCGACAAGGGTCTGGCTTTCCTCAAGAGCCAGCAGCAGCCCGATGGAAGCTGGCAGGGGGAGAACGATCCGCCGGCCATGACCGCCATCGCGCTTCGGGCGTTTGTTGGCGCGCATCACTTCAATGCCGAGGATCCGTTCATCAAGAAAGGCTTCGACAAGCTGCTGACCTACCAGAAGGACGATGGCAGCATCTCCTCGGATGTGCTGGCAACCTACAACACGGCCATCGCCATCAGCGCGCTGGCCAAGTCAAACGACCCGGCCTACAAAAAGGCGGTTGATAAAGCCGTCGCCTATCTGCGAAGCATCGAATGGACCGACAAAATCGAAGGCGTGGCCAACCAAAGTAAGAAGGTCGATCCAAAAGACCCAAACTATGGCGGCTGGGGCTACGGCAAGCGAAGCCGGGCGGATTTGAGCAACGCGCAAATGGCTATCGAGGCGTTGCATGATGCGGGATTGAAGCCGGGCGATCCGGCTTACGCCGCCGCGATCACGTTCATCAGCCGGGCGCAGAATCGCTCGGAATCCAACGACCAGGCCTGGGCCAGCGACGACGGCGGCTTCATCTACACGCCCGCCAGCGGCGGCCTGTCCAACGCCGGCGAATATACCGGGCCCAATGGCCAGCGCATGCTCCGCTCTTATGGCTCAATGACCTACGCGGGCCTTAAGAGCATGATGTATGCCGGCCTGACCAAGGATGATCCGCGCGTCAAGGCCGCCTGGGAATGGATCCGCCATAATTGGACCGTCGATCAAAACCCCGGCATCCAGTACGCCGACCCCAAAGACCCCAAGGCCGTCGATTACGGCCTCTATTATTACTACCATACCCTCGCCCGCGCCATGCGCGCCTATGGCGAGCCGGTCATCACCGATACCAAGGGAAACAAGCACGACTGGCGGGCGGAGTTCGTCGAGAAGCTCGCCGGCGAGCAGCAAGCCGATGGCAGCTATCATGGCGTGCAAAAGTGGATGGAAAACAGGCCACAGCTTTCCACGTCGTTTGCCGTGTTGTCGCTGGAGGAGGCGGCGGATGATATGCGGGAGCATCCGGTGAAGAAGTAGGGGGGTGGGTGCATGCCCGCTCTTGCCGTCGCCGGCTTGACGCTGTATTACGCCGCGGAATCCGCCCATCGAACCTTGGCCGGCTGATTGACAAGTCAGTTGCCGTAAAGCTCGACGAAGATCTTGCGACCTCGCGCGGTTTGCGCGTGCGACATGAGCCGTTGATTGAGCGCAATCATTGACAGCTTCGCCTTTCCAATCGCCCCGCGATGCGTACGCTGTCGGCGATGTGGCAATCCCTTCGCGAGTGGATTCTTTGGCTCGGCAGTCGCGGCGGATTGTTCCTTGCCGCGATCCTGGCCATCGTGGCGGGCGTTTGGGGGTTCATCGCGCTGGCCGATGAAGTGCGCGACGGCGACACGGGCCATTTTGATCGGGCGGCGAACCGGTTTTTCTACGATCACCCCGGCCCGCGCTGGGTTCAAGACGCTGGCCGCGACATCACGGCGTTGGGCGGCATTACCGTGCTGGCGCTGGTGGTGCTGGCTGTCGCCGGTTATTTGCTGCTGACCCGCCGGCGGGGGATGCTCACGCTTGTCGTTGCCGCCACTCTTGGCGCGCTGCTGCTGACAACGGGGTTGAAACATGTGATCGACCGGCCCCGCCCGCCGTTGCGGCACGAGGGGGTGATCGTCTACACGACGAGCTTTCCCAGCGGTCACTCGGCCTTGTCCGCCTGCATCTATCTCACGCTCGGCGGATTGCTCGGCCGCGCCAGCCGCCGGCGGACGATCGAGTTTTACTTTCTCTTTCTGGCGGCCACGCTTACGTTTTTGATCGGGTGCAGCCGGGTCTATCTGGGCGCGCATTTTCCGACGGACGTGCTGGCGGGATGGACGGTGGGGCTGGTCTGGGCCATCGTCTGCTGGCTTGTCGCGCGGGAATTGCAGAGGCGGCGGGTCGTGGAGCCGTAGCCTTAAACGACAAGCGACGCAAACGTAAACCATTTGGGGGCACTGCGCCCGAGGAAAGGGCACGCGGCGGGGACGCCGCGTCTACGTAGAAGCGACGTCCCCGTCGCTTTCGGGAGCGTTGCGCCTGCCGGGGAAGCACGCGGCGGGGGCTCCGCGTCTACACAGAAGCGCCGTCCCCGTCGCTTTCGGGAGCGTTGCGCCTGCCGGGGAAGCACGCGGCGGGGACGCCGCGTCTACGTAGAAGCGACGTCCTCTTCGCTTTCGGGAGCGTTGCGCCTGCCGGGGAAACACGCGGCGGGGACGCCGCGTCTACACAGAAGCGACGTCCCCGTCGCTTTCGGGAGCGCTGCACCTGCGGGAAAGCACGCGGCGGGGACGCCGCGTCTACGTAGAAGCGACGTCCCCGTCGCTTTCGGGAGCGCTGTGCCTGCGGGGAAGCACGCGGTGGGGGCGCCGCGTCTACACAGAAGCGACGTCCCCGTCGCTTTCGGGAGCGCTGCACCTGCGGGAAAGCACGCGGCGGGGACGCCGCGTCTACGTAGAAGCGACGTCCTCTTCGCTTTCGGGAGCGTTGCGCCTGCCGGGGAAGCACGCGGCGTGGACGCCGCGTCTACGCAGATCCACCTCTTCCGTACTGGAGAGGGAATTTGAAACGCCGCTGAAACAAATGGAGCGCTACAGTAGCGCCGTTTCCGGTATCTCCGCATTATGGCTGACGGTCTGCACATCGTCGTTATCTTCCAGCGCATCAACCAGGCGGAGCAGTTTCCCGGCGGCTTCCGCGTCGATGGCCATCGTGCTATTGGGCAGATTGGCCACTTCCGCGGCCTCGGCGGGAATGTTGGCCGCCGCCAGCGCGTCCTTCACCTTGTGGAGCGCGACCGGCGTGGTGATCACCTCGAACACTTCGCCGACGTTTTTCACGTCCTCGGCCCCTGCATCCAGCGCCACCTCCAATAACTGATCCTCGGCCACCGAGTCCGCCTTCACCGCGATAATCCCCTGCTTGGTAAATTGAAAGGCGACCGCGCCGCTGCTGGCGAGGTTGCCCCCGGCCTTCTCCAGGATGCTGCGGATTTCCGGCGCGGTGCGGGCGCGGTTGTTGGTGAGGCCCTCGATCATCAGCGCGATCCCGCCGGGCGCGTAGGCTTCGTAGGTGACGGGCTCGTAATTGTCGGCGCCCAATTCGCCGGTGCCCTTCTTGATGGCGTTCTGGATCGTGTCCTTGGGCATGTTGGCGGCCTTGGCCTCGTCGATCGTGTAGCGCAGGGAAAGGTTATCGCGCGGGTCGCCGCCGTTGCGGGCGGCGATGATGATCTTGCGCGCGATCTTGCTCCATACCTTGCCGCGCTTGGCGTCGGTGGCGCCCTTGGCTCGCTTGATTTTTGCCCAGTGACTGTGGCCGGCCATTTTTCCTCGTTTTGTCAGTTGTGGGTTGTCAGTTGCGCGTTGTCAGTTGTCAGTTGTGGGCTCCACAACGCTCTCCTCCAACGTCGGGCGGATTATAGGGGATGAACGCAAATGTAGGAACCACGGCCCCGAGGGCGTCGTAAGCCTCATCTTATGCTTTCATGAAGTAGGACGCGTGAGACCTTGAAGCCGCCGGTTGTTGGTCGTATAAAGCGAAGTGGCTTCGTCTCATGTGATTGTGTGGTCGTGCCATGTCAAAGGGCGTAATATGAAGGCCGTGATTTCATTCGTGGTGGTTTTATCCATGGTCTGCCTGTCGCAGGCGAGGGCGGAGCAAAGCATATTTAATGACGATGGCAAGCCCGCTTCACCGCCGTCGGAGCCGACTCCGCCTCCGTCTCCCGCTCCACACAGAGTGAAAGCCGGCTCATCTGGAACTAGCAGCACGCCCTCAACCGATGATCTCAATGACAGGATCGTGCAACTGCAAAAGGAAAACGCTGATTTAACATTGAAAGTTAAAGAGCTCACTGAATTAAACAACATTCTCAGGCAAGTGATCAAGGGTAACGAGTTGGCCAAAGTCGGCAGCAAGCAGGATGCTGCGCCAGTGAGCCCACAGGACAGGGCCATCGCCGCCGAGCAGCAACGCGCGGATAAAAGGGCAATGGCCAGGCAAGAGGCTGATCAGGAACGAGAGAAAAGAAAAGCCGTTGCCAAACGAAAAGCCGAGAACGAACGGTTTGATAAGATTCAGGTCGGAATCACGTTGTCGGAAGCCGAAACTCTCGCCCATAACCGCGCCAAATTAACCAGTTCGCGCATCATCCAAATACAGCCGCGCGTCGGTTATTTTGGGCCGCTGCAGGTCCGAGAGGCAGACTGTACGCTTCATGCCATGAAAGACGGCACGGATAGCGAACTCTGGCTGGTCGTGACAGGCGGCACAATCACCTCAATCTCCAACTCTGAGCCCGTCGCACCCCCAGGCACAGTGAGAACCCGATAAGCGCTCCATCCGGAAACGGCGAAAGCCGCTTCAAGGAATGACTTTGTTCAACGGATAAGTGATGATTCCGGTCGCGCCAGCGCGCTTGAGGGCGGGGATGAGTTCGCGCTCCTGCTTTTCTTCGAGGATGACCTCGGCGGCAACCCAGGTGGATTCGGCCAGCCGGCTGATGGTGGGGCTCTTCTCCGCCGGCAGCAGCGCGAGCACCTCGGTGAGCCGGGCCTCGGGCACGTTCATTTTCAAACCGACTTTCATCCGCGCCTCGATGGCCCCGCGAAGCAGCATGGCGATATTTTCCATCTTCTCGCGCTTCCAGGGGACGGCCCACGCCTGCTTGTTGGCGATGAGCCGGGGCGTGCTGACCAATAGCGTATCGAGGATGCGCAGGTTATTGGCCCGAAGGGAGGAGCCGGTTTCGGTGAGATCGACGATGCCGTCGAGTAGCCGCGCTTTGATCTCGGTGGTTCCCCAGGAAAACTCGACGTTCACCTTCACGCCGCGGGCGGCGAAGAACTTTCGCGTGGTGTTCACTAATTCGGTGGCGATGATCTTGCCCTCAAAGTCCTCGGGTTTGTGCAGCGTGCTTTCCTCGGGCACCGCCAGCACCCAGCGGGCGGGATTGGACGAACCGCGCGAATAGACCAGCTCGCAGATTTCGACCACGTCGTTTTCGTTGCCGTTCTCGACGATCCAGTCGTAGCCGGTCAGTCCGCAATCGACGATGCCATCGACGACATATCGGCTGATTTCCTGCGCGCGGAAAAGAACCGCCGACATCTTCTCATCATCGATGCGCGGAAAGACGCTGCGCTCGGCAATGGAAATGCGATACCCCGCCCGGCCGAACAGCTCGACGGTGGAAGCCTGCAGGCTGCCGCTGGGCAGGCCGAGACGCAGGGTTGATTCAGGAAGCTTGGTCATGGGGAGGGGAAATGATAAAGGCTAATGGTGTTGAAGGCGCAAACGTAGTCGAATTATGTCGTCGTATCACGGGCGTCCCGCCCGTGCCTAATGCTGGGCAGTCTGATACTGCCAGTCGTCGACTACCGCGCCATTCGCACGGGCGAGACGCCCGTGATACGTGAGAACTTTTCTCACTCGCAGCACAACCGCCATTGGGCATTCATCCTTTCCTGCGTTTCGCCTTTTCCGTGAGGTGGCCCCGGACGGACATGAAAAAGTCGTGGCATTCCTCGGCCTTGAGGTGGTGCTCGATGAATTTCTGGGCATCTTCCAGGGTAGTGTCGGCATCGACAACTTTGTGATCGCGGAACAGCGCCAGCGACTCATCATCCACCGGGAACGCGAAGCCCTCGAAGGCAAAGAGCATCACATACGCCTCCACGAACGGATGAATCTCGGGCAACTCGCGCAGGAACTGGCGGGCCTCTTTTTTGGGGAGGCCCTTGAGGCGGTCGAGGCTCAGCGTGTGCTCGCGCTCGAAAATGTTGTTGAGCGATTGGGTGATCATCGCCACGCGCCGCTCCATTGCCGGGTAGCGCTGGCCGAGCATCTCCTGGATTTCAAGATCGGTGGCGACGCGCAGCTCGTTGAGATCGACGAACTCGCGGTCGATCAGGCGCATGATCTCCTCGGCACGGGTGTCGGAGACGTCGAAGCTCATGGCGCCGCGCACCAGCGCCTTGAGCGGATCAAGCGCCGGCTTGCGCGGTTCGGGCTTGAACTCCTTGAGCAGCTTCTTGCACAGGGACTTGAGTTCGTCGGCGTGTTTGGTGGCGTTCTTCATTCTTGATTGTCAGTGGTCGGTTGTGGGTGGTCAGTTGTCAGTTGTGGTTTCGGCAACATGACGTCGGATGACTCTTTGTAACACTTCAGCCGTCCGCGATGCTCTAAGACTGGATTCGATCTCCGAATAACCTCGTCGTATCACGGGCGTCCCGCCCGTGCGTAGTGTATTGAGTCTGGGATATCGCATTTCCTCTACTGCCGCACCATCCGCACGGGCGAGACGCCCGCGATACGGCAACGACCTCATTTCCATGATCCGTGCAAGCGGCTGAAGTGTGTCGAATCATGTTGCGCCCTCCGGCGACTGCGCTGGATCTGGCTGGGCCTCCTGGGCGGCCAGGGCGCGCTTGCGGTCCAATTCCGCGTTTTCGTCGGCGGCTTTTCGGATCAGGTCGAGAATTTCGATTTCGCGCCTCGCGTCTTCGTCGATGTGGAATTTCAGAAACGGCGCCTGGCGGATGCTCAGGGATTTGGTGAGGCGGGTGCGCATCAGGCCCGCCGAATGGCGCAGGGCGTTGAGCGCGGCGGTCTGCTGGCCCGGAGTCCCCATGATCGTCACGAAAACGTCCGCGATGGAAAGATCCGCCGTCAGTTTCACGCGCGTGATGCTCGGCAGGCCTTGCAGGCGCGGGTCGTTGAGCTCGCGCATGATGATGACCGCCAGCTCCTGCTGGATCATGCTGCCAAGACGTTCGGTTCTTCGCGACATAATGGGTGATGAGCGGGGAGTGAACGGTGACGAAGCGTTCGGCTGTCACGGTTTACTCATCACTCATCATTTCCTATAACAACTCAGTTTGGAAATCGATCAGTTCCACCTGCGGCACGGTGCGGACGAAATCCACCAGCTTGCTCAACGCGCCTTCCACATAGCGGGCGTCATTGGCCACCATCGCCAGGCCCAGTATTGCCCGCCGGTGTTCATCGAGCGCGCCCACTTCCGCGATGGAAACATTGTGGGCATGGGCGATCCGGTCCTTGAGGCTCTTGACCACCCGCCGTTTGTCCTTCAGGGACATTGCGTCGCCGATTCCCAATTCAAGCTGCAATACGCCGATGGTCATTTTTTAGATGAGTTGTTGGTTGTTGGTTGTGGGAACTCATCGGATTAGCGATATCTCGATTTCCGCGCCATCAGCACGGGCGAGACGCCCGTGATACATCGAAGGGTTTCTTCCGACGAGGCTGCCCGACCACTCACCACCCACATCATAGCGTCCGCTGGAATTCCTCGCGTATATACGCCTCGAAGATATCCCCGACCTTAAGGTCGTCGTAGCCGGCGAGTTTGATGCCGCATTCGAGGCCGGCTTTTACTTCCTTGACGTCGTCCTTGACGCGTTTGAGGGATTCGATGGCGATGTCCTGTGTGACGATCACGCCGCCGCGCGACAGGCGGATTCGGCTGCCGCGCTGGATGTGGCCGTCGGTGACGAAGCAGCCGGCGATGCTGCCCACCCGGCTGACCTTGAACACTTGCCGCACCTCGGCATGCCCGTGCAGTTTCTCGCGCACTTCGGGTTCGAGCATGCCCGACAGGGCCTTCTTGAGATCGTCGAAGATCTCGTAGATGACCTGATAGAGCCGAACCTGCACATGATTCTGCTCGGCCCGCGCGCGGGCGGATTCGTCGGGGACGACGTTAAACCCGATGATGACGACTTCGTCGCCATTGGCCTGCGTGGCAGCGGCCAAGTCGACGTCGCTTTCATTGATCCCGCCGGCCGCGGCATGGATCACCTTCACGCGCACCTCTTCGGTGTTGAAATCGGTGACGGTCTTGGCGAGGGTCTCGATCGATCCCTGCACATCCGCCTTGATGATGAGGTGGATGGTCTTGGTTTCGCCGGCCCGCATGCTGGCCAGCAGGCTGTCGCGGGTGACCTGGTTGCGGCCGGCCAGTTGCGTATGCCGCTGGCGGTTGACGCGGTCCTCGGCAATCGCGCGGGCGCGCTCGTTGTCGGCCACCTGGTAAACCTTGTCGCCGGCGGCGGGAAGCTCATTGAGCCCGCTGACCACCACGGGAGTGGAGGCGGTGGCGGATTGGATCATCTCCCCGCGATCATTGAGCAGGCTGCGGACGCGCCCAAAGCCCGGGCCGGCCAGCACTACATCGCCGGGTCGAAGCGTGCCATCCTGGACGAGCACCGTGGCGACGGGCCCGAGGCCCGGATCCATTCGCGCTTCGATCACGATGCCGCGCGGCACGGCGGTCGGATCGCTCTTGAGTTCGAGCAACTGCGACTGGTAATCGAGAATCTCGATGAGTTCCTCAATGCCCCGGCCCGTGACGGCGCTGGTGCGGATGACTTCAATGTCGCCGCCCCATTCGACGGGATTAAGGCCCTGGGCGGCCAGTTGTCCGAGGATCTGCTGCTCGTTGGCATCGGGCCGATCGATCTTGTTCATGGCCACGACGATCGGCTTATTGGCGGCTTTGGCGTGGTTGATGGATTCGATGGTTTGGGGCTGCACGCCCTCCGCCGCCGACACCACCAGCACGACCACATCGGTCATGTCCGCGCCGCGGGCGCGCATGGCGGTGAAGGCCTGATGCCCCGGTGTATCGATGAACGTGACGCGCTTGGCGGCATCGCCCTCGCCCATTTGCACCATCCAGGCGGCGGTGTGCTGCGTGATGCCGCCGGCCTCGCCCGCGGCAACGTTCGCCTTGCGGATGCGGTCGAGCAAACTGGTTTTGCCGTGATCGACGTGTCCCAGAATCGTGACAACCGGAGGACGCGACACGAGGTTCTCCGCTTTGCGCTCGCGCGTCTCGAATTCATGCACCAATTGCTCTTCGAGCGTGGCCTCGCGGGCGATGACCAACTCCGCCCCATACTCCAGGGCGAGCATCTCGGCGGTTTCGTGCTCGAGCGTTTGATTGATGTTGGCAAAAACGCCCTGGCGCAGCAGCTTGGTCAGGATATCGCTGCCCTTGACGCCCAGGGCGGCCGACAGGGATTTGACGGTGATCGGCTCCTCGATCTGGATCGGCTCGCCGCGCTGCAAGCCGGTCTTGGCGATGGCATGATGGCCGCGCAACTGCGTCTTGATCATGTGGCGATCGACGCCGGCCCGGTGGCCGGCGGCATGCGCCAGGCGCGTCTTGCGTTCTTCAAGATCGGCTTCGCTGAACTCGCGGAGTTTTTCGGTAGCTTCTCCGCGCCGGCCATCGATCCCGCCGCGACGGCGCTGGGAATTGGTGCGTCCGGCGGCGGCCTTGGCGGCCTTCTTCTTGGCCTCTTCCTCCTCCTCCTCGGTGACGCGCACGCCGCGCCCCGTTGTCGGGCGGGCTTGCGTGAAGGACGGCGCGTCGCCGGGGCGTGGGCTGCGCGGCCCGCCGCGTCCGGGCACCGGCACATGATCGGGCTTTTCCTCGCGCACCACGCGCGGGCCCTGGATCTTCGCCGGCTCCAGTTGCACCTGATTGCCCAGGCGCGGGGCCTGGACCACTTCCCGGCGTTCGACGGTCGCCGGCCCGTGCCCTGACCCACTCTTGAGGCTGACGGTCGGACGGGCGACGGGCTGCTGCTGCTGCTGATGAATGACTGGCGGCTTGTGCGCGTGAGCGGTCGTCGGAGCGGTGGCCGCGATGGGTGGAATCGCTGTCGGGATCGGAGGCGCGGTCGGCGGCACATGCATCGCGGGAGGCGGCGCGACGACGTGTTCCACGGTCGGCACGGGCGCGGGCGGGATCACTTCGGCCGCTGCGTGAGCCGGAGGTTGCGCCGGTTCGGGCGCGGGCCCAACGTACTCTACGGCGTGCTCGGCGGCAGCCGGGTGCGGGTGAGCTTCCACAGCCGGCTCGCGCGCCGGCGGCTGATCGTCGGTATCGGGCCGGGCGGGCGCTTCAGCATGAACAATCGGCGCGGGCACTTCAGACTGCGCATGGGGCGCATGGGGCGCATGGGGCGCATGGGGCGCGCGGTGCGGCTGAACATGCGCATCGGCTTCGCCCGGCTCTTCGTCGGGCACGGTCGCGCGGTCTTCGCTCGGCTGCTCGCTGTCGATGCGCTTGCGGGTGCGCGGGCGCTTGGGCTTGACCTCGACGGGAGGGGCGATCTCGACGGCGGTCCCGCCGCCCCCGCCCTCGCTGAACCACTCGCGCACCGTTTCGGACAGCCCGATGCTGAGCACGCTCATGTGGTTGGGGACCTTGTCCCCCAGGCCTTCCTCGCGGCACTTGGAAAGGATCGCCTTGCTCTCGACCCCAAGCTCCTTGGCGAGCTGATTGACTCGGATACCTTTAGCCAAACTGATACTCCTCACATATGGCCGACCCCCGATCGCCTTTCGAGCGGGGACGGGCCATGATTCATTTCGTTCGTTCAACGCGGCACGATCGTTCTTGCATTGCGTGCACTTGTGCGTCGGATTTTCGTTCTTCAGTTGTACGTCTCACCACGTTCATCGGGTCATGCACTGTCGCGTCTTTCATCACACCGGCTCATCCGTATGCGTCGTGGGCGGCGCGACGCGCCCCTCGACCAGGGCGGCGGTATCAGCGTCCTCGTCGGCGTATTCCTTGCGCTGCTCATCGCTATCGGGCATCACTTCAATGCCCTGTATCGCCCGCTCCTCGGGAGACATTTCATCACCCGAGATGAGCATGCGCTGGCTGTGGGTGATGACCTCGGGCGCACCGCCCTCGGCGGACTCCATCATGCCGGGCATCGTTGCGCCCTCGGCATCCGCATCGGACCCCGCGGCGCCATCCGCGCCGGTCCCTTGCGCGCCGCCTTCTCCATTGGCTTGGGCCGTGGTCGCATCTGTGGCGGCCGCGCCGGTTCCATTGTCGCCGGCGGTATCGCGCATCGCCTCGCGGAACGGATTTTCACCCGCGCCGGAAGCCGACGCCTTCCCGCGCGCCGCGCCCGACATGGCCGAACGGTCCGAAGCCTTGGCACGGGCTTGCGCCGCTTTCTTCGCTTCCTGCTCGACGGCCACGATTTTGGCCTCGGCGGCGCAGCTCTCGACGGCCTTGAGGGCGGTCGCCTCGTCCACGCCGATCTCCTCCATCAACGGGCCGCTGCCGACTTCGTCGATGTCGCGCACGTCGATCAGGCCCAGCGCGATGACCTTGTCCACTTGCTCCTGGGTAATGCCCTCGATTTGCTTGAGCGTCTGATCGAGCCGGGCGATGCCGGCCTGGAATTCGGGCGGGGTGAGGATGTCCACGTCCCAGCCGGTGAGGCGCGCCGCCAGCCGCACGTTCTGCCCGCGCTTGCCGATCGCCAGGCTCAGTTGATCGTCGTTCACCACGACCGTCGCCCGGCCCAATTCGAAGCAAAGCGACACTTCGGTGACCTCGGCAGGCTTGAGCGCATTGGCGATAAGAATCTGGCTCGATTCGTTCCACCGCACGATGTCGATTTTTTCGCCGCCGAGTTCATCGACGATGTTCTTGATCCGGCTGCCGCGCACTCCCACGCATGCGCCAACCGCGTCCACCTTGGAGTCGATCGAGCTGACGGCGATCTTGGTTCGATGGCCCGGCTCGCGCGCCAGGGCCTTGATCTCGATCGTCCGCTCGCCCACCTCCGGCACCTCGCGCTCGAAGAGCCGGCGGATGAGTTCCGGGTGGCTGCGGCTCAGGATGATCTTGATCGCGTTGAGCGTGTCGCGCACTTCCATGATCAGCGCCTGCACCCGCTCGCCGAGCTCATGCTGCTCGCCGGGGATTTGCTCGCCGCGCGGCATGATGCCCTCGGCACGGCCAAGGTTAACGATCATCGTGCCGCCCTCGAAGCGGGCGATGGTGCCGGTGATGATCGTCCCGACCCGATCCTTGTATTCCTCGTAAATGCTGCCGCGCTCGTCCTGGCGGATGAGTTGGATCATTACCTGTTTAACGGTTTGTGCGCCGATGCGGCCCACGATTTTCAGATCCAACGGCTGGCCGGCGCGATTGGCGCCGATATCGCCGGTGGTGCGGTCCAGGGTCACGATAAATTCGGTGGTATCCTCGGTGTTAAACTGCTTGCGCAAGCCCGATGCGATCGCCTGTTCAATGTCCGTGTAAATCTGGTCCCGCTCGATGTTCTTATCGCGGGCAATGCTGTCGACAATTCGGATCAATTCCGCATTCATGTATTCCTCGTTTTCACGCTATTTAGTTTTTCGACTTGTCAGTTGTGGGTTGTCAGTTGCTGTGCATTCGCGATTCTTAACAACTGACAACCCACAACTGACAACCAACCAACAAATAAAAAAACCGCCCTGCACGGCGGCCACACGTTCGCACGAACCTGTTCCAACGCAATCAAACGCCTCATCCGGAAACCTCCCGGATAGGCGTGGCGTGGGCCAGGCGAGCATGTCCATGCGAGTTATGCATTGGTGTTATGCAATGGCATGGGCCGACTCACTCGTCTGGCTCAGGTTCATCCCGGTCTCTCCGGGAGCGAAAAAGTGGGCCTTGCGCAGATCCATATACAAGGTCATCCGCGAATCCACTTCGAGGCCGCCTTGGGCCTCGACCCGCCCGACCACATGGTCGTGCAGGTCCGTGCTGGCGTAAACGTCCATGTCGTTTCCTAATGGCTCGATCACGTTCAACTTCACCTTCAGCGGCGCCGATGATTCGAGCGGCCGCGTGTACAAATGTTCGGGCCGGATGCCCAGCACCACATGCCGGCCAACCTGCCCAATCAGCCGCTCCCGAAGGTGCGGCGGAACGACTAGGGTAAACCCATTGCCCGGTAAGGTCAACCCGCTTCCTTCCTCAAAGATCATTTGCCCGTCAATCATTTTAACCGCGCCATCGAAGAAATTCATGGGCGGCATGCCGATAAACCCGGCAACAAAGCGGTTCACCGGACAATTATAGGTCTGCAACGGCGTATCTGCCTGTTGAATCACGCCATCTTTCATCACGACGATCCGATCACCCAGCGTCATCGCCTCCTCCTGATCGTGGGTGACGTAAATGGTCGTGGTCTTGAGACGATGATGAAGGCGCTTGAGCTCGGCGCGCGTGGTGACGCGGAGCTTGGCGTCGAGATTGCTGAGCGGCTCATCGAACAAGAACGCGGCCGGCTCCCGGACAATCGCCCGGCCCACCGCGACGCGCTGCCGCTGGCCGCCTGACAATTGCCGGGGCTTGCGGTCGAGCAGGTGCTCGATATCGAGCACGCGCGCGGCATCAACCACGCGCGTCCTGATCTGCTCTTTTATTTTCCGGGCGTCGCGCCGATGGAGCATTTGCCAGATCGGCCCGCGCAAAAGCCGCAGGCGAAGGCCAAACGCCATGTTCTTCAGCACCGTCATATGCGGATAGAGGGCATAATTCTGGAAAACCATGGCGATGTCCCGGTCCTTGGGCGCTACATCGTTGACCACGCGCTGGCCGATGCGGATTTGGCCACTCGTGATTTCCTCCAGGCCGGCGATCATGCGGAGCGTGGTGCTTTTTCCGCAGCCCGACGGCCCCACCAGTACGACAAACTCGCGGTCGGCGATGTGCAGGTCGATCCCATCGACGGCCTTCACGCCGCCCGGGTAAACCTTCGTGACTTTTTCCAAATCGACAAGTGCCATAGGCGGGGAGTCGAGGCGTGCGATGCGAAACGTGACCGGTCCCGAAGCCGCGCGGCAATGGGGACGTGGAGTATATCGGATGGACGAATTGCGTCAAACGAGCCCCCAAACTCCCTCTTGCGTTGAATTAGCAGAGCGGTAACGATGCGGGGCTTAGGAAGGTTTATGGAGGACCTGCAATACGAGACGCGGCTCAAGGGGGTGTGGTGCATCAGCGCGCGCGTCAGCCCCAAGCCGGCCATGGACGGCGAGCGGAGGCTGGGGATTGATGCCTACGAGCCGGGCGCCAAGGTGTTTTGCTTTCCACCAGCACGTCCCGACCCGGAGACCGAAGTCAAGATCATCGGGCCGCGCAAACGCACCGGCAAGTACGCGATCGCCACAGTCCTTGCCAAGCATTTGTTCGATTGGCGGGCCGATTACCTGCTGGATCGCAATCTGATTCCCGAGCTCTCGCCCCCGTGGGACGAAGACGCCGAGTCGCATGATGTGGCGGACAAACTCTGTCAATGGAGGGAGGGGATCGGGGAGTGGCCCACGCAGCTTCTGCGCGAATGGAATCGCACGCGCGTGCAGCGCACCATCGGCGCCGGCCCATGGTATAAACGCGCCGCAGCCGCGCTTAAGGCATATGTGACACCGGCGGATGTGCCGGTGAAGCCCAAGAGCAAATCCTCATCCCGGAAAATGCAGGATTAGCTCGACGGCGCGAAGGCACTGGGCATAGGCCGCGCCCACAATCCAAATGAAAGTTGAAAATCCGAAATCCGAAGCACGAAATCCGAAACAAATCCAAAAGCACGAAAGACGCAAAATTCAAAGGGCGCATCCATGCTTTCACCCGGATTGCGCTTCCCGGGGGATTGGAATTGCCGCGAAGGAGGACGAATAAGAACGTAACCCCAATCGTGACACGGGCGTCCCGCCCGTGCGTGTTGCATGGAACTCAATGTCGGACGCAGATCATTGCTGCCCGATGTCAACGGCGCGTATTCGCGCACGACCATTTAGTGTAGCTTTGAAATCCATGGCAAAGACACCTTCAAAGGCACAATCAAGCACCGGCGGCGCCGTCTCCCTATCGGAGTTTATCGAGCGGCGCCGCAAAGTATTCGCCGCGCTTAAAGGCGCGGCGGCGGTCGTCTTTTCCGGCGAAGGCGCCGCGCCGCTGCTGGGCCGTTGGCGCCCCGACGCCAGCTTCTTTTATCTGACCGGCATCGAAAACGAACCCGGCGCGGCGGTGTTGTTTAACCCCGCGGCAGACATCACTGATCGCAAGATCACGCTTTTCCTTCGACCGCTTAATCCCGAAGTGGACCGATGGGACGGCTATCGCGAACAGATCGGATCGGCCCTCAAGGACAGGACTGGTTTTGCCACGGTGATGCGTTCGTCGGCTTTGCCGGCCGTTCTCACCGCCGCCGCCCGGCGGACCAAACGGCTGGCCTGCCTGCACCCGTTCACCACCTACCCCGCCCCGCCGTCGGCGGACCTGGCCGTGTTTCGCAGCGTCGCCGAGCGCGTGCCGGGCGTGGCGATCGAAGACATGACCAACCTGCTCCCGTCGCTGCGCGCCGTCAAATCGCCCGCGGAGCTGGGGATGATGCGGCAGGCCATCGCCGCCACCGCCGCCGGCTACGAAGCCGCCATGCCCCTCATCCGGCCCGGCGCCAACGAAGCGCACGTTGCACGCGCGATGGAGCGAACGTACGTCGATCGCGGCGCATCGGGCGTCGCGTACAACTCCATCGTGGGATCGGGCCTCAACAGCACCGTGCTTCACTACATGGACAATTCCCAGCCGCTGGCCAAGGGCGATCTGCTGGTGATCGACAGCGGCGCCAGCTTCAACGGCTACGCCGCCGATGTGACGCGCACCTATCCGGTGGGCGGCACATTTTCCGCCGAGCAGCGCGAGGCGTACGAGGTGGTATTGCAGGCCCAGGCCGCCGCCATCAAGGCCGCGAGAACCGGCACGAAGATGGCCGAGGTGGACGCCGCCGCAAGGCACGTCTTCGACAAGGCCGGTTACGGCGACGCCTTCATCCACGGCATCGGCCATCAACTGGGCATCGAAGTCCACGATGTCACCCCCGACGGCCCCCTCGCCCCCGGAATGGTCGTCACCATCGAGCCCGGCGTCTACTTCCCCGACCGCAAACTCGGCATCCGCATCGAAGACGACATCCTCATCACCGCCAAGGGAAACCAAAACCTGACTGATATGATTCCAAAAGGCGCGAGGGAAGTGGAGGAAGCGCTGCGTGGATAAGCCGCGCTTGTTATGCCGTACGCGAAGATCACCACGGAGACACTGAAGCACGGAGGCGCTTTCGACTCCAGAAGCCTTCTTCAGAAAAAACCAAAGAATGACTTGGAATGGATCGGAGAGTTATTCGCCGACTCTAAACCCTTGAGAACACATTCCACGAATTGTTTAACTCATCTTGCCGGCTTGATTGGGATCGCGCGCCAGATGTCGAACGCGCCTCCGTGTCTCCGTGGTGAATCTTCATTGTCGAGGGCAGTCACCGTTCCAATCCCCGCACCACCAGCGCCAGCGCCACCGCCGCCGCCGCCATGCCCAGGATTATCACGATCACCAGCCCGGCGGCTTCGCGCGGGACGCGGCGCATGGATTTGCAGCGGATCGACTTGTACACCACCGCCACCGCGATACACAGCGGCAGCAGCAGCCACGGCCAGCGGGCGTCTGTCCAGATCGGAAGCGGATCGTTGAAGGGCCGGTAATGGTAGACATACGCGGCCAGCATCGACGTGAGGGCGTGAATCACTTTTCCCCCGTCTGACCCGATGCCTCGCCGGATGTGCGATGGGAAGAATCGATGATCGCCAGCAAATTCAGCATCCCCGCGACGGCGGTGTACAGCACGCCCAATTCATTGAGCCGGGAGTGCGATCGCGCCGCGATCGGCGGCGAATGCGGGACGAGCGGATTCGATGGCTGCGATACCCGCACCGACCACCAGTCGCAGAACAGATCAATCGGCCCGATCATCACCTGCGCGATGGACCAGGGCTTGGCGCGGATTTCCTCAAATGGATGCGTGGTCAGAACCCATCCCTCAAGCCGCCAATCGTCGGCCGGTGGCGTGTCCTTAATGGCGGGCTCCCACGTTTTGTTGCCTTCCTTATCAGGTCCCGCCCCCACCCATCCGGCCACCAGCGGTTTTCCATGCGGCCCATACCCCGGCACATCCAGAGCCCGCACCCCGCCGACCAGCAAGCCCAGGAAAAACAAGACGATGATTGTAATGCCCACGGTCAACCCGCGCGCCCGTTGCCCCAGCAACAAATACCCCGCGCCCGGCACCAGCCAGCCCGCCAGCGCAATTAGTGCGGGATTTTTTGCCAATGAGGAAGTCGATGCGTCTGCCATCAGGGGCGATACTCTAGTCATGCCGCCGGGCAGGGCAAGGGAAGTGGGGAAGGAAATGATGAATGATGAATGATGAAGAAGGGAGCGAATGGGAATGCGAAGAAGAGTAAACGGGCGAGATCACGGATTTGTGGCGCTATGGTGCGCTTTGTGGCGCATGTGACAGTATTTCCAGGGCCGGATATCAACAAATTGCTGATACTAATTCGTAATTATCTGCAATTGCAGGAGTTACGCGGCAACCCTTGGTATTCATTGCATGTTGCGCTTGGGATGCGCGCAACACGGCCTTTGCCGTTGCACGAACGCGCAACCTCCCGCCGACGCGAAGGTTACAAGCCGCCGCCGCGCCGAAATGCCGATGAGGCGCGCCTCATTCGATTCTCGCGAATGTATCACACCGGTTTCGTCCGCCGCCGAGAGCCGCCCCAGGCCGCTCCTGAAACATCTCACAGCCGTATGCGGCCTTGCTCTTAGCTTTCCCACGAAGCGGCTGCGCCGCGCGATGATCGGTCGGATATGGGAGGCATGGCTCAAGCGTCCGATGTGAAGAGTGCGGCCCGTTACTTTTCCCCACGGGCCGCGCGGCGCCATCGGCGCGCTCTCGGCCTGACTATCCCCTTGCCGGGTTGTGTCCCCACAAGCCGGCTCTGTTTCATCAGGCGCCGGCAGTATAACCGCGTCGGAATTGTCGGCAGCGAACTGGTGCCCCGAAATCCTTGGCTCGCCTCCTTCCGAAGGGGAAAGCTTCGTGCCGTTCGCAAGGCGCTCCTTTCCATAGCGGAGTCCGGCTGTAGATGCATCACCGGCGCCCCGGCCGCACTATGGTTCCCAAGCTCGCACATCGGATTTTCCGAACAATACCGCCTCCGGGTCTAGCAACGCCGCGCGAGTTATGCTTCTTGTTTCAATCGCCTTTCGATAATGTTTGAACAAAAGAGTGCGGTGGATGAGGGCGTCGTGGATGGACCAGTTAACATTTCCGCGAAGATCGTTAACCAAATTCTTCAAGGTGGTTAGAAAGTACCCATGGAGGTGCCTGTTGAGCTGGGGGACGACCAGCATCGCTTTACCCCTATGCATTACATGATTGCGTGCGCGATAAATGCGCCGCAGTTGCCAGTCCACATGACAAAAATGGCTATCCAGCATTTGAATGGCTTGGCCCGAACTGCCTAACAATTGCTTCCGCAGGAGGTGAACACGGTAGCGGGTCAAGTGAGAGGATCCAATGATTCGGTAAATTTCGTTGATCTTCTCCCCGTCTTTCGTGTCCATCACGGCGTCTAACATATCTCGTGGATGAATTTCCTTGGGATCGGAACGCGGGAAGAGGGCCATGTTCGGATTGGCACTGTCTCTCCAATTCCAACCGACATAATCTGCCACATTTTGAACGATTCTCCTGACCTTCCCGACCGCTATGCTCGAAGCGGCATACTCGCAGACATCTTCAACGATTGACCGACGACGATGATGTACTAAACATTCAAGTGCGATCCAGAGATTAACAAGTTGTGCTTCGTCGGTGGCAGCCGTCAGAGCCAGTCGGTGGTATTGGAGCGCGGAAATTAGCTGGTCCCAATCGTCCGCCTGAAGGGTGCGTTCCAGGTCAAGGAGTTCGCCGACGCGATGGGCTGAGTCGGCATCATTCGATACGTCCGGGTTTCTAGAACGTATAATTTTGATCAATCGCTCCGGGCCGTCTGGTGCCGCGACGATCGAGTGAGTTCCCTTGATGTTGAACCTGCCCTGCACAACGGAGGAGTTAACGACGGCAAAAAGATTCGCAAGACGTTCTTCACCTCCGCGGCTGGCCGAGTAACTGTCTTTCGCGTCGACTGTGAACACCGCGAACACGTCATTCTCATTTGACCGGGTTCCATAGAACGTCCGCTGCACCTCGGTCATGGGCTCAGCCGGCCTTCTGTCCAGCGTAATGCCAAGACCATGGAAACCGGCCGGCGGGATACTTCCAGGCCAACTGATACTAAAGCGACACATGTAACGGATATTTTCCCCGGTGCAACTGGCGGCAAACTGATCGAGTTTTTCGATGAAACTTAGACGTGCTGCACGTATGGAGCAGTCAACGCCCCTACGCAGATATTCGATCGAATACCCTTGCCCTAGCCGCTCAACAGCAAACGCCATTGCAAGTCGGCAAATTAATCCCTTCTCTTTTTCATTTCCAGGCAGAAGCAACTCGCGCAGCTCTGAAATAGCATGCTTATGATAATCCCTTAATGCTCCGAGAATGACCGTACACGTATGTCCGAGGGCGGACAGATCCTTGGGGAAGCTGTCGGGCCCAGTCGCAGATGGTAAGTAGGCGGTTACGAACGGGAAATATTTTGCGATCACGGGGTCGACGCCGAGCATTTCCTTCGCTTCGTTAAGAAGCACGGGGATGTTGTATTTATACCCGTCGAATTCCGTCGCAATTTCAACCGTTTGAATCAATTCTCGAAGGACTGTCAGAATGTTTGAGGTCCTGACTTGCCATGTGTCTGGTGTCAATTCGTCAAATATTTCCTTCCAGACCAAGAGAAAAAACCGATGCAATTCGTTGTCGATACCGCGGTTGAGCCAATCGTTCTCCGTGAAAAAAAACATCTTGACATCCTAATGCTTGCGCCTTATTGTGTCGAATTGATTCAGGCGAATATGGGCCTGGTGTGCGGCAGTTCGCTGTTCCGCTCACCTGGCTCTTTTTTATAATTGCGGTTCTGTACTTCGCATTAGTCGTTGTGGAGGCGAAACTTACGTGCATGCCCTCTAGACCATTCCAAGGCCCCCGTCCCGGAAAATGATTATCGGTCTGCAACTGATCTAGAAGGCAACCCAAGGGATTTCCTGTGCTTGCATTCGGCTGTGTCACTGAGAACGGCACTCCCCACTTCCTACTTCCACGCATACACCGCCGCGCAAACGGCTTTGTAGTTTTCATCCAGCCTCGTCTGCAACAGAATAATCCCGGCGATCCGCCGGGCGATGTTCGTCACTTCGCGCGCTTCCTCCGGCTTCAGGGCGCGGGCGAGGATTTCTTTCTCGCGGTAGCTGAGCCATTTCTTGAGGACCTGGTAGCCGCCGATGTGGTACTCCCATACTTTTACGGGGATGTTTCGCCAATAGGCGACTGAGTTGAGGTAGATGTCGCAGGTCGAGTTGCCGAGCAGTAGGCGCAGGTCGTCGGCGGAGACGCCGCGTGCGGCGGCTTGGGATTCGATGGCGCGGGCTTCGTCCTGGTCGTAGGGACGTTGGGTGAGTTTGCCTCTGGCGGGCATGACAACGCCGGCTTTACCGCGATGGGACCAGCCGGCGGTGATCGCCAGGTCTTGGCCGGCGGCGTCGAGTTGTCCGCCGCCGGTTTTGGTGATCAGGCCGATGGATTTGAAGATCGGGTCGATCTTGCCGGCGGTGACGCCGGGCACGTCGGCTTGCGTGTCCAGCAACGCCGCGATGCGCTCGCCGAGGGCCGCCGAAGATTCCAGGGCGCTGCGATCCGCCGGAAGCGGGATGCGCGGCCAGTCACGGCGAATCCCATCGCCATTTTCGCGCAGGTAAGCCAGGCTGTAGCCGATCGCCAGTGCGTGCATCCAGATCAGCCCCGCGCTCTTGGCGTCCGCGTCGGGATCGTCGATTCCCATACTTGCCAGATACTCGCGGGCGGGCTTGGATAAATTCGCCGTGGGCTTCGCTGCTGCGAAAAGTTTTCCGGCGTCATCCGCAGGTTCCGCCGGGCTTCGCAACATTGAAAAGTAGTAGGCGTGGCCGCGCTGGTAGTCGTTGTCACCCAGGCAGCGGGTGTAACTAAATGGTAATACCGTTCGGCTCGCCGGTTGCTTTTATTG
>Ga0209483_1000640_pt1 | contig 29167 bp, 25 predicted proteins | sample NGEPerA_FD_184508 | JGI IMG/M metagenome (GOLD analysis project Ga0209483, IMG submission 184508) | Arctic peat soil microbial communities from the Barrow Environmental Observatory site, Barrow, Alaska, USA - NGEE PermafrostL2-A... | ecosystem: Environmental > Terrestrial > Soil > Wetlands >... | reverse complement strand
CCTGAACACGCCTACCAATACGGCCACCGAAACATCAACCAACACGGCCACTAACACGGCAACCGTAACATCAACCAACACCGTTACTCAGACCGCGACTAATACACCCACCGTCACTTCTACTAATTCGGCGACTAATACAGCCACCGTGACATCAACTAACACCGCTACCAACACTTCCACCAATACAACCCTGAACACGCCTACCAATACGGCCACCGAAACATCAACCAACACGGCCACTAACACGGCAACCGTAACATCAACCAACACCGTTACTCAGACCGCGACGAATACACCCACCGTCACTTCTACCACTACCCTCACCAATACGGAAACAGTGACTTCAACTAATACAGCTACCAACACGGCCACCAATACAACTTTGAACACCGCTACTGATACCGCTACCGAAACATCAACCAACACCGCCACCAGCACGGCTACGGTGACATCCACCAACACTATTACTCAGACCGCGACGAATACACCCACCTTGACATCAACTAGTACGGCCACTAACACCGCCACTAACACACCCATGACCACCGCGACTAATACCGCCACCGAAACATCAACCAACACAGCCGTCAATACGGCTACGGTGACATCCACAAGCACCGTAACTCAAACCGCGATGAATACATCAACCCTCACTTCTACCGGCACACCCACAAATACCGCGACCGTAACCAGCACGGGTACATCAACCAACACAGCCGTCAATACGGCTACGTCAACCACCACACATACTCCAACCAATACGGCGACGACAACCAAAACTGAAACCTCGACTACCACGCCAGTGAATACAACGACCAACACGGCCACTCATACGGCGACGAACACACCAACCGCAACAGCATCACTTACACCCACAATAACCACGAACAATACATCCACCATGACCCAGACCCCGACCTTAACACCCACCATGACGGTGACGAGCACTCCGTTCAACACTTGGACTCCCACAGCGACCGTCGTGCCGGAAATATTCCAGATCTGCAAAAACGTATTTAACATCAATCGGGATGGAACGGTCTGCATCGTCATTGGAACCGGAGCGTCATCGGGCCAGATGGCATTGAGGATATACAACTCGGCGGGTGAACACATTAAGACGTTGTACGATGTAACCTTAACTCAACCTCTTTCGGCTACAGCGGTTAACTGGGATGGAACCAACAAATTCAGCCAGAAGGTTGCCAGCGGTGTGTACATTATTCTTCTGCAAAAGCCGTACGGGAGATCATTGGGCAGGCTGGTAGTTATCCATTAACAGGTTGTTGAAAATGAATTCTCCCAACATTTCCTATCTTCAAAACATCAAGGAATCTTGGGACGTTCCCATTTTCACATTTTATGTTTTCGAATGAAAACCGGGGATGCATCGCCCTGTTAAGCACTTCCCCGTTGAATTTTTTCAATCTTTGGGCAGGACAAAATAATTAATCATGTGAACAAAGCCGAAAACCAGAAGCGCGGCGTGCAGCCCCCATTCGCCGAACTTATCAAAGCTGAACCAAAATACCAGCAGGCTTGAAATGCGTCCCGCCGCGAGAGGCAGTTCCCGTACGGCCAGATACTCCAGTTTCCGGGTTTTGGCTTCTTTGGCCCGTTCCAATATTTTGAAAGCGACCCCGCCGGAAACCACATTGAACCAGCTGTTCCCGACCGAACTTAAGATGGCGTAAATCAAAAGGGTGAAATAATTGATCTGGATGAACAACCCAATGCAGCCCAAACCCATCAGCCAGGAAGAGACCCAAAAACCTCTCCACCGGTTCTCCGCCTTGGCCCAAAGGGCCAGCGCGTAGGTGGCCAGGACCGCCAGCAAATTGCAGAACATACTGTAACCGCCCACAATCTCTTCGTTATGCGAGATCCGAAAGACCAGGAGCCAGAGCAGGAACCAAAAAACGCCCACCCGCAGGCCAAAAATGAATTGGGACGCCATATAGCGGTTCCAATCCGAATTGTTTTTAAAGTTTAAAACCTTCCAATACTCGAAATTTTTCCGGACCGGTTTCGCCTTGAAGCGCAGGCTGCGGAAAGCCAGACTCAGGTAAATAGCCAGGGCGATGGCGAAAACCACGTAATAACCCATCGACGAGCTTCCGGATGAATCTGGGGATTTAAAAGCCACAATCAACCACCCTGCCAGGGCCGGGGCCAGGATGCAAAGCACCGAGGTGAACAGGTTGGTCAGTGAATAAAAATAATCGCGGGTTTTCTCGGTAGTCATATCCAGCGTCAGGGCATGTTCACCCAGAAAGTAAAAACCGATACCCAGACCCGACAGGCAACCCAACAGGTAAGGATGGGTCCGGCGCGTATCCCTCAAAGTAAGTGTGGCCGCGAAAACAAGGGCGCTGAACACAAAGCCCAATTGATAGGAAAGCAAATGACCCCAGCGCTTCGACAGGTGCCCGCCGATCCAGAAAGCCGGCGCGATAACGGCATACTGGGTCAGATTAAAAAGCACAACCGTCTTAAAATCGTCATGCCTTTTAAATAGAAAAATGTTAACGAAAACACCCGAAAGGGCGTAATTAAAATCATAAAAGCTGAACATCCAGGCCAGTGTCTTTTCCTGCGGGGAAAGAGGCCGCCTGACGCCCAAAAACCTGTGCAGAAAACGGTAAACGTAATGGAAAAATAGGTCGAACATTAAATTCCTCAAAACCAATAGATAATTCGCAGCGCATTTTATATCACAGTATGGGTGAAAAGCCTTTATCCAATCTGGTCTTCCATTGCGGAAAGCGTTTTACAAACTTGGGACTTGTACTTAATTCCATTACGTTCAATAAAAAAGGATTGAGTCGACCACAGGTCGTCTCAATCCTTTTAATAATTCGTTTGAACTGCCCGGATTTTCTTCAACCCATTGTAAGTATTTCATTAACAGGTTCTTGAAAATGGTTTTTCAACAACCTTTTAATGAATCACCAGCACCTTCAAGAGTTGAGTATCAAGAACGCCGCCGTTCGAGTCCTGCACTTGAACCGCCACGATGTAAACACCACTGGCCAGTCCCACCGCATTCCATTGTGTCGTCGGCGACCCGGGCGACCCCGGTAGGGATTTCACCAGTTCTCCCGCGATGGTGTAAATTTTAGCGTTTAAAATCCACGCATTGGTGATACCCGCTCCATTGAATGTGGTCAGGGTCTGACCGTTCGTTAATACGTTCGGTTCGGCGATCACCGTTCCGCTAGCCCCGCCGCCCACCACGATGACACTTCTGGTGATATTCGACGTCTGACCTTCGCCGTCATCCCAATGGAGTTCGACTTCATAAGTTCCAGGCGTCACATCGGTCGCCGAGTTATTGGTCCCGTCCCAAATCAAGGTAACGGGTGTCCCCGTGGTATCAACGACTATCTGCAAGATGGTCGCGCCGCTACTTGTTTTCGTTCCCAAAGTCAGTATTTCAGAGTTTAAATTCACATTTGTCATCTGCGAGTTGGTGCCACCATCCACTGTGTAATATAAGGTCCTAACTACTTCACCAGCCGAGTTGTAAATATTAGCTGTAACAACCGACAGTTTACGGTTAACGGTGGCGTCTTGTTCCACGCTCGTCACCACACCCAGTGGCGAAGTACTATCGAGCTGAATCTCATAATTTCCGTTCGTCACGGGACTGCCGCTGTTGCTGGACCCATCCCAGGTGCCGATTAAAACGCCGCCATAATAAATTTCAATCGTACTCCCCGGCCCCTGTAAAGTCGTAATCTGATTGCTCGTTGACAGTGTCATGCTGTTAATCGGCGCTGTATAACTGTGCACCGGTATGGTTTTCACCACTTCTCCGGCTGAGTTATAAATATTAATACTCACCGTGTAGGTAGCCGGTATCTGCACATTCACGCTGGAGGTTATCGGCGTCGCTAATCCTGTATAAGTCAATTGTGCGTTATTGGTAATCGTTCCGCCTACAGTCGTGCTATTGACCTGAACCTGATAGGTCAATTGGTAAATCCCGGGCGCCATGGGTGAAGGCAATGTCCATTTCAAATTGGGCGGGTTCGCGACCGTGACGGTTCCCGATGGAATGGTTCCGAACGCCACAAAAGTCAATCCGGACGGCATAACGTCCGTCACCACCACATTGTTCGCGGCTCTCCCGGTCACCGTAATCCCGATGGAGTAAGTAAACGTGGTTCCCGCCTGTGCTGTCGTTTCCGAAGCGTTTTTGGCCATCGTCACACCAAACACTGGTGTCAATGTCGGAGTAACCGTCGCGGTCATCGTTGGCGTCAAAGTGACCGTCGCGGTGCTTGTGTTAAGCGGTGTATTGGTAAAAGTTGACGTAGCGGTATACGTTGGAGTGTTGGTAGATGTAGCCGTGGGCGTATTGGTTGAAGTACTTGTGGAAGTATTTGTGTCGATTGGAGTATTCGTCTCTGTATTCGTGGCTGTTGAGGTGGCTGTATTGGTTGCCGTATTCACGAGCGTATTAGTCTCGGTATTGGTTGCAGTAGTGGTATTGGTGATAGTCGGAGTATTGGTAGAAGTGAAAGTATTGAGCGGCGTATCGGTAGAAGTATTTGTGGACGTGTTGGTCGGGGTATTGGTGGGAGTGTCCGTGTTGAGCGGCGTATTGGTAGAAGTGTTTGTAGCGGTATTCGTCGGAGTGTTGCTGGGAGTGAAGGTGTTAATCGCAGTATTGGTGGCGGTGTTAGTGGCGGTATTCGTAGGAGTATTGGTCGGAGTGTCCGTGTTGAGCGGTGTATTGGTGGAAGTGTTGGTGGCGGTATTGGTTGGAGTGTTGCTTGGGGTATAAGTGTTGATAGCGGTGTTAGTGGGCGTGTTGGTATTAGTATTGGTAGGAGTGTCGGTTGGAGTATAGGTGTTTGTCGGGGTATTCGTCGCTGTATTAGTATCGGTGGGCGTGGCTGTGTTCGTAGGCGTGTTCACGGTGGTATTGGTCGATGTATTCGTCGCCGTATTTGTGTCTGTCGGCGTGGCTGTATTAGTAGGTGTATTCGTGTTTGTAGCGGTTGGAGTGTTTGTCGCTGTATTGGTAGGCGTATTGCTGGTTGTAGGTGTCGCGGTGTTTGTCGGTGTATTGGTATTTGTATTCGTGGCAGTATTCGTGAGCGTGTTCACACCCGTGTTGGTCGCGGTGTTTGTCGCGGTATTCGTATCTGTCGGCGTGGCCGTGTTGGTGGGTGTGTTTGTGTTAGTAACGGTCGGTGTATTGGTCGCTGTATTGGTAGGAGTATTGCTGGTTGTAGGCGTCGCGGTGTTTGTCGGTGTATTGGTGTTTGTATTCGTGGCCGTATTGGTGGGCGTGTTCACAGTGGTATTGGTCGATGTATTCGTCGCCGTATTTGTGTCTGTAAGCGTGGCTGTATTGGTAGGCGTATTCGTGTTGGTAACGGTTGGGGTATTGGTAGCCGTATTGGTGTTGGTATTGGTTGGCGTGTGAGTGGCTGTATTGGTAACCGTATTCGTGTTTGTGTTCGTGGCCGTATTGGTAGGGGTAACAGTAACCGTATTGGTAGCCGTGTTCGTGTTTGTGTTGGTAGGCGTTACTGTGGGCGTATTAGTTGAGGTATTGGTTGGAGTTTTGGTAACCGTTGGCGTAGACGTGTTGGTAGCCGTATTAGTCGGCGTATTCGTTGATGTATTTGTCGGCGTTGGTGTCGTGCAATTGCCGGTGAATGTGAACGATCGGTACGAGGCGTTTGGCCCGTTGTAGGCCATTAATCCCATTAAGCCGCCGCAAGCGCCCGCATAAGTCGCCAGAGGCGCAAAAGGACCCGTGGCAACAGTGCTCAATCCAACAGTATAGTTACACGACGAATCAATAATCACTTGAACATAGACAGGGCAAGTGTTTATGACAGCAGAACTGGCAAGAGCGGTGGTTGTAATTGTTGTCGGCACACCAGCTGTGTATTGAACAAACGTAATCTTGCTGTTGGGATTCCCCGCTCCGTCGTTGTAAAAATCTATACCATATCCATTGCCCGTGGAGGGGTTCATCCCCAGCACAAGCCCGTTTACAAGTCCCCCATTGCCGCCGGGTTCGCACATGGACACTACTAGAGTTCCCGGTGCCGTGGACACGCTGTTCTCCATCAACATATTGTAATTGGGCGCTTGTCCGGTTCCGTTCTGATATTGAATCGAAGTTCCGTTGTCCGTCCAGTTGCCTTCACCCCAGGGCACCATTCCCGTTTGCCATCCCGGAGGCGGGCTGCTTAATGTCTGATTAAATAAAGTCGTCACCGAGCATTGGGTAACCGGATTGCATTCATATTGGGACACCAATGCTTCCTGCCAATAACTGGCCTTTTCGTTTTGGTCATTCAGATACATCGCCCATTCGATGCTGGTGGCGCCGCTATTGAAGTTGGCTCCAAGATTATAGGTTCGGTCATAGTCCGCTTGACCACCATGCCCGCCGCAATTGAGGACGCCCGGTGGACCCTGGAAAATCGGAGGACTACCGTTATCTGATCCGCCGGCCGAATTGGTTACAGGTCCCGATCCGTAAGGGACGATCCAATCCTCATCTCCTTCAAGCGCGGGATCGGCACAATTGTTTCTTCCGCCAATGACCGAGAATTTGGTGTTTGTATTCGAACAACTCAAACCAGGCACACAACTCCAGTTCAGATCCGCGTCCGGCGGAGCCGCGCCGTTTCCAGGATTGATAACATTACTTTCTTCGATGTGCCAGGCGTTGTTCCCATCCCCAATGTTCACAACATTCATGCTGGTTTCTGCGGGATTGGTGTAAAGCACGAGCAGCGATTCACCAGTGCAGGAACCGGTCTCACTGGTAGAGATTGTGTAGGGCGTAACGCTGCCGCCGGCACCTCCACCCGTAATCCAGGTGGCGTTCAAGTTATACTGCATGCTATACCAAATATTTTGAAAGGACGTCCAGGTGACAGGCGCGCCGTCCTCGATCGCCGCAGGGGTCCCAGCGCCGTTAAAGTTGATGGTGTTAAAATTTGGCGCGCCCGTATCGCTTGTAATGTTGTATTCCACATACGCGATTGCTGTCACAGGAATCGCACCAGGCGGTAGGTTGATTGTCAAAGGCGTGCCGCAAGGTCCTCCCGCGACGGCATAATCCAACCCAACGCCATAGGCAACGGTTTGTTGTGTCATCGCGTAACCGGGCGCGGGATCTCCCGATGGACAAGTTGTGTAAGTGATTTGGGCTTGTGATAGAGCGGCGAGAAAAAAGAAAAATGAAAATGAGACAAAAAATCTTATAACGGCTTTGATGGGCTCGTTGGGACGGGTACTACTCAAATTTTTAAACTTTTTAAGCGTTTTCATTTCTCACTTGCAATCACCCAAAATGTTTATTGACTAAAAACGATTTAAGGCGAGGCCATTACCGAAAGGAAATGATGTATCCAAACCAATTCGGTAACCATAACTTAATTAAGTATACAATACTTTCCATCATAAAAGAGAGCCTTTAAGGGTAATTTCAAGGCTAGAAAGGGTTAAAAATAGGCCAAAAAGCCTAATAAACGTCATAGCTACAATTTTTTATAATTACAACCCATAGACAAAATTGCGAGGGGAACACCAGAAGCTGATTTTTTTGTGGAAATTAAACGAATCCATCTTACAAGAGTAAATGAATAGAATCAGTGTTTAGTGAATCACCAGCACCTTCAACAGTTGAGTATCAAGAACGCCACCGTTCGAGTCCAGTACTTGAACCGCCACGATGTAAACACCGCTGGCCAGTCCCACCGCATTCCATTGTGTCGTCGGCGATCCGGGCGACCCCGGTAGGGATTTCACCAGTTCCCCCGCGATGGTGTAAACTTTTGCGTTTAATATCCACGCGTTCGCGATACCAATTCCATTGAACGTGGTCAGGGTCTGACCGTTCGTTAACATATTTGGTTCGGCTATCACCGTTCCGCTCGCCCCGCCTCCCACCACGATGACACTACGGGTGATATTCGTTGTCTGTCCTTGCCCATTATCCCAATGCAATTGAATTTCATAAGTTCCCGGCGTTACATCCGCCGCGGAGTTATTCGTCCCATCCCAAGTCAGGGTAACGGGTGTCCCTCCGGTCGTATTAACGACTATCTGCAAAATGGAAGCATTTCCACTGGGGTTTGACCCCAAAGTCATTATGTTCGAGCTTAAGTTCACGTTTGTCATTTGTGAATCAGTCGCGTCACTCACCATAAAATATAACGTCCGAATTATTTCACCCGCCGAGTTATAAATATTAGCCGTGATATTGGACAGTTTACGGTTGACTGTGGCGTCCTGTTGTACGCTGGTCACCACACCCTGGGGTGAAACACTATCCACCTTGATCATATAATTTCCGTTCGTCACGGGATTTCCGCCATTGTTGGAACCATCCCAGGTGCCGATTAAAATTCCGTCATAATAGATGTTGATAATGCTCCCCGGCCCTTGCAAAGTCGTAATCAAATTGCTCGTTGACAGCGTGATGGCGTTGATCGGCTGTGAAAAACTCTGAACCGGTATGACCTTTACTACTTCCCCAGCCGAGTTATAAATATCGATGTTCACTGTGTACAATCCTGGTACCTGTACATTCACGCTGGAGGTGATAGGCGTCGCTAACCCCGTATAAGTCAATTGAGCCTTATTCGTAAGCGTTCCTCCCGCTACCGTGCTACTGACCAGTACCTGGTAGGTCAATTGGTAAGTCCCCGGCGCCAGAGGCGAAGGCAATGTCCATTTCAAATTCGGCGAATTCGAGACAGTCACGGTTCCAACTGGAATGGTTCCAAATGCCACAAGAGTCAATCCGGATGGCAATACGTCCGTCACCACCATGTTATTCACGCTATTCCCTGTCACTGTAATTCCAATCGAGTACGTAAACGTGGTACCTGCCTGCGCCGTCGTCTCCGAAGCATTTTTAGCCATCGTCACGCCGGCCATGGGTGTCGATGTTGGGGTAACTGTCGCAGTCGAAGTCGGTGTACGAGTAGGCGTACTGGTCATGGTATTGGTAGGAGTGTTCGCGTCCGTATTCGTAGGCGTCATAGTGGCCGTATTGGTCGGCGTGTTTTGAACCGTATTGGTTGCTGTCTCTGTCGGCGTGTTCGTGTATGTGTTCGTGGCTGTGTTGGTAGCCGTATTCACGCCCGTATTGGTCGCGGTGTTTGTAACCGTATTAGTGTCTGTAACCGTGGCCGTATTACTAGGAGTATTCATCACCGTATTGGTCGAGGTATTCGTCGCTGTGTTGGTGTCCGTGACTGTGGCCGTATTGGTAGCCGTGTTCACACCCGTATTGGTCGCGGTATTAGTTGCGGTATTTGTGTCAGTGATGGTTGGGGTATTAGTAGACGTGTTCGTGTTTGTATTTGTGGCTGTATTGGTAGCCGTGTTCACGCCCGTATTGGTCGCGGTATTAGTTGCGGTATTTGTGTCAGTGATGGTGGCCGTATTGGTAGGCGTATTCGTATTGGTAACGGTTGGCGTGTTTGTAGCTGTATTGGTAGGAGTACTCGTTGTTGTAGGTGTCACGCTGTTTGTCGGTGTATTCGTGTCCGTAACCGTGTCGGTATTGGTGGGCGTATTGGTGTTGGTGTTAGTGGCTGTGTTGGTAGGCGTATTCACACCCGTATTGGTGGGGGTATTCGTTGGTGTATTAGTGTCTGTGGGCGTAGCTGTATTAGTCGGCGTATTCGTATTAGTGACGGTTGGGGTGTTTGTGGCTGTGTGGGTCGGCGTATTTGTGGGTGTAGGTGTCATTGTATTTGTGGGTGTATTAGTGTTTGTATTCGTAGCCGTATTGGTTGGTGTATTCATAACCGTGTTTGTAGGTGTGTTTGTCGGTGTGTTAGTGTCTGTAGGCGTAGCCGTATTGGTTGGCGTATTCGTGTCCGTCACGGTTGGGGTGTTTGTGGCCGTATGGGTAGGGGTATTGGTGGGTGTGGGTGTTGCTGTATTTGTGATTGTATTTGTATTTGTATTCGTAGCCGTATTAGTTGGCGTATTCATAACCGTGTTAGTAGCTGTGTTTGTCGGTGTGTTAGTGTCTGTAGGCGTAGCCGTATTGGTTGGCGTATTCGTATCCGTCACGGTAGGGGTATTGGTAGGCGTTTTTGTGTTGGTATTGGTTGGAGTGTTCGTGTTTGTATTGGTAACCGTATTTGTATTGGTGTTAGTCGCGGTATTCGTCGGAGTAGGTGTGTTTGTGTTCGTGGCGGTATTGGTAGGTGTAGGCGTTACTGTATTCGTATTTGTATTTGTTGGAGTATTCGTCGGAGTATTAGTGCTGGTGTTTGTTGGTGTATTCGTATCGGTTGGGGTAACGCAGGTGGAATTACAACCGCCCACAATCATGTTCACCCAATACTGTTGTTTATCGGGATCAGCGTCGGCATTTCCCAAAGCCCACGTAATTTTGTTAACGCCCGACGTTGGAACACCTGTGTAGGTCTGGTCAAAACCTGTCGGCTGACCGCAACTACCGTAAGTGTTGCAATCAAGCCATTCGCTCGCGGCGGGATCTGAGGTTGGTGGCGCGGCTGGAGCGGGATCCGTGACGCCATAAAAATTATCTGTAAAGGGATCAGGCTGGGTGCCGCTTCCGTTCAACCCGTATTGACTCCCTCCAAAAACAGAAAAGGAATTGGTGCCGCAACTGGTTGCGGGATCCGCACAGCTCCAATCCACAGTCGGAGCAAAAGGGGTGACCCCCTCATCCAGTAAATTACCGCCGACAGTTGTCGTATCACCCTCATCAAAATAAAAAAGTCCATCATCGATGGCTACTGCGCCGCAAATGCCGGGAGCTGGAACGGTATAGACAATCACCAGTGACGCCGACCAGGCCTGCATGCCGGCACAAAGATTCGGATAGGTCACCGTATAGCTGGGCGTGAGAAGGGAAACCTCGCCGGTAACGTTATATTGAATATTAAAAGCGGTTTGATCCGGATAGTCATTGGGGGCGTTGGGATCGCCATATCTCGGGTCGATGAAAAGATTCGAGAGAGTTCCAATACCCGTCATAGTTCCCACCGGAGTCGCAGCCCCTCCTAAATCAACGGATGTTGTGCAAGCCGGTGGATTATTACCGCCGCCGTCATATTCCACCACATCCAAAAAGGCCGCTTGGATGGTCGCGCCGGCGGGCGGAAAGCATTGCATGGTGATTTTTTCGGGGGAGTTCGCTCCCGCTGTGCTTCCACTACAGTAAAGAACAGACACACCCGAGGCGCCATAAGTATAGAATTGGTTGATGGCGTCGGTACTGGGAGCCGAATAGGTTCCCACCAAGCAATTATCGTTCGAGGTGCCTTGGGTAAAGACACAGGGGGCGCCCGTATTGCCCGCTTCCCAAGCGCATTGGGAAAAGACTGAATTCGGACGAAGAATAAAAATGACAACAAAAATTACGTAAACGGTAAGGGGAATACCGCCCCAAAGCTTAAATCGTTTTTTGCCACTCGCAAAAAAATTCAATTGTACCGCTCCCCTAAAAATATCAAAATAAATCTGAAACTTAGTTAATTTTTAGGAATTTCTTCAACCCAAGCATCAGAAAAGGCCACTTTTCGATGCCAATTTCATGTCAATCCTTAAACTAAATTACATGAAAAGAATATCACAGTTTATGCCTATTATTGGCCGATTTTGGTACCCTAACAGAGGGCAAAAACATGCCTTATTTCATTGAAAATATGACATTTTCTAAACAGACAGGAAAAATATGGGATTTTTGAAAAGCTCTTTTTTGTGTTTAATGATCTTTATCATAAACACACCACTGGCTTGGTCGGATTTTGGCAACTGGTTTGTGGTTAACAAAAGGCTTTCAACAACCCTTGATTCATCGGACAAAAAAATTTCGTACCGATTCACCTGCCAGGCCGACATGAACGTTACGGCAGTGGCTGTCTATTGCATGGATGCTACCAAACCGCCTGCTTATATCGTCGGCTTACAGGAGGACAACAACGGTATACCTTCCGGGGAATTTTTGACTTATTCCAGTTACATTCCTCTCCCCCAAAGTTGGTGCACTATTCCCCTTGATTCCATCCCCCTTATCAAAGACAAGGTCTATCACCTGGTAGTGGAACAAGATGTGAAACGAGGCGGCGACCATCCCGTCGGCACGATCGGACCCGACAACTGGGCCTCGTTTCTTTCGACCGACGTGCTTAATCATCTTCATCCCAATGATGGAAGTCCGGATCCCAATACCAATGTCCTTTCCAGCGAAAAGGATCACTGGACCATTTTAAATCAAGAACCGATTTACGCCCTTTACGGCTCCGGTTCCCAGCTTCAGGGAAATCCTTACGACAACGCCGGTTTACGCCCCATCTATGGAAACGACGACCCGAAAGATAAAATTCATCAGGTGCTCCAAGGTCAAGCCCTTCATTTTCACTGCGGTACGCTTTCCAGCGCTTTTGCCATCCGGGTCAAAAAAAAGGGAAATCCAAAATATCCCTTGAACTACATGATCCTGAAAAACAATTTCCAAATTCATAAAACTTATCCGGTGCACACGGCAGTCGCGCTGACGCCGGACCAGGCCCCGGCATCCTTTCAGTGGGTTACCATCGGTTTTGATAACCGAAGCGTTTCTAATTTTTCACCGGAATGCTGGTTCCTGGTTTTTCAAACCGATTCGGGCCGCCCTTCCAAAAATGAGCCGGGATGCGAAGATTGTTACGTCATTTCAGACGCGGGGAATTCGGGCGGTTTGGCTGAGGCGGCCATTTTGACTTTTGACGGAGGTCCCCACCTTTCCAGGACCGTTTATTCTACTGACGGCGGAAGTTCTTCCGGTTGGATAGATGAATTTGAGCGCGACATGAACATCGGCGCCATTGGCCCCGTTTGTCCGTCATATCCCCAAAGAGCCTTTCCGGTTCTTCCCACTCCCCCGCCGCTCACGAACGGTAATTAAATGGAATTTCAATCCAGGAAAAAATCCCAAGAAATTATATTTCTTATCGGCTTGATGCCGATTATCACGATGCTTCTCTTTTTCATCGTTACGGCCGTTTGGTCTGCCGGGCCGATGATGGACGGCTATACCCTAGATGTTTCCCAGAGCGGCGCCGTTAATTCAATCCGGGATGGGAAATTTTCAGCCGCTATCCTGAACGAGGAAAAAGCCCTTAAAATCGACGAGGAATTAAAAGGCCCTCTTCACCCTTCATTGGTTTCGCTTTACGACAATCTCGGCACTCTTTATCGTTATGTGGCCGACTACGTCAAAGCGGAAAAAGATTACAAATGGGCATTGGCTTTAACGGAACAAAATTTCGGCGCCAACGATCCGAATATCGCCGGGCCTTTGGAAGATTTAGCGGGACTTTACAATGATCTGAGCCGTCTGGTGGAGGCCGAATTGGCGGCCAAAAGAGCGCTGACTTTAAGGGAGTCAGATACCTCTCTCGACCCCTTCATTCTCGCGCAAACCCAATGTTTATTAGGCCAAATCGAGCTGAATTTTCACAAGTATTCCCAGGCTCAAGACCTTTTCCAAAAAGCTTTGTCTGCCGCCGAAAAAACTTCTCCGGTGAATCCTGATTTTTCGATCGTGCTTCTCAATCTTCTTGCCCAAACTTATCAGTTGGAAAACAATGCCCCCCAAGCCCAATCCTGTCTTCAAAAATCTTTGAATATCGCCCAAAAGAATTTCCATGCCGACGATATTCGAGTTTCCGACGCAATGACCCGTCTGGCCGATTTTTTTCGCGTCCGGGGTTCGGATCAAAAAGCTCAGCCTCTATACGCTTCAGCGTTTAAGATCGATCAGCGTTATGTCGGCTCCGTTTACACCTATCAATCTCTTCCCTATCTGAAACGTATGGCCAAAGCTTATTTCACTGCCGGAGATATTAAATCCTCCGAAGCCTTATGGGAAAAAATACTTCCAACGGAAAAAGAAGCTTATAATCCGCGTCATCCCCAGGTAGCCTTGGATTTATTCCAATTGGCGCAAGTCGAATGGGCCCTTGGAGAAAAACCTAAGGCGCTAAAAAATATTCAAGAATCCATTGATATCTTAAACTCTCACTTCCCAAACGACCATCCACTAGTAGTTCAAGCCCAAACTGAATTAAATAAATTTGAAAAGTAGCCGGAGAGAGTGATGAAAATTTATTTTTTGAGGTTGGCGCTTCTCGTTTTTTTAATTTCTGCCTTTGTGACTGCGTGCAAAAACAATCGCCATTCCATCAATACCTCTGGAACAGTCTTTATTCGTCAAAAGACCAAGAACATCAAAACCTTTAAAAGAATTTTTCTGGAGCAAGGAGAAAATTTGAAATCTCACGGATTTTCTGCTTTTAGCCTGCATCGTGATTTAAAAGATTCCCATATGATGATTGAGACTTTGAAGTGTTCGGATTTGGAAAAGGGCGTAGAATTTGTCCGATCTCCTGAATTCATGTCCGCAATGGATAAAGCGGACGTTCAAATTCCCATGGTTTGGTACGGTTTGGATACAACCGAACGTCAATATACAAATCAGCCTAAGATGACGGGAGGAATAGTAATCGCGAGAAACGAAGTGCGAGATTATAAGTTTTGGCTGGATTGCTTTTACAAAGAGGATGGTGGAAAACATAATCACCCGGGTCGGCAATACAAAAACACTCATTACAGCATCCACCACCTACCAGGAAATCCAGAGGTGGCCATTGTGGTCCACGAGGCATCCGATGTGTCGAAAGCACCGGCTTTTATGGCCTCCGATGCCATGAAAGGTGAAATGGAAGCCACCAGTGTGATAGGCTTGGAAATCTGGTACGGAATCAATCTAGAAGAAGGTTTGTTTTAACAGTCTTAAAATCGAGAAAACAATGCAAAATACGGATAAAACCAAACATCCAGTCGTAGACAAACCATTAAGCGTTCCTTCCTATTCTCGCTGGAACGCAGAAGATTTAATGAGATTCACCGCTAACGAATTCATGCAGGCTCTTTATCATCGTGCCAAAAATATTGGGGACAATCTTTACGACTCCAGGAAATACGAATTCATTACACTGGAACCGGAAGTTTATAAAGACGCTCTAGTTACCTACATGAGACGACGAGCCTGGTCCGAATGGTATTTCGGTACTGTTTCTCAAGCCCGCGAAATAATGCTTTTGCCTGATGATCAGGTCGATCTGAAGTTAAGACTGGCAAGGCAAATCCGGGATGAAATACGCCATTACGACATCTTTGCCCAACAATTGCGCCGTTTTGGTTCCGAACCGCGAATTGCCGAATTTAAACTCCCTGAGATTCTCGTCGAAATGCAAAAAATTCAGATGGAAGCTGAAACCGCTTCCGAAATTGCCGCGACGAATCAGTTTGCCGGTGAGATCGTGCTTTCTTCAATGACCGATTTGGAAACCAGCATTTTTAAAATATTGTTTGATGAAGAATTGATGAATGCCGTGATCGACATTGAAAAGGACGAGCCTCCCCACATCGCCAATGGCCGGGACTTGGTGTTGTTGTTTTGCGATACCTTTGAGCACCGGAAGCGACTTGCAGTAGCCCAAGAAAAATACCTCAAAGCCATGATGCAGCTTCATTTCACTGAAATCGTAAAGCTAGGATGCTGCCGTGTCAGTCCACTGCCGGTTTTCAAGTAACCTTTACTTTATTTTTTAGTGACAACGAATTCAATTAAGTGATTAAAGTAAGCTTCCCAAACCGATAGTCCGAACTTGAATCCGGCGAGGACTTCTTCCCATTCGTCATCGGCTTTTGTCTTAAGCGCGATGATAGCGGTTATTTCCCGGACATGGTCTTCTTCTAATACCAGGTGTTTTTCGAAATATTCATGATCGGCCTGTGGGTAGTAAGTCTTAATCGCCGAGTAAATTCGAGACAACGCTGGTTGGGCCAGAAATTCGCCGGCCGCCAGAGCTCCCAGTGCCGCCCCACCACTTTTCGTTTCCTTTACATATTCAAATAAACTTGTCCGCCACTCTGCGGCAAAGGCGCTTTCGGAGTCGTTTGTTAAATGGATACCTGCGGTATCGATAAATTTTCGGTAAATCGCGTGGTGGGTTCGTTTTACATCTCCCTCGCCGCACTCCTGATACAAATTGACAGCCAAGACGGTGCGAGTCGCTTCATCCTCTTCCCGCGACGCTCCGACGGCGATCAATGCCGGAAAACTTTTTACCAACGAATCAAATGAAATCAGGAACTTTTCTGAAATAGCGGCGTTAATCCGATTGGCTTTCCAGAAATGAAAAAAAGGGGAACCTTGAATAAATTTTTCAATTAAGCCATCGAGGGTAGTTCTGATCTCTAGTTCTAAAACCATTTGAGACTTATCCTTTTCGACTTGGATAATAAACGTTAGGAAACCCTATTGGCAGCTAAGAAATCCTAGTATAAAGTTAATCGGAATTCTTAATCAAATTAGTTTCTGAATCAAATCCATTTTATTGGAACGATATGAAAAATCTTACGCAAAGGAAGTCACGCTGGCTTCCGTGGGTTTTAATGGCGATATGCTCCATACCGCTTTATGGAGGCATCTCGAATCCTACTCCCTCCCCCGCCCAGTCCTCCTCCCATACTTTTCTGGCTCAATGGGGAGGTTCAGGCCCCGCAAAAGGTCAATTATGGAATCCCTACGGTATCGCCGTGGACAATAAAGAAAGGGTTTATGTGGCAGATTACGCCAACGACCGGATCGAGGTCTTTGATTCCACCGGATCCTACCTGACGGATTGGGGTAGCCGAGGTAAGGGCGAGAATCAATTCCACCATGCTCTGGGTGTAGCGGTTGATCGAGACGGAAACCTTTATACGGCCGACACATTAAACAACCGCATTAAGAAATACACCTCTGACGGAACCTTCATTTTGGAATGGGGAGGCTACGGCAGGAAAAAGGGACAGCTATTCAATCCAGCGTTACTGGCCGTAACCACTCAAGGAAATATATGGGTTGTCGATTGTAGCAATAATCGAATTCAAGAATTCACTTCCAATGGGACTTTCCTATCCCAAGTTGGAGAAATCGGAACGGGTGACGGACAATTTAGAACGCCAATGGGCATCGCTATCGATTCAAAAGATAATTTGTACGTGTCCGACAGCAACAACAACCGCATTGAAAAACTCGGTCCATCGGGAAATTACCTTTCCCAATGGGGAGAAAAGGGCCAAGCAAATGACGAGTTTGACACGCCTGAGGGTTTAGCTGTTGATGTCCAAGATCATGTTTATGTAGTGGATTCTGAAAACAACCGCATCCAAGAATTCACAACGTCCGGTACTTATATAACTCGATGGGGAACGACCGGTAAGGGTAATGGCCAATTTTCTATTCCCGCGGGCATTGCGGTAGATTCGAATGGAAACATATATGTAACCGATTGGGGCAACGACCGTATTGAAAAATTCGGGCCGTAATTTTTTTAGAATTTAAAGAATCAACATGGCATCGCCATAGGACAAAAAGCGATAACCTTCCTTCAAGGCCTCTTGATAAGCCGCCAAAATTCTCTCGCGGCCCGCGAAGGCACTGACCAGCATGAGCAACGTGGATTTAGGCTGGTGAAAATTAGTAAAAAGCACATCGATTATCTTAAACGTGTAACCCGGTGTTATAAAGATTCGAGTTTCAAACGATCCAGGTTTTACTAATCCACTTTCTTGAGATGAAGACTCTAAAGCACGGACTACTGTTGTCCCAATAGCCACTACCCGCCCATGTCGATCCCTGGTACTTTGAATCGCTTTTGAAAGAATTGGGGACACTTCTACTCTTTCGGGATGCATGACATGATTTTCAATTTCATCCGCATCAACCGGTAAAAAAGTTCCCAACCCCACATGCAAAACCGCGGACGCCTGGCGAATCCCATGCTTTTTAAGATCGGCCAATAAAGCGGGGGAAAAGTGAAGCCCCGCCGTGGGAGCCGCCACTGATCCGTCTTTTCTCGCGAAAACCGTTTGGTAACGTTCCCTATCAGCCAATTCGTCCTTGCGTTTGATGTAGGGCGGCAAGGGAATGTGCCCGTTCTGGTTTAAGAATTTTTTAAAGTTTCCGGTTTTATTAAACCGAACTAGAAAGTGCCCCTCACCTAATGATTCCAAAACCGCCACTTCCCCCTTGGGTTCAAGCTTCAGAACCACCACGCCTTTAATGCGCTTGGCCGGATGAATAAGAACTTCCCATTCATTGGGCGGTTCATTGAACGCGGGACGAAGTAAAAATATCTCAAGTCTGGCGCCTGTGTCGAGTTTGACGGCATAAAGTCGGGCAGGAATGACTTTGGTTTGGTTGACAACCATTAAATCGTCAGCCAAGAGCCACTGAGCCAGGTCTTTCACGTGGCTGTGTTCCACACGGCCAGTTTTTCGGTCTAAAACCAGCATACGGGCACCATCCCTTTTCGCCAGGGGCTTTTGGGCGATCGACTCCGCCGGTAAATGGTAATCAAAAAGGTCTAGCTTCATTCGGTTCTCATTTTGTCCAATATAACTCCGTAATAATAGTGTCGGAGTATGTCAAAAGCGCCATATCCCGCCTTCGCCATTCCATTGGCACCTTCCTGGCAAAGCCCCACGCCATGGCCCCAACCCCAACCGTTAAATTCTATCTTGTCCCCCTGGAGTTGCGCTTCAAAGCGGGTGCTCCGTATAAGATCGGGGCCCACCGCCATGCGAAAAACCGCGCCTTTAATTTGTCTTTTTACGCCGTCTCCGTCCATAAGTGATAATACTTTCACGCGATGACTTTCATCTCTTTCAACTGATGAAATTTGGACAATATCATAGATGGAAATATTGGCCGCCCGAAGTTTACGCACAATATCCGAAACTTTAATGGCTTCCTTCCACTGATAATGCGGACCGTGATTTCCAAAATCGCAGGAGACTGGTCTCAAATAGGGCTTATCCTGGCCCCAGACATCCGTCGCGCCGGTGGTTTCCCCTCCGCAATTAGAGTGAAAAACCGCCATGATCGGCTCATCCCGATAGGTCAATATTTCTCCCCGAGTTTCCATAACGGCCTGACGGATATTTTGGTTTACCAGCCTTGAGCCGATGTACATTTGGGCCGAAGCCGTATTTTCAATGTCATAGGTCTGATTTTTTTTCTTGGCCTCACCCTGCTTGTAAAGCGCGAAAGTTCTGGCGGCGATCGCCTGGGCTTTCAAAGCTTCGATGGGCCAGCTGCCGGGTATTTCTCCAGCCAAAACCCCCATCACATACTCTTCTAAAAAAAGTTCATTGATAACCGTTAGGCAACCATTCTTTTCTTCAACTAGTTCAATGGCACCCTTATATCGGTTGCCATCAACCGACACTTCACCCTCCCCATTTGGCTTTATAAAAGCCCTGGCATTTTCAAGATCATGTACTGTTACCTCAAATTGCATGAATTTCTTTCCGTCTTTATACACCACAGTGGAATTGCTAGGGGAAAGGCCGGTCAAGTTAAATTGATCTGGAATGATTAATTGAACCGAGGGGTGACGAACTACCACCGCAACCCGGATAAGATTGGTCAACTTTTCTTCGTGAGGTTTGAAACTCTTTTCAACCTCGGGTTCGGTAAGGGGTTTTCCTGTTGAAACATAAGACCTCAAAGGCAAGCACCCAACAGTCAGACTAACCATAAGTAAAATAAGCGGAACTTGGATCATTTAAACTTAGAAAGAATCCATAGGATGAACGAAAAAACAGCGGACGCTAACAAACAGGAAACCACCGGAAAATAAAATGAAAACTTTTCTTTCTCAACTCGAATGTCGCCCGGTAATCGGCCAAAAGGAATGAATTTTCCGCCGAACGTAATAAAAAGTCCTATCAGAATTACTGCTAAACCTATTCCTATCAGAATCTTACCGATTGAAGACACTTCCATTATTGATGACCCATTAAAAAAACAAAAAGGGTGGTTAAAAACCACCCTTTTGTCCTAATTTTCTTAAACCTTATTTGGAAACTTGATCTTTCACCTTATCCCAATCAGCCAAAAACTTTTTTAAACCAATGTCCGTGAGCGGATGGTTAAAAAGCTGTTTAATGACTGAGAAAGGCATAGTGCCCACATGAGCACCGGCCAAAGCGGATTGAACCACATGCATGGGATGCCTTAAAGATGCCGCCAAAACCTGTGTTTTAAAATCATAGTTCTTATAAATTTGAATAATATCCTTGATCAACTGAATACCATCCGTTGAAACATCGTCCAAACGACCCACAAATGGGCTGATATAAGTCGCGCCCGCTTTCGCCGCCAGAAGCGCTTGTGATGGTGAAAAACACAGGGTGACATTCACTTTAATGCCTTCAGAGCTTAAAGCCTTGCAGGTTTTGATTCCCTCGGGAATCAAGGGAACTTTGACCGTAACGTTTGGGTGCAATTTTGCTAGTGTATGGCCTTCATTCATCATTCCCTCAAAATCCAGTGCCGTAACTTCTGCCGAAACCGAACCGTTTACGACGGCGCAAATTTCTTTGATTCTCTGGTGAAAATTAACGCCTTCTTTGGCTACCAACGAAGGATTCGTCGTGACACCGTCCACTAAACCCAAGGCCAAACCCTCTTTAATTTCATTAATGTTGGCCGTATCGAGAAAAAATTTCATTCGCTTCCTCCAAGAATTACATCCTTCAACTTGTCTACCAACGAATTATCGGGATGTGGGCATGAAATGTCAACGAGATGAAAACTTACTTGTTCTTGCGACGAACGGCTAAATAAGAAAGCAAAATACCGATTTCGTACAAAATAATCAAAGGAACTGCCACAATGGTTTGAGTGATGGGGTCTGCGCTGGGTGCGATGAAAGCGGATAAAATAAAAATTCCAAGAATCGCGTGCTTCCGTTTTTGGGATAAGAAAGCGGGCGTTGCGATGCCAACACTTACCAACGCGGCCAAAACCAGCGGAAGTTCAAAAACACAGCCAAAAATCAGCAAAAAATTAACCACAAAACCGTAATAACCCTGAAGAGTCCATTGAGGAATAAAATTAAAATCCAGGTTGTATTTCATCAGAAATTCCAATGAAATCGGAACAATAATGAAATAGCCGAAAGCCACTCCACCTAAGAAAAAAAATAAACCAAGGCAGAAAACCATCAAGACCGCGTTTTTCTCATCCGGTTTTAAAGCTGGAGAAACAAAAGACCACAATTCGCGCAAAATAAAAGGAGAGGCCAAAAGAATACCGGCAATAGCCGCCAGTTTCATGTTGATCATAAAAGCTTCGACCGGCGTCAAAGTCTGGAGGGTATGAATTTGGCCTGCCATAGCCGGAAACTTGGATAAGACCGTTTTAAATGGGTGCAAAAGAAAATCAAAAAGAAGGTTGGACTTCCAAAATGCGACGCATAACCCCAGTGCCGCCACTATCAGAGAACGCACTAGGCTTTTGCGTAAATCTTTAAGATGGTCCGTAAAGTAGCGCGGCCGGTCGATTATTTCATTGGTGGACATGATGGGAACTATAACATCAAATTAATTTTAATCGCGAGCTTATTTCGCGACTGGGGACGACACCGCGACCGGTGTCATGATGGCGCTGTAATAAGCGTCCATCTGGGAAGGCAGCGTGGCCGAGGCCAGATACACTTCTTTGCTTTGATCCAGCGTCAGAAACACATTCCCCTTTTGGCGGTTGCCAAATCGGTAAACTCTTTTTTCTCCAGAACCCAACAAAACCTCGATCACATAATCCGGATCGCCAAGGCCTGTGGAATTATTTTTTGAGGCGAAATCAATAATACTCGATCCTGAAAGTACCGTTACAATATTAACGGCTTCATCCTGCGCTTTTACCCTGCCCGCGCAAGACCACTGGCCTTTATCATCCTTTTGGTAGACATAGGATTGGTGATTGTGTTGAACCGTTAAAGTTTTCGCCTGTACTGAATCAAATTTCATCATACTTTTGTCCCGGTAATCCGCGACTTTAATATCGAGGGTTTTATCAATGTAGCCATCAATTAAATAAACATTGGGTTGGTCACCCAATTTAACGAAATACAAGTTCGATTTCATTTTTTTACGGCCCAGTAAAATCTTATGATTTTCTTTCCCATCCGCCGATTCAATCTCAATCGAGGCGTGAGGATTTGAAAAGCCGTAAATAGAAGGGTTCGAAGGATTATCATCCACATAATCCGAGATTCGCAGATTATTGACCGAACTGAAAAGACTATTAATCTTTTGCGCGTCCGCCTTGGCTTTAATCGGTTGAGTAATGCTCCAAACGCTGTCTTTGTTTTTCACAAAAACAGTGGTTTTTCCATCCCGGACAATTAGAATTTTATTGGCTAAAATATCATCGACTTTAAAAAAGGACTTGTCGCGATAGCTGTTAACGTCCTTAATCAGATTACTCACCGAAAATTGAGGAAGCATATAAACGTCAGGCTTATCAGGAGTTTTCACATAAATGGATGCTCCCGTAATACTCTTATCCCCAATTAACAACACATAGTTCTTTCCGGATTTGTTCATTAACGAACATCGGGCCGAGGGAGTGTTTAAACCAAAGTCGGCGTAACTCGTAGGTTTTTCAATGGTTGATTCTGGATTGAAATTGGAAAAAGCGTTTAAAACCGTGTGAACCGTATCTTCATCAGCCTTAAAGCTGTGCGGAGCGGTGATCTGCCAGGCGTCCTTATTGTCTTTATCCAAAACAATGGGATCTTTTAATGCGTTGACCGTGGTGGCTAAATTTTCAACTTTAATTTGAGTGACATCGTCCGCGACATAATCTTGAAATATTTTTGTTTTCTTATCTTTTTCCGAATCCGTCTTAACCGCGCCGCGCTCAAAAAAATAAATATAGCCGCTTAAAAAGAGTGCGGCGATCAGATAGTAGACAATTTGAGGTATTTTTTTCATGGTTAAATGGAACGGCGGCGGAACCAAACCACAAAACCCGCGATTAAAGCCGCCAATGGAATCAGGATAATTACCACGCAAATAATCAACATGTTACTGACATTGCTGATATTTAGAACTCGTTGATCCTCTTCTTTCGGGTGAATCGAGATTTTATTTTCCTGTTCCGCCATCCATCCAAAAGTATTCAAAGCCAAGTCGGCGTTCCCTAAAGTAGTGGCGAACTGGTTTGAGAAAAATAACGAGTTCCCGTAAACCACCAGGCGGGCCTTTTTATTGGAACCATCGGTTAAATCAAACTCTGAAGCGACCGCGATCGGAATGGGTCCTTTGACATCGATTCCGGGATGATAAGATACTGCCCCTTTGAGACCTTTTACATTAGTAACACCAAAACCCTTGTCCGTCGTTTGGAGTAAAACGGTTGAAGTCGCGCCTTTGAGAACCGGATCGATTTTTTCTATTTCGCGGTTGAATACCATCAAGCACGGCACATGATTATCGGATAACTTTTGAACGATATCATGATTTCCGTATTGGGGAAGAATCGCGCTGGGGTTAGGCGGAAGATAACTGGTCTCATCAATCGCCAAGTCATTATCTACTTTCACACCAAAATCTTTCAAAAGCGTCGAAAGTCCCGTATTAACAATGGTCTGGCGGGAAACAGGATCCATCAAATCCAAACACAACATAACCTTGCCGCCGTTTTTCAGGTAGGTTTCCAACAAAGCCGCCTCGGAAGGTTGAAAGGATTTGACCGGCCCCAGCACCACAATGCCGGCCGCGTCATCGGGAATTTTATTGTCTTTTAAAAGATTAAGGGTTTTATCGGTATAATTTTCTTTCTCCAACATATCTTTAAAAGTCGTGTAACCATCCGGCTGAGGGTTAACAAGCGGCTTCTCACCATGGCCCTCTGTAAAATAAAAAACCAGGTGCGTCGTATCACTCATAGTGATTAAAGCGGAAGTAAAGGCAGCCTCGCCCTGAAATTTCGGCATCGGCTGACGGCCCATCATGCTGTAAGTGATGTAATCTCTTTGAAGAACGTCCTTACGGTTATCGCCGCTTTCAAACACAATCGTATTGTATTCATGAATCCCGTAGCGGCGGGCCTCCGCGGGATCGCTATCCACATTCACAACCTTAAAATGAAATTTCGTCGATTTCTTTCCATATTCCTCTAAAAGCTGTTGCGCCCTTTGAATTTGAGCCTGCATCTGAGCCGCGTGAGATGGAGAAGTGAACAAACTCACGTTTACGTCTTGCGGCAGATGATTTAACACATCCAGTGTTTGATCCGAAAGGGTATAAAATTTGTTTGACGTCAAATCCATCCGCAATGGATGGCGGGAAACAACATAGTTGAGCGCGCCTACAATCCCCAGCATTGCCACCGCAACTAGAGTGAGATTCGCTCGGCTAATGGTCGTCCGCTTTTTTCCAACTTCTTTAATTTCTGTAAGGTTTGAGTACAAAAAGAGCCCTAAAATGATCAGCCCAAACCCGATCAAAAGATAATTCCACCAGGCGGTATTATTTAAAATAAGCGCGCTTAAAGTTCCCGCCAGTACCAAAACCAAGCCTGTCGACAAAGCAATAGTGTTGTTCTCGCGAACTTTTAATAAAAATTCTGTTTTTTTCATATTAACTCCGCTTACTTTCCAAAACTTTCACCGACAAAAACAACCCGAGGAAAATAAGGCTCAAGAGATAAAAAACATGGCTGAAATCGATGATCCCTTTAAAAAAATCATCGGTATGACTCATGATCGAAACATATTTTAAAAAATCTCCTGCCGCGCCCTGAACACCGTCCCCTGCCACACCAATCACCCAAAGAAGAAGAAGAACAAAAAATGAAATAACCGCGGAAACAATTTGATTTTCACTCAGCGTGGAAGCGAACAATCCCACGGAGAAAAAAGCCATTACGCCGAGAAAATAACCGAGGTAATTCGCCACCAGCGGCATTACATCCGGATTACCCAAAGCGAAAATGAATACCAAATAAACTAAGGTCACGCTGGACATTACCAGAAAAAAACTGCAGGCGCCCAAATACTTCCCCACCACTATTTCCCAGACGGTCAAAGGAGATGTTTTTAGCAACTCCGCGGTTCCGTTCTTTTCCTCTTCGGACCAAAGCCTCATGGTTATTAGCGGAGAAATGAAAAGAAAAATAAACATAAAGTTTTGAAAAATATACGTCATTGACGCCGCGTGTGATCTTGACGTAATCAGCCAAAAGAAAAAACCCCCGATCAAAAAATAAACGAACATCACCACATAACCCAGGGGCGAGGACAAATAAGCGCCAAGTTCACGGCGAGTAATGGCGAAAAGTTTTCGTGAGTTCATGCCGTTGTGTCCTTTGTCGTTAATTTCAAAAAGACGTCTTCCAGACTGACGCCAACAGGGCTGATTTGATATAAAACCCACTTGTTTTTCACCACACAATGAAATAACGCTTCCCGAACTTCCGATGTGCCGTCCGTCGACAATTCGAACCTGGACACACCCTTGATTTCGCGGCCCAAGGGTTTTACCAGAGATACTCCCTCAACATTTTCCAAAGCCTTACTGACTTCTCCCGCCGGGCCTTTTATTTCCAAATCGAGTGTTTTTCCACCCGCCAGCCTTTGCGAAAGGTTCTCCACCGAATCCGCCGCGACCACCTTACCCTGATCAATAATAATCACATCGTCACAAGTGGAAGAAACTTCTGGAAGAATATGGGTTGATAAAATAATGGTTCTCTTGCCGCTTAAAGCCTTGATTAATTTGCGGATTTCAAGAATCTGTTTCGGATCTAACCCCCGGGTCGGCTCATCGAGAATCAACACTTCCGGATCATGTAATAAAGCCTGCGCCAAACCAACCCTTTGACGGTAACCCAGAGAAAGATGCCCTATTAAACGGCGGCTCATTTTTTCCAAATCAAGCATTTCCAACACTTCACCGATTCGATTCGCTTTTTTATCCAGAGGTACTTCTTTAATGTCCGCAACAAATTTCAAATACGAAATAATTGTCATTTCACTGTAAATCGGTGGAACTTCAGGAAGATAACCGATTCGTTTACGGACTTCTTGTGGTGCGGTGACCACATCAAAACCGGCGACCGTGGCTTTGCCGCTGGTGGGCGCCAAAGAGGTGGTTAAAATCCTCATGGTGGTCGTTTTACCGGCGCCGTTGGGGGCCCAAATCCCCAAAATAGTTCCCTGAGGAACTGAAAAATTGATTTTGTCTATAGCCGCGATGCTGCCGTAGGTCTTGGTAAGATCTTTAACTTCGATCACAGGGATTCCTTTTTGTGTTCAATGACAAAACACCAACAAAGGCAAAAAATATATATAAAATCAGACATAAAATTTCAAGAGAAAATTTTAGATTTTAATCTTTATACCGAGCGCCAAAATATACCATAAAGATTTTAAAACCACGAGATAAACCTCTTTTCAGAAGCCTTTAACTGGCCCCGGTGAAGCAAGGCCATTCTTTTCCGCCACAAACGGGATCAAATGACGTTGGATCAGCGTATGCGCTAAAAGATAAGACAACAGGGTATGACCATTATAGTCAAAATGGTAATATCCCCAAAATTCGCCCGTGGGATAACCCGAGATTTTTAAGGCCGTCCAAGGTTCGGTTAAATCCTCAAAATCAATTCCTCTTTTTTGGCATATCTCAGCATAAAAATTCTGAAAGACCGTTATAGGTGCCGCCGCCCCTACGCTTCCAATCGGAACAAAGAAAATCGAAAACGAAATCTTGTGTCCCTCCTGTTTCTCTAACTCTTTCAATTTGTCCCGATAAAGGCCAAGAGGAAGACCGACCATATCCACCAGGTCTGACCATATTTTTGGGTCGTATGAAAAAGTCCTGATATCGGGATAATTCCATTTGTTTTTGGAAACCCAGGTACTTGCCAAGCATCGTTCGTAGAAATCCTTCACCACTGGCTGCCCGGAAAGTTTCACTTCCATCGGTTTCAACATATATTCCTTGTCATCAACATTCATATTGGGAATGCCTTCTTTTAAATAAGGCTTGGTGAACCAAGGATCCAGGATCACCTCATTGGGCATCAACAATATCACCGCGTCCACGTCAAATTTCTTCGCCGGGTTCACACCAAAAAAATAAGGCCAGAGAGGCAGGGCTCCAGCCCACCGGTAACGCGTGTAGGTTAAAACTTGAAAATGAGTCGGAACATCGTCCAGCGAAGCTTCCAAATTCAGCATCGCTTCCAATTTTTTGGGGGTCGTTTCCATGCGGTGAAAGCCCCATGGCCATCGGCCCAATTCTTCCTCCGACTCATAAAAAAGATGGGAGTCTCCCAACAACAGGATGCGAAAGGTATGGGGCGGCTTGGCCTCGGGATAGCTAAAATCCGTTAAACCATTAGGATTGGACCCCAGCGTTTCGGCGACGGCCGAATTTTTGTTCTCATAAAAAGCGTAATCCCTGATGGCAAAAACTTGGTTCAAATCCGGTGAAATCCACAAAAATTTGCGGGGCTCATCTGGAAAAGACAAAAAGCCGGGAGGAGCCGTGGTTGAAAAGATTTTGAAGTCCCTTGGATTTTGGTTCCAAAAAAGGTGCCCAAAGCGTCATGAATTTGATTTCACCCAAAGGCATCCCCGGGCCCGCCGTGAGCCGGACCCACGGAATATCGGCGGCCTGAAAAGCGTATAAAATGTTGTCCGATTCGGTCATGGCCGCGATTCTTTCACCTTGGGCGATTTGAGTCATTCCTACCGAGTAAGAAATAGACGGGGTATTAACGCCCGTTGGCAACGGAGTCGTCGTGGGAACGGGCACACTAACAGTCGGATCCACTTGATACACCGAGGGAAGATATTGATCCGCCACACAAAGGTGCCCTTTGAAATAGCAAAGCGCATAGGGATGGGGAGCCCGCGGATCATTGTAAAAAACAGTCGAAACTTGCCGGGTTACAATATCCAATTTTTTCAAGGTTTGAATATCCGGCTGACTAAAATAAATGCAGTGGCTTTGTGAATCAAACACCATGGAAGCAACCCCAGCCAAGGTTCCCTGAGTTTCTTTTGAATCTTCACTTAACAGGGTGCTCACCTGATTTTTTGAAAGATCCAATTCGCGAAACCGCTTGTCCCCCGTCTCGTAAACAACCAATTGGTTTTCAGGCAAAGAAAGCATCAGTGACGGTTGGTTGAAAGTCGCGGTGGTAAAGCTTCCGTCCGACCCTCCCCTTTCACCGGTTCCCGCCAGTGTCGAAACGGCGTTATTTTTATCCAGATCGATAACTCGGATGCGATTATTAGCCGTATCCGCCACAAATATTTTGGTTTTATCTGAGCTAAAAGCCGCCGAACGAGGGCCGTTAAACACAGCGGAGGTAAAGGTACCGTCTCGATAACCCGCTTCCCCTTGCCCGGCGACCAAATCAAAATATTGAGAGATGGGGGTTACGGCCCGGACAGTGATGGGACAAAATAAAAAAATTAAAACCCACAACCCTTTTGAAAATAAACAAAAGTGGTTTTTACCCGGTTTGAGTAAGCTTTTCAAATAATCCTCAAATTCGATTCTGAGTATTACAAAAGATTTGGCTGGTTGCCCTTCGGTGGTTGTAGCCCCAAATGCTGAAAAGCCAGGGCTGTCGCCTTTCGGCCACTGGAAGTTCTTTGTAAGAAGCCGATTTGAACCAAATAGGGCTCATAAACATCCTCTACCGTGTCGGAATCCTCGCCCACACCAATGGCCAGCGTTTCAATCCCCACCGGTCCCCCCGAAAATTTTTCAACGATGCAGGATAGAATCCGCCGATCCATCGAGTCCAAACCCAGTTCATCCACATTTAACAGTTTCAAAGCCGAATCCGCGACTTCCTGGTCAATACTTCCCTTGCGTTTCACTTCGGCAAAATCCCGCACCCGTTTTAACAGCCGGTTGGCTAACCGGGGAGTTCCCCGCGACCGGCGGGCGATTTCAGCCGCACCATCCTCGGATATTTTAATTTTCAAAACTTGTGCTGACCGTTTGACGATCTCTTTCAATTCTTCTTGATTATAAAATTCCAAACGGTAAGAAAGACCAAACCGGTCCCGCAATGGCGCGCTGACTTTTCCTGCCCTCGTAGTGGCTCCCACCAAAGTAAAAGGCGGTAAATTAAGCCGAATCGCCCGGGCGGTGGGCCCTTTGCCGATCATGATGTCCAATTCAAAATCTTCCATGGCGGGATAAAGTATTTCTTCCACAATGCGGGGCAGCCGGTGAATTTCGTCGATAAAAAGAACGTCGTAAGGCTGTAGGT